>Ga0066376_10005445_pt1 | contig 10795 bp, 12 predicted proteins | sample Knorr_S15_td_Bot_FD_77009 | JGI IMG/M metagenome (GOLD analysis project Ga0066376, IMG submission 77009) | Marine microbial communities from Southern Atlantic Ocean transect - Knorr_S15_td_Bottom_ad_5009_LV_A | ecosystem: Environmental > Aquatic > Marine > Oceanic | place: Southern Atlantic... | reverse complement strand
GACTTCGCTCCCGAAGCCGGGGAAATGCCCAGAATAAAAAAGGGCTGCTGGCAGTGAGCGCATCTCTATCTGCCGGCAACCCTTTCGGTTTATCTATAAAATTCAATCAGGTGATGAGTTATCTTCGTCTGCTTTCGCAAACATCCTCTTTATGGTCATTATTGAGACCATGTAAATCATGTTGAGCATAGCCCAAGCAAATATCTCCAGTGGCCAAAGCGCATGAGAATCCGTGGTCAGAACCCTGGATACGATAATCACAGCAAGCCATAGCAGGAGAACGACGAGGGGGGCCGCCGCTGCCACGCGCCAGGCACCTCGCCACTGTCTAATGGCGGAATACGGCAGCACCGCACTGGCGACGGTGACGATTAGCACGAAAGCGGCGATTAGCAGTGTCCACAGCCAGCCCGATTCAGACTCCAGGCCGCCCAAAGCCTGGGCCCGGGCCAGCGTTGGCATACCCAGCCCGGCGCAGCATAACAACGCCATCGGCATGCTAAATGCCCGTTTCCACGGGGTGTTGGCAGCGAGGCTATTATTCATGGGATCTACTTCTCCGAGGTGCCTGCCGTTCGCTAACAAGCATAGTTACCAGACTCCCGGGCTCAGCCTCAGCCACGTCGCGGCCGCAACTTGAATGGCCCCTCTCATCCTGGTTGTTCTGGTTGCGTTGGTGCCGGCATTTTCCGGCGCTTTAATTCGCTGGCCTAGCGCAGTAAACGGAAAAATTCTCTCAGGTCTTCCAGGTAAAGCTGGGGTTTTTCCAGGGCTGCGAAATGTCCGCCCTCGGACATTACCGTCCAATGGCGCAAGTCGTAAGACGCCTCCGCCCAGGCCTTTGGCGTAATGAATATCTCCGCCGGAAAAATGGCGGCGCCGGTGGGCACATTAATATACGCCATGGGTTTCTCTACCGGTGTCTTACTGTTCTCGTAATAGATGCGGGTAGATGAGGTAATTGTCTCGGTAAACCAATAGATGGATATATTGGTTAACAACTCGTCCTTGGTGAAATGGTTGTCGAGATAGCCATCACTGCCCTGGGGCATATCAGTCCAAGCGTGAAATTTCTCAACAATCCACGCCGCCAGCCCGGCCGGGGAATCATTTAATCCATAACCTAAGCTTTGCGGTTTAGTCCCTTGAATGAGTTGATAAGCGCGTTCATTCTGCATGAAGGCCCCCCGTGCCGCACGGGATTGACGCTCTGCTGCAGTCACCGCATTGCGTGTCTCTTCGTCGGCCGGCGCTGACGCCAGGATCATATTCGAGTGCAGACCGATTAGGCGCTCCGGGTAATGATTGGCCAGATGCCGATTGATAATCGCCCCCCAATCGCCACCGGCGATGGCGTAGCGTTGATAGCCTATTTTCTCCATTAGCGCGGCGAGGATGTGGGCGATTTTTTCCGGGTTGAATCCCGGCTGTTGGGGTTTGCCCGAAAAGCCGAAGCCGGGCAAGGAGGGTGCAACGATATGAAAGGAATCGGTGATGTCGCCGCTATGATTTCCCGGATCGGTGAGGGGCCCGATTATCTTGCTGAACTCACTTATGGATCCAGGCCAGCCGTGTACCATTAACAGTGGTATGGCATCTGCGTTCGATGACCGCTGATGGATGAAGTGTAACTCTAACCCACCAATTTCAGTTTTGAATTGATCGAATTGATTTAATTCAAGTTCTTGTTTCTTCCAATCAAATTCATTCTGCCAGTAATCCACTAATTCCCGTAGATAACTGACATCGGTTCCGTATTCCCAGCTGGTACCGGCAATCTGATCAGGCCAGCGGGTGTTGCCCAGACGTCGTTTCAGGTCCTCGATATCCGCGTCGGCGACCGAGATTTCGAAGGGCAGGATGGGGGCATCGTTGGCTGCTAGGTAGGGAGAGTCTGTGGTCATGGCTGCAGGTCTTTTTAATAATGCAGGAGTGGAGTGAGTGGCAGCGTCTGTAATCAGCGAGTTAGCCAGGTCCGGATTCGCGGCTGCGGGGCCGGCGATTAACAACGACACCAGGGCCGGTAGAATCGGTTTCATTACCGCCAACTGTGGCCCGCGGTTCCAAGCCCCGTCAATTCCTATTGTCTCGATCATACTAACCCCCGTGCTCGATGTGTAATTAAATTCACCATGCTTTCAATACGCTGGACAGGATTTCTAAAGCTTCCTCTATTTCTTCTCGACCCACATTTAGAGGCGGCATAATTCGTATGCTATTACCCCCAGCCTTCACTACCAACATTTTATTATCCCGTAAGCGGGCAATGAGCTCCATGCTATCGATCCGGCATTGCAGGCCGATCATCATGCCGAGTCCGGAAATACCACTAAGCAGTTGCGGGTAGGCCTCGATCAGAACTGCCAATTCGGCCCGGAAGTAGTCGCTGTTGGCTGCCAGTTCTGCGAGAAATTTATCCTGGCTTATCTCATCGATGACGGCGTTTGCCACCGCCATGGCCAGGGGATTACCGCCGAAAGTACTACCGTGACTACCGGGGGTCATGGTGATGGACAGTTTCTCGATGGTAAGGCAGGCACCGATGGGGAAGCCACCGCCGAGACCTTTTGCCGATGCCAGAATATCGGGACATATCCCGTAGTGCTGGTAGGCATATAGTGTCCCGCTACGGCCTACGCCGCATTGCACTTCATCAAACATCAGCACGATGTCCTGCTGGTCACAGAGTTCTCTGACAGCGCCAAGGTAATCCCCCGGCACCACCTTGATGCCACTCTCGCCCTGGATGGGTTCGATGATGATTCCCGCAGTGCGCTCATCGATGGCCTGCCGCAAGGAATCGATGTCGGCAAACTCAACCTGGTCGAAGCCGCCGTCGCCAACCACGAAGCCGTCGCAGTGACTGGGGTTGGCGGCGGCCGCGATCGTAGCCAGGGTGCGGCCGTGAAATGAACCGCCCAGGCTTATAATTCGATTGCGCTGGGGCTGATCCTTGCTGTAGTGATAACGACGAATGAGTTTGAAACCACACTCGACCGCCTCGGCGCCGGAGTTGCAGAAGAAAACCCTGTCGGCAAAGGTATGCCTGACCAGATTTTGTGCCAGCCTCTCGCTCTGCTTGATGCGGAATAGATTCGAAGTATGCCAGAGTTTGTGTGCCTGTTCGGTCAATGCGGCCACCAGTGCCGGATGGCAATGACCGAGGCTGTTTACCGCGATACCCATGGCGAAATCCAAATAGCGTTGACCATCATCGGTGTACAGATAACTGCCCCGTCCATGGTCGAACTCGAGATCGGGATGTCCGTAATTTGGTAGTAGCGCGGAATTCATAGATCGAACCTGGGACTTCTGTCCAACTGCGGTGGCGAGGATTGGCGGCATCATGCCGTAATCCAGTGTATGATTCAATACAAAGTAGGGCGCCAAAAATAAATACGGCGCGGCAAAGTTTCTCGGGGGAAATCCAGCGTGTTTGGGCACCAGAAAACTGAATTCGACTTACCGGCCCCAGCGGATGCAATACCGGATCGAGCGGAGCCGGTACAATTTTCGTCCCGGCATTATGTCTCCGGCAATCCAATCATAGAGCCAGTACCAGATCATCTGCAACGGGCAGTATTTGGCCTCGGCTGCTTCTGGGGTGCCGAGCGCTTGTTTTGGCAATTGCCCGGGGTCTTCAGTACCGCCGTGGGCTATGCCGGTGGGATCACCGCGAACCCCAGTTATGAGGATGTTTGTAGCGGCCGGACGGGCCATACCGAGGTGGTGCTGGTGTTCTATGATCCGGCGGCGGTGAGTTTTCAGACCTTGCTCGGGGCATTCTGGGAATCCCATGACCCAACCCAGGGCATGGGACAGGGCAACGACCGGGGCAGTCAGTACCGCTCTGCCATTTACACCGTCGATGCTGCGCAACTGCGGCAGGCTGAGCAGGGGAGAATGCAATTTCAGGCCGCTCTGCGAGACAGTAATTATGCTGATATAACGACTGAAATCATGCCGCTGGGCGAGTTTTATTATGCAGAGGATTATCACCAGCAATACCTGGCGAAAAATCCCGACGGTTACTGCAACCTGGCCGGTACCGGCGCCTTTTACGCGCCTGCAAGGGCTGACGCTTAGCCGCCTGTTAGGAAAGCGAGGTGCCCTAGTTCTGGTCCGAAAAGAAATCCCGAACCCTGCCTGCCACCTCCATAGCATCATCGAAACCTAACTGCCACAGGGCGCCGCAGAACCCTCGCTCGAATAAGATCAGGCTAAGCAGGGTTCCGGATGAGCCTTCCTTGATATAGCGCGTCATGACCTTGGGCAGTTCATGGTAGTGCTCCATGGCCAGTACATTGAGTTCCCGGCTCGGTGAAATTTCCAGCAGGTCAACCTTGTTCATGTGAATGGCATTGCGCTCGATTGCGGATTTCGGTACGAAGTGGATGACCGCGTTCATGTGTCGCAGAAATTCCAGATCATTCTCCAGGGTATCGACGAAGGCGCTGTTGAGGATATGACCGAGAATTTGAGACAGGGACGGTTGCTCCGTCATTTCCTCCTTCACCGGTGCCTTGATGCGGTTGCCGCTGACGCCGATGATCAGCAAACGCCTGGCGCCCAGGTGCAGGGCGGTGCTGGTGGGTGCCAATTGCCTGATTGCGCCATCGCCAAAATACTATGCACCCAGTTTCACTGCGGGAAAGATGACCGGGATCGCCGCAGAGGCCATTAGATGTTTCAATCCCAGCTCGGTCCTGACACCGATGCGGTGTGGACCCTGCTAATTTTCTATATTTTTAATGCCCTGGTAGAAAGAAACCGATTCCCCACTGCCATAGGCTGACGCTGTGATGCTGAGGGCATCAAGCAGACCGATGTCGATATTATGCTGAATCCGGTCGAATTTGATCACCCTGGCAAGCAGGTCAGCCAGCGGTGCGTTGTTCAGCAAAGCCACGGCGTTGTCGGAATTCTTGCCACTGAGCATATTAAGAACCAGACCCGATGCGCCGGCCAGCAAGTTTGCCGAGTGCAGATCGTAAACCATGTCACTGCTGATGTTTTTCCATATGTTTTCCAGGATTCTCACTACGGTCCGCAGGTGATGGGCATGGGTCGCCAGGGAGGCGGCGTTCAACGCACCCGCCGAGGTGCCGGCGATGACATGAAAAGGGTTCCTGGCCGGTTTCGGCAAGATGGTTGCAATTGCGCGTAGTACGCCTATCTGGTAGGCGGCACGGATAGATCGCGTGTAAAGTCCATTTATATCACCATTAGTGACCGGGGGAGCTTATAGCAGCGCCCGATAATTGCACATAGCTTTGTTCCGGTAGGGGACTTATGATGGTGGCAGCTCGCCGTGCCGCCGTTATCCGAGGTTTATTTACTTGTCACAACCACCTATAGATCAATTAGTTATAGCAATTTCTTCCCGCGCATTGTTTGATCTGGCCGAAAGCCATCGAGTGTACGAGGAAGAGGGGCTGGATGCTTACCAAAAATATCAGATCGCGCGGGAAGAGGAGCCGCTGCAGCCCGGGGATGCCTTTTCCCTGGTAAAGAAGCTGTTGCATCTGAACGATCTGTTGGAACAATCCCCGGTCGAGGTGATCCTGCTTTCCCGCAATAGTGCCGACACCGGCTTACGGGTTTTCAACTCTATCGCGCACTACGGGCTCGACATCAGCAGAGCCGCATTTTGTAGTGGAGATAGCCCCTACCGCTATATTTCCGCCTTCAATAGTCACCTGTTCCTGTCCACGAACGGTGCCGATGTCCGTCAGGCCCTGGAGTTGGGGGTTGCCGCCGCCACCATCCTGCCATCCAATACCTCGGCCGCGCAGCAGGATCTGCTTAAAATCGCCTTCGATGGGGATGCGGTCCTGTTCTCGGATGAATCTGAACAGATATACAAACACGGCGGCTTGCAGGCATTTACCGACAATGAACTGGAGGCGGTGGATCGGCCCTTGAGTGGTGGGCCTTTCAAGCCCGTATTGGCCGCACTGCAACAGATCCAGATGGCTTTCCCGGTAGGCGAGGCACCACTGCGAACTTGCCTGGTAACGGCGCGTTCTGCCCCTGCCCACGAACGGGTGATCAAGACACTGCGGGCATGGAATATCCGTATCGATGAATCTTTGTTTCTCGGGGGGCTGGACAAGGGCGAGTTTCTGCAAGCTTTCGACGCCGACATCTTCTTCGATGACCAGGAGGCGCACTGTGATTCGGCCCGGAATCACGTCGCTACCGGTCATGTTCCCCATGGTGTATCAAATATATAACATTATTATCAGTTAGATAGACTCTAAAAGATATCTAATACCTAGGATAGGCTGTAATACCCTCCCAGTCCGAGCAGCAACAAGATTAAGAGCCGTTGCAGGATTCGATCCGGCATCCTCACGGCAAGCTTCGACCCCAGGTGAATGGCGGGCAGGGAGCCGAGTAACAGGCTTCCTAGCAGCTCGAGATCCACATAACCGCTGAAGAAATAACCCATCCCGGCGACGAAGGTCAGGGGCACCGCATGGGCGATGTCCGTGCCTATGATTCTGACCGCCGCGGTCTGAGAGTAGATCACCAGCAGAATAGCGGCGCCGAAGGCGCCTGCGCCCACCGATGACAGGGTGACGCAAAAGCCCAGCACCAGACCCATCAGCCAGGTCATGGGGCCACGGTAGCGGTGTATCGCCTTCATGATCAGGGGCGGTCGATCCTCGATCGCTCCCTTTCTCAATTTATCTTTTAATATCAGAATGATAGCGGTAACTAATAACATGATACCCAAGCTAAAGGTCAGCAGCCGTTCACCTTCGCTAGAGCCCTGAAAATTCGCATCCAGGTACCAGATATGCAGTAGCAGTGAAACCGGGATGCTGCCCAGGGCCAGCAGACCGACAATTTTCCAGTCGACGTTGCCGGCGCGGTGATGGAAGGCGGCGCCACCGGCCTTGGTGATGGCCGCATAGAGAAGATCGGTGCCTATAGCCACGGGCGCCGGGTACTGGAACAGGAGCAGGATGGGTGTCATCAGCGAGCCGCCGCCAACACCGGTGAGGCCGATTGCAAAGCCCACTCCGGCTCCGGCAAGTACGTGCAGTATGAATTCCATGGGCTTGAGTCGCGACCACCGGCGCGCTTTATGGTCGAGTCTGGGACTGGAAAAGATAAATCTTATTGGTTATTCTTAGAAGGAATGAATCGGAATATTTTAATAACTAAATAGAATATAACGCTGACTCCATGGGTGGCAACCCGGCGCAGCGGAGGTGAGCATGAAGCTACAGCAATTGCGCTACGCCTGGGAAATAGCCAGGAACGATCTAAACATCAGTCAAACCGCCAACTCCCTGCACACCTCCCAACCAGGTATCAGCAAGCAGATACGCGCACTTGAGGATGAACTGGGGGTAGAGATATTTACCCGCAAGGGCAAACATCTGTCGAGAATCACCACAGCCGGGGAGGCCATTCTGCAAACTGCGGGGGAAATCCTCCACAAGATCGACAGCATCAGGTCGCTTGCGGACGAATTCAGGGATCAAACCCAGGGCAGTCTGTCTATAGCCACCACCCATACCCAGTGCCGCTACGTCCTACCACCGGTGATCAGCCAGTTTATCGAAAAATTCCCCAATGTCGCCCTGCATATGCATCAGGGAACCCCACAGCAAATAGCAGCCTCGGCAGCCGATGGCGTGGCCAACTTTGCCATCGCTACGGAAGCGCTAGAGTGGTACCGGGATCTGGTGATGATGCCCTGCTATCGCTGGAATCGGGCAATACTGTTGCCACAATCTCATCCATTATGTGAAGAATCCAAGCTAAGTCTAAGACAAATAGCAGAATTTCCCATCGTAACTTACAATTTTGGCTTCACTGGCCGGTCCAAACTGGATGAGGCATTCAAGGCCCAGGGCCTGCAACCGCAGGTGGTGTTTACCGCCGCCGATGCGGACGTGATCAAGACCTACGTCAGATTGGGCCTGGGCATCGGCATAGTGGCGAAAATGGCCTACGACCCTGTGGTTGATGCCGACCTGGTGGCTGTCGATGCCAGCCACCTGTTCGAGGCTAGCATCACCAAGATAGGATTTCGTCGCGGCACCTTCCTGCGTAGCTACATGTTTGATTTTATGGAGATGTTCGCGCCACATCTGACCAGGGACCTGGTGCAGGCGGTTACCGCGACGGCATCGAATGCGGAGGCAGAGGAGCTGTTTGCCCGGATTGAGCTAACCAGACACTAGCCGGGCAAGCCCTCATAGCGTCCAGCTGCGAGCGCAGATGTCGCAGGGAGCTTCTGACTAATCCTGATCGAGGTTGCCGCGGTGCAGTCCACATTCCTTGATGGTGGCCTCTTCCCACCACCAGCGTCCCTCACGCTCGTGCTGATTGGGGCCCACGGGACGCGTGCAGGGCTCGCAGCCGATGCTGACAAAACCGCTCTCGTGCAGGGAATTGAAAGGCACATCGAACATTCGAATGTAATTCCAGACCTGCTCTGAACTCCAGTTCGCCAAGGGGTTAACTTTGATCACCGGGTGTGAATTGCTGGAGAAGCTATTGTCGAGTTCCACCACCGGAACTTCTGCCCGGGTCGGGCTCTGATCTCTGCGTTGACCGGTAATCCAGGCGTCCAGAGAGGCAAGTCGAAGACGCAGGGGCTCAACCTTACGAACACCGCAACACTCCTCGTGACCATCCTGGTAAAAGCTAAACAGGCCTTTACTGCTCACCAGTTGTCGAAGTTTCTCGGCATCGGGACAGAGTATTTCAATCTTAATCCCGTAATGATCCCGCACACGCTCGATGAATTCATAGGTCTGGGGGTGCAATCTCCCCGTGTCCAGCGTAATTACGGGTATGGCTGCCGGCAGCTTTGAGGCAATTTCTATCAGCACCACATCTTCGGCGCCACTGAATGAAATGCCGATGTTTGGACATTCCTGCAGCATAGTAGCGAGGATGTCCTTCGGCTCGGCGCCTTGCAGGCTATGGTTGAGTGCTTGAATATCCTTCGGTGACAGCATTTACAGGCTCGGGGGCGGTGCCAGTGGTTTGCAACAGCCGCACATTCTCGGTCATTTAGAGGACCTGGTAAAGCCGATCGTACTGCCAGCATAGAACGCGCAGGGCTCTCGTGGCGGCAATGTTTCACGTGAAAAACTTCAATGATTTTAACAACTTAGACTGTCTAAGTGTAAAAAAACACATAATATGGGGTGTCTCTGCCGATCCTTGTCAATATCTAGTGTCACTCATCGCCGCGCCTCCCCCTTTAACTGTCCCGGTGCCGCCTAATCTGCTAAGTTGTGGCTTTTGCGGGTGTAACACAGGAGCAGTATCACAGCGATGGAAATTACCTGTCTGGATTTAGAAGGCGTATTGGTACCGGAGATTTGGATCGGCTTTGCCGAAAAAACCGGCATCGAGGAGTTTAGAGCAACAACCAGGGATATACCCGACTACGATGTTCTCATGCAGCAGCGGCTGGGCTTGCTGGACCAGCACGGGCTGGGTCTTAAGGATATTCAGCAGGTCATCGCTACGATGACGCCGATGCCCGGTGCTGCGGAATTTATAAACTGGTTGAAGGAACGCTTCCAAGTAGTGATTTTATCAGATACTTTCTATGAATTTTCCCAGCCGCTGATGGCGCAGCTAGGCTTTCCCACCCTGTTATGCCACCGCCTGATAGCAGATGATTCTGGCCGCATCGTAGATTACAAGTTGCGCCAGAAAGACCCGAAACGGCAAGCTGTGAAGGCCTTTCACAGCTTGAATTTTCGAGTAATAGCGGCGGGCGATTCCTACAATGACACCAGTATGCTGGAAGAAGCCGACGTCGGTATCCTGTTCAAGGCCCCAGACAATGTCATCGCAGAGTTTCCCCAGTACCCCGCGGTCGATCGCTACCAGGACCTGAAACTGGAATTCATCAACGCCAGCGAGCGTGATATCGACCTCGGCAGCGCCTGAAGCGCTGCCCACCGACTGCAATTGAAGTGCCCGTCGTCGCTGCAGCCTAGCCGCAGATATAGCGCGCCTAGGGCCCACTTACTCCAACACAAGACTTCCCTGATTTACCAACCGCAGGATCAGCTCGGGCATGGAATCGGTTCGTAAAATAGTCGATAATTCCTTTCTATTTAAGGGTGTTAGGTCACATAGCATAGAAATTGCCTCAACTGAACCGGCTACCAGCTCGTACGGGTCGCCATCAGCAAAAAATACCAGGCCAGATTCAAGCTCTAGAAAGGCAAAACGGGAACCGGGGAAACGCCGCAGGTTGGCGCCGGCATCCAATTGCACTAGCAGCGCCGACAGCTCTAGCTCGCAGGCCAGTGGCTGTACAAGCTCCGGGTATTTTGGCTCGGTGACGTAAGCGCCAAACCATTTGCCAAAGCTGTCGCCGTCGTTGACCAGGGCGACCACAGCCGTCAAGGCCTCATACAGAGAAGCCGGATTAATCCCCCCCGGTCTGACAGGCAGTCGCTCGCTGGCATCGGTGAAGCGCTGTGCCGGATCGGCGCCGGCTATCAGGGCATCACTATAGGCTTCGAGCATTTCTGCGACCGCCGGGGCCCTGAAGCCGACGGAATAACAAAGACCAGCAGACACCGCCACCCCCCAGTGGGCCATCTGTGGAGGTAAATACAGCACATCACCCGGATTCAGGAGGAATTAATGCCGGGTCTCGAAGTTTGCTAAAATTTTCAGCTCGGAATTTGCCAGCAACGCCGCATCGGCAGCACAGCGATCGCCCACCAGCCAACGGCGCTGGCCGCTACCTTGTAGCAGGAATACGTCGTAAAAATCGAAATGGGGGCCGACACCG
>Ga0066376_10005444_pt1 | contig 10797 bp, 30 predicted proteins | sample Knorr_S15_td_Bot_FD_77009 | JGI IMG/M metagenome (GOLD analysis project Ga0066376, IMG submission 77009) | Marine microbial communities from Southern Atlantic Ocean transect - Knorr_S15_td_Bottom_ad_5009_LV_A | ecosystem: Environmental > Aquatic > Marine > Oceanic | place: Southern Atlantic... | reverse complement strand
GCCGGTGCCCTAGAATTTCTTGAAAGCAAAGGTGCGAACAGCCTGTTGGATGTCGGCTGCGGCCCCGGCGGTCAAGTGCACGCCGCCCTGGAACGGGGCTGGGGTGCTTTCGGGATCGACGTCGATGTGTCTTTGCTGGAGGACCAAGGACCACCCAATGTCGCCATCATTGATCTGGCTGATCAGCCGGTTATTTTTCATAAGCGGTTTGATGTCGTCTGGAGCGTGGAAGTGGCCGAGCATATCCCGGAGAAGTTCGAGGACAATTACGTGACGACGCTGGTGGAGAACTGCGCTAAATATCTGGTGCTGACGGCGAGTAATATCCCGATGCCGTTGCATTTTAACTGTAAGCCTAAAGAGTATTGGATCCAGAGAATAGAAAAAGAGGAGTTAAACTACAGCGAATACCTGCTCCAGCAGTTGTTGGCCAAGAGCACCATGAAAAGGGAGTTCCTGCAAGAGACCGGTATGGTATTTTACCGGTCTAGCTTTCCAGCAATTTAAAGATCCGTTTGCGCGACTTGCTGTTAACCATCTTGGTGCGGCGGTGAAAAGCTTGTAGGGTCCTGAAGTTCAGCGTCGCACCTTGGACCAGCAGCTGAAAGCGCTTGTCCTCGGAGAGTCCCAGCGTAGCGAGAAGCTGCAAGCGGGATTCAAGTTCCTGCCGCGCGCGTGCTTCGTCGAGGCCGAAGGACCTGACGTATTTTTCCAGTTGTTCCTTATTCATGTTTGGCCTCCAGTTCCCGTTTAACTTCGTTAAGGAACTTATACAATTTGTCGTGGTTGTTTTTTCGCAGGCGGTGATGTTTGGCACTACCAAACCTATTAAGGGCCATGTAATTGCAGCCACAATAGCGGGCGATGGAAGAAAAAGTAAAGCCGTGTTCTTTCCTTAACCTCTGCATGTCCTTACGCATTTGGATGGCTTGAAGCTCCGGGATGGCTCTAAGATCAATCATCTTTCCTGCCCGTCTTTTCGTACCAGCGGTCTATATTTTTCTTGCCGATGTAAATGAGCGTCACCAGAACTAAAAGGATAGCGGCATTGCCGTACCACGGCAGGTCCGTGACTAGTTTGACGCCACCGATCTCCAGGCTTTCTTCGGGGACGGAAGTTTGTTCAACGGTGACGATGGTTTGATCATCCGCATCTTCTTCGATGGTGATGGTTTTTGTATCCGTCATGGTTCAACTTTCCCGATTAATTTTTCGTATTGTTTAGGATCGGATAGACCCTTATCAAAGCGTGGTAGTAACCAGGCGATGATCTTGACCTTTCTTTCTTGGTCTTTGATTGAAGGAGCTGGGTCCAAGGACGCACGGACCAAGGACGAAGGGCTTACCTTATCCAACACTTGTACCCCGTACATTTACTTATGAGTTCTCCACAAAGCTCGCAAGTAGCTTCTTCAGGGCCATATAAGACCTGCCAAAGAGGTTTTATTGTTTTATTTTTATTCATTTTTAAAGTGTCCCATGGATTTAATGATGTTGAGGGACTCCAAAAGGAGTTTTTGCTAACTTAAAACTCATTAAATCTTTCGGATCAGGGACTGAACCCGTATCTTTATTTAAGTTAGTGAGGAGTATTATACCTAAAATATGAGTTAATACAAAATATTTTTTATATAAAGGGGTTTTCTAACCTGAACCGCACCTATAGGTTTTCGCTGTAAGCTATTGATTTCATTCAATAACTTATTTCTTCTAACTTGGGCCAAGTTAGATAAAAATCTTAATAAAATCAATACCTTAGAGAAACTCTATAGAAAGAAAATATAACCTCACTTCTGTGTAGCTAGAAAGTAACAACAAGTTAGCAATTTTTTCAGAATCCCAGGTTAGGAAGTTAGAGTGCTAAGAAATACTGCTATATAGCGGTTCTCCGTCTAACTTCTGTCAGGTTATGTTCAGGTTAGACAGGTTAGGAAATAAAGCTTTATATACTTAAAATTACTTTGGTATAATGCTTGTATGTCTAAATCAAGACCTAATTGTTATCTGGGACTCTTTTGGGAACTGGAAACTAAAACCTTTAAACGCTGGAGTGAAATATGCCCAAAGGAATCTCAGGAAATATCTCAGGAAAGAATAAAAAACACCTAACCCATAAGCAACTCCGTTTTGCCAAGGAGTATGTCTATAACGATGGGTCCAAAACCCAAACTGAATGTGCTTTGGACGCTGGCTATGCCGATGGCTCTGCGTCCGTGCGTGCTTCTGAGTTAACCAATCCACAGAAGTACCCACTGGTTGTTACTTATATACGCAGGCTTCAAGGGGAGTTGGATAAAAAATATGAAGTGACCTTTGGCCGTCACGTCAGGGAACTTGCCAAGATCCGAGATGAAGCTATTAAAAAGGGAAATCTCACGGCAGCGGTTTCTGCTGAAGTCCAGCGAGGTCGGGCAGCAGGCTTGTATGTTGAACGCAGGGAAGTGCGTACCGGTACACTGGATTCTCTTAGTGAAATAGAAATAAAAGATAGGATTAAGAAGCTTCTAGGGGATTATAAGCCTTTGTTGGAAGTGGAAGATGCGGAAGTGATTAGTCAGTAAAAGTTTTTAAGAATCTATGAAATAAATTTCCCCTGTATTCTTCATGTTCGTAGCCTTCGGGAAAGTCATAGGTCTTCTTGCCCGTGCTTGTATCTTCTATCTCCATGTGTCCGTCCCGATATTTTGTTTCCAATTTACCTTTATTAAGATGCAAATATAAAGGCTCCTTTTTCCATTTACTGAAAGCTTCTTGTTGTCTTACCTTTTCTACCAGGTGGGTATACTCAGTCATTTTCTTCTTTCTCTATATATTGTTCTATTCGCATTGAAACTATATCTTTGTTGGTTAATCCATAACACTGTTCTAACCATTTTAAGAAAATACCTTTTAAATTGGCATCTAAACTTTCTTCGCTACCGATATGAATATCTGTTTTTTTGTATCTTCTTTTTTTTATTACAAAATCACAGTCAAACCAACCTACTTCACTCATTTTCTTTCTCCTTTCCTTTAACGTATTCCTTGAAGTCTGGGGTTAGTCCCAATGTCTCTACAGGGGTTTCCGCATCATCGTATTCTTCCCATTCCAGCTGTTGTAGAGCGTCCCTGTGTTTGTCCACTAAAGTATGCAGGACATCTTGTAGCTTGTTGCTCAATCTAGGGTGGGTATCAATCGGGCAGTCTATACAGAGTTTGTAATGGGGAGATTTGTTTTTAGTGTAAATAGCCGTATAGACGAGGAGATCCAATAGTTGATTGCGTCTGAATATCTGGATCAATCCTTCGGCCTGTGGCTTGTTGAGATAAGCTCTTTTTCTAATCATAGTGTCCTCACTTTTTGTTAGTTTTCCATATTTTTCTGATTTGTCTTTCATTACCAGAAAATCCGTCCTTTATATAGCCATTCCATTTTTTGTAGCTAGAAAGGCCCTTATCAAATCGAGGAGCTATCCATTTAAAAACTGTTACCCACCTGTCCATGCGTTTTCTCCACCACTCTTTCTCTTCTGGTGTTTTATTAAATTTTGCCACTTCACTCATTACTTGTTCGCTAATAGTTGGTTCTTTCATCTTCATCGCTCCTCTTTCCATTCATGCTGACATTTACTACAGTTAAAAACTCCAGTAGTTAAATAGTAACCCACTTCATTAGACTCACAGTTAGGGCATTTGGTGTCCAAAACCTGCTTAGCAACTTCCCCAATTACTTTATTATCAACTGGTTTCATTTTCTCCCTCAGTTTTCCTTTAAACCATACCCTAAAACCACCATCAGGCATTGATCTCATAGTCATGTCATATCCATGATAGCGACCTGTTGAAGCAAAATTATTAGCATGTGCTTGATCATTGTGCCCTTCAAAATAAACAGAATCGCCCACATCCATTACTTCGATTGTCTCTATGTTATTACCTTGTGCTTTTTTCTTGGGAAGTTTTATGCCTTTATCTATCTTTATACTTCTTCCTCTTTGGTATTGATTTGAATGATCTTGTTCGCTAATGGTTGGTTCTTTCATCTTGTTCTCCTTATATAAATTTCATGTGGGGTTTGGCTCTGGCCTTAGCTATCTCAAGATCATCAGTACCCAATCGAATCGTAGGGCTGCTTGAATCTATTGATACCAGAACATACTCGCCATTGTGTTTGTCTAGTTTATATTCCTGCTTCATTTATAAATCCTCTGTTAGTTTATTGATAATCTCTCCAATCACTTTCTTGTGACGTTTCCGGTTTTTTATAATCTTCCATTCGTCCTCATGCAAGATGATGATAGGCACTCCCTCTTTTGAAGGAAAGACATTATATTTAACTGGTCTTTTTACTATTTTTGATTCAAGCACTTGAACCCCTTCAAAAATACTTCCGGTTTTCGCCCATAGGGAAAGGGTAAAGTCTATTTTAGGCATTGGCTTTTTCCTCTTCTTCAAACAAATCTCCATATAAATCCATGTATAGAGTTTCTATATCATAATCATTTGTATTTTTAAACTCTCCCCCATAAACAAAATCAAATAATTCTTTGCCTCTGCCGTGTATTACCATGTCTCTAATATCTTGTACTACGTTATTAACTAACTGCTCTCGCATTTCTTCTATTGTTGGTTTACTCATTAGCTTTGTCCTTATGTAAAACTTGTACTCTAATATCCAAGCCCCAATCCTTGCTCGAACATTCCATTGACCAGCCGCAATCTTCGGGGCGTTCTTTCTCCAAGAAGCGTTCTAGTTTGTAGATAAAATCTCTACTCATTAGCTTTTCTCCCTTATCTTAATGCGTTTTTTTAAACCACCACCGAGATCTTTTTCTTCAAAGTCAGGGGTAATATCGTACTCAACTACTGCTTCGCCTTTTTCTAGGCCTTCTTCTATGTAGCCAATTATCCATCTAGGATATTTTGACAATTTCATTTTTAATGTAACTTTATATATTTCCATCTTCTTTCTTTCTCCAGGTTCTAGCTAGTTCATTGACTTTGTCTATGGCCGAGTCTGTGTCCCTAGCAGTAATTATTAGTTCTTCGAGTATTGCATTAGTTTTCGTGTTGGTAATACGAAGCTTCCATTTTGGAAGTTTGCCCTGTTTGTTAGGCAAGCGTTTCACTGTTCCCTCAATCTCACGTCTGGGGATCAGGACAGGCCCCGTTTCATATTGCCAATTATTACCTATTCCACTCATGTTTTTTACATCTCTGCGTTATCATCATCAAGGTACACAATACACCAGCCCACTATTGCAAAGATGGCAATAGTTCCTAGTGTGTATAAAAGATCTTCCATGTTATTCCCTTTCCATTTCTTTTTGCATGTGTTGAAAAGCAAACTCTTCCAGTTCCGTTCCAGTTAAACCCCTTTCTATACCAAGTTCAATTCCCTCCTCGTATAGATTTTCTTTTAGATTGTCGTTAGTTATGTGACTCATTAGCTTGTTTCCTTAAGTCTCTTTCGCACTTGTTGGCGAAGGCTTGCATTTTTCTTTCTCGTTCTATATCTTTTTTGGCATGCTCCATACCAGATTTGAAACTGCTTGTCTGTATATCCAAAAAGATCTTTGCCATGTCGAATACCAGTTTTGATGAAGGACTCATTTCTTTTTCTTTACTCATTAGCTTTCTCCCTGATTGTTTAGGTATGTATCAAACTCACTCCCCGTTGGTTTTATTTCAATTATTTTTGTGAACTCCCACAAGGTATAGTCTATGCCTTCCTTATCTCCTAACCAATCCTCTATGAATTGTACTGAAGCTTCGTCTTTAGCTTGTTGCTGGTTTATGGCTTCTACCTTGTATGTTCTATGGTAAGCTTCAGTTACCTTAACTATAAATTCTTTATTCATTAGCTTTGTCCCCCTTAGTCATAATAAGATTCCCCTTCAAGTGCTTTTTCAATGTGACATTTTTTACATTGATGGCTTTGTGTTCTTTCGTCTGTAGGGCTGTCATAAAAAATAGTTTCTACTCCCTGTTCGTGTTGGTATGCAATCCAGTCAGACCCTCTCTCAACTTCTAGTCCCCCTGTTAAATCTAAAACTATTTGCTTATCACAATTATCACAAAAATATTTAATGCTCATTAGCTTTGTCCTCACATTGAATCTGTTGGAGTCCAAGTGGTTTTATTTAATTTTTCAACGCACTTTAAAATGCCCTCAATATCGAGGTGAGCAAATAAATTTTCATTGTATTTGCTCTCGTACTCCATGAAATTTAATGTACCTTTGTTGCAAAATTCATAAACTAAATCTTCTAAAGCAGTCCACAAATCGTTTTCTCCACTGGCATTTTCTGAGAAATTTTTTCCATAAAATTCTTTACCACCATTACTGCCTGTTCTATTAACTTCACTCATCAGTTTCTTCCCAATCATACAGTTCAGTAATACTCTTTTCGGACATATACTTCACAAATGTTTTATAAGATATTTTTTCTTCCTTATTACTTTTATCTAAAAGAACTAAAACCACACCGTCCGTTTTAAAAATTACCATAGTGTGAATAGTAGAATTATCTTCTTCCCACTTATTAAGCATTTCCTCAACAGAAGTGTAGTTCCACTTGTAATAACAATAACAAACTACTAAGTCTTCACTCATTTGCGGTCTCCTTTTGTTTGCGGTCTGCTTGCGGTCTGTTTATCCAACTGCAAGCCGACCAGGTTTATAAAATCTTCTAGCTCGTTAGCGGTAATGCGGACAGCTCCGACTTGGGTTATCCATTTAGGCATGTGAGATCTCCTCCTCAAGACAAGCAGAACAAAAAAGCTGTCCAGCTTCCGTTATTAAATAATCAAGTGTCTTTTGACCGCACTTATCGCATTCAACTGCTTGGCAATCTGGACACATATAACCTTCTTGTGTGTCTGTGGTGGAGGGTATTCTATTCACGAATCTACCACTTCCAAAAGAAGTGTCCTTGCCACAATGCGTACAGTTGTTCCCAATATCCACTATTTCATTCTCAAGGGTTATTGTTCTGTTCATTTTTTCACTTCCTCAATCATATCCACGTTGTAAGGTTGTACTTCATAGTTTTCTAATTCTCCTTTTTCAAGATCAATTTCTAAAAGTAGTTCTTTGATTTCTTCTTCAGTAGGTTTTTTTGGAGTTTCTATAATAATATTCCAGTAACTTGTTTCTGCTATTGGTACTTTAAACTTTCTCATGCTTGTTCTCCTTAAGTCTTTCATCAGATGCTTCCTTAATGTAAGGGCTAAAAGCCTTTACCATTTCTTTGTGTTCGGGATCGAGTCTGAGCCAATGTTCGCAGTCCTCTAGTGTGTCAGTTGGATAATCTTTTACTATTTCCCAAAAAACCTCGTCAGGGTCTAAGGGTCTTTCCCCTGATTCTGACTTAAGTAGTTTATAAAATTCTTTTTCCAATTCTTCGTTGGCAAAATGATAATTCTCACTACCCACCTCTCCACAAATATCGCCACCCTCTACAACATACCACTCACGGGAGGGAGAAATAGGCGCAGGGGGTAGAGTTAAAGAAAAGTCGTCTAAACAGGGTATGTATAAATCTCCCCATTTATACTCGTAGCAGATATAGTTTTTTCTATCTGCTGTAAAGTGTTCAAAAAACAATCCACACCATTTATAGAGGGAGATTTCGGTATCTTCAATTACTTTAATTTTGTCAGTTGTTTTCATTAGCTATCTCCTTAACAAAGCTATCTCTAACAGACCAAGCTAGGTTATCTATTAGTTTCCATATATCTTTTGCATTTATATATCTACACTCTTCGTGAACATTATTTTCTAGGAATTTATCTTGTTTATCTTCTTCCCAATCAAAAAATTCTACAGGGATATGTTCACAAAGAAATTCTCCACTTGCCATTATTAGACTTTCTTTTTTTGTAATTTCTCTAGCTTTCATAACTTTCCCTCTAGTAAGTAATACCCAGTTCTTTTAAAGTTTCGTATTGTTTTTGGTTAATTGTTTGAACGTCTGCAACCCATATAATAGTTTCGCCAAATCGCCACCAATCTTTTTCTTTTGAAAAAGGATTAAACTGTGGTTTATCAGCAACTCCTGAGAAAAAGTCTCTTAATAGCTTTTCTTCGGTTATCTTTTCTTTGTCGTATGCGTCTTTGGTGTAATCTTTGAATACGTAGAAATGATCAAACTCATATTCCGTTATTCTTTCCATAAATTTAACCAATATCATCAGCTTCTCCCCCTATTAGAAAAGCCATTGGTTTCCCTGAGCATTTTCAGTTCATCAATGGCTTGTAGAATTACTTCATCTTCAATCTCGCCAAATCCTTTTGGGTCTAGAGAGATTTTGTTTTCACACATGGTCTTAACAAGGAGTTCTGCCCTGTCAATACTTTGTTGGCTTATATATGGTCTATTCATTTTATTCTCCCAAATAAATTAAATTTAGACCTCCATTTTAGAGTATATATCCCATAAATACAACCCCTAATTCCATATTTCTGTATAATTCTTTTTACTGTGGCGAAACCAGAAAGTTTATTTTGGCAACAGGTGAAGAAGAACCTTAAGGTCTTTTCCTTCATCCGTTTGGAGTCATGGGTAAATCATGGCATTCCAGATGTATTAGGCACTACCCAAGAAGGAATTTATTTTACAATCGAACTCAAGGTAACGAAGAGTAATAAAGTTTCTTTCTCACCCCATCAGATCGCCTATCATGAAGCCCGCAAAAATTCCCCTGCTTTTGTCATGGTCAAGAGGGTCTTGGACAGTAGTCCCAGAAAACCTCAGCTTTATATTTATGCCTCTGACCAAATAAGAGAACTCTCTGAAAAAGGCTTAAAAACACCTCCCCTTTCCCTTTCTGACCCTGTTAATTGGTCTTTCGTCCAAGAACATCTAGCTTTCCTCATTAGACGCATGACCTATGACCAACTGATTGGGGAGTAGTTTGCTTGTTGCTTGTTGTTCAAAAAATTATATACATCAACGGATGAGCGAAGCGAATGCTTGTCGCTATTTCGTCTTTAGCTTGTAGCTTCCTGCTTGTAGCTATTTCGTGGAAAGAAAAAAAGGGGGGGTTGGTCTGTAGTCCAATTAAGGAGGGAGAACTACAGACCGAGAATCTAGGCATTTTTATCCAGTGCTAGTGCATCAACCTTGTCTAGTCTTTCCTTCTGGTTTTCTAGGGTTAGTTGATCCCAATCTTCCGGCACAATGAAGCCTGGTTGGGTTGCGTAGAACCTTAAGCGCTGGTTGTTGGTCTTTCTTTGATCTTCTTCGGTCTTATCATCGGCCATTATTGAAAACAAGGCCGACACCATGCCAACAGTTTTTAAAGGATCGGATCTTTTAGTTAAAAGGTTCTTTGCTTTTAATATCTTTCTGGCTCTTTTTTCAAAGATCTCTGGATCTAGCCTTATATCCTTATTAGGATTTATCCAATATAGATGCTCGCCTGTAGTAACCGACCAGTCATTGATTGATATTAGATTATCAATGGCCACTAAGGTCTGATAACTAAAGAACAACTTTTTATCCTCTACAAAATGACTGTAGAGATTTTTAGTAGTTCTTAGATAATTGGGCTTAGTGCCTTTTAGATCTATTTCATTTTTTGAAATGCTCATTACGCCCCCTCCTTGGTTACTTCTTTCACCCATTCTAGAGAGAATTTAATCTTACTGTTCGCTAATCTTTCCAGCAGTGGACAGTTAGTACCGCCCCATGCTGAGAGTTCATAACCGACAGCTAGAATAATTAAGCGTGGGCGGATCTTCACTAACAGGTCCAAGTTCTCAATATCACAGTGACAGATTGCCGAATGTAATTTGTTCCGGTCCTCCTCCGCTATAGCTTCGCCAATTTTACCGGCTCTGGTGCTGGCTAGTCCAAGGTCCACCAGCTCCATGGCTACGGGATCGCCCTCACAGCCATAATATTTTAAATCTAATTGTTCCATAATATTCCTCCTTTTAGTTATTTATGAAATCTATAGGATATTTTACTACGGGTCATATATAAAAGTCACTAAATGAATTAGCTAATTTGTCCGCCTGTTGCTCTTCTCGTTTCCGCCTGTCGCTATTTCGTCTATAAATAAATAGGGTTTCCTGGTAGTTTCTTTGGGTCTCCCTTGAGTTTGGCTCGATGGATCCATGAAGATCCGGAGGAAGATCTCCATGGATCCGAACCGAAATCGCCCTCGCTTGTTGCTGAATGTCCCCACAAAACACCTCATTCAATGTGCCATGGATGGCGCTTGTTGCTATTTCGTCTTTTATATATATCTCCCTTCCTTGGGTAATTCTTCAACAGTGCCGTCAGCATAATAGACACGGCTGCCATTGTTACCTTCTAGGGCCACTATACTTTTATTAGTGTCCATATTATTAGAGTGATAATTATTAAGGGTACTTTAGTTATTAGGTGATACTTCCAAAAGTTATTATTCACCCAGTCATCAATTCTTTGAATTGTATTCATGGTTTAATTCCTCCTAAAATTAGTATATCACGGATCCAATAAATAGATGAATTTATCCCACATTTCTGTATAATTATAGGTTCATAATCTAAATTAGGAGGGAATTATGAGAATTATCAATTCAAAATTTGACGGTAAATGTGCTCATTGTGAGCAGGGCGTTGCGCGCGGGGATCAGGTCTGGTGGGGTCGCGGTCAGGGCGTTGTCCATCTCGATTGTAAGGGCGCGTGGGATGATTACGGTGAGCGTCAAGCCAATCAACATGAGCGTCTAATGCAGGATCCTGAGTACGCCCAAGGTGCGCGCGATGCTGAAGACTATCGTTTTAACAAACAGTTTTTTGGTGAAGATTACGCTAACGCG
>Ga0066376_10005443_pt1 | contig 10800 bp, 8 predicted proteins | sample Knorr_S15_td_Bot_FD_77009 | JGI IMG/M metagenome (GOLD analysis project Ga0066376, IMG submission 77009) | Marine microbial communities from Southern Atlantic Ocean transect - Knorr_S15_td_Bottom_ad_5009_LV_A | ecosystem: Environmental > Aquatic > Marine > Oceanic | place: Southern Atlantic... | reverse complement strand
CTTTAGATTCAAATGTTCTTCTACCTAATGGTGATGTGTCTTTTTGTTGTATGGATTATGGACTAGATAATATTTTAGGTAATTTAACTAAAATGAATTATGATTCTCTTTTTAACAATAGTACATCTAATGAAATTTTACAAAAAATGAACAGCAACGATGGTGAGATAATGTGTAGAAATTGCAATGAATCTGTTTTTGCAAATCCACAAAAAAGTATTCTGGGTAACAAGTTTGATGAAACTTACCAAGAACAATCTACTAAAGCCAAATTTTTATTAAATAATCTGTATAATGAATTATTATTTAGAGATACAGATGAAGAAGGCTTGAATTATTTTATACCTCTTTTGGTTTCCAATAAAATTTCTCTGGAAGAAGTCAGAATAACTATTACAAAATCAAATGAATATAAGCATATTTTGAACCGCCAAAAGCTTTCTTAAAATCAAAGCAAAACATTCAAGTTCATCGTAATTTGTTTATTTTTATGCCTGTGTTGGATTTTGTAAAAAAAGGACCTATTCTGTTTATTGGATGTCATCCTGATGATGTAGAGCTTGGATGTGCCGGTCTGATCAATAAATTACAAAATTCAGTGCCTATCTATGTTCTTACTCTATCAAAAAATCAAAAGAATCGAAAAAATCCCAATTTGATGAAAGAGCATTTTGAAAGTTTAAAATTATTAGGAGTAAGAAAATCAAATATTATAATAGGTAATTTTACTACAAGAGAATTTTCATATTCACGACAAGAAATTCTTGATTTTTTAATTAAAATACGAAATAAAATTAAACCTAGTTGCGTGTTTACTCATTCGTTTGACTTACATCAAGATCATAAAGTGTGTCATTATGAAACTTTGAGTGCATTTAAAACACAAACTATTATTGAGTATTTTATATCCAGAAGTATGTACCTGCCTAAACCTACTATGTTTGTAAGTTTAACCAAAAAGGATCTTGATGTTAAAATTAATGCTTTATCAAAGTATAAAACATACAAAAGTAAAAATTACTTTTCTAAAGATGTAATCACTAGTTTATCTAAATCTCAAGGGATTTCATTTGAAATTTCTCTATGTGAAGCATTTAATCCAATTTCAATCAAAATATGAAATCAAGTTTAACTATTCTCAGAGGCTCTGTTGGAAGTCCATCTTCATTATCTTTAATTAAGGAATTACAAAATTTTGGCCATAAAATTATAGGAACAGATGCAAATCCTTTGTCTTCTGGATTGTATTTATGTGAAAAGGGATATGTAGTTCCAAAAGGAAATGATCCAAAATATCTTCAAAAAATTTTACAAATTTGTGATACTGAAAAACCAGACCTAATTTTACCAAGTTCTGAAGATGAGATTCTTACTCTTTCACAAAATAAAAGATTGTTTGACCAAAGAAATATTGTCCTTTTATGTCCTAATTATGACACTGTTCTTACATGTAATGATAAAATAAAAACAAACATATTTTTTGTTGAAAACAATATCCCAACCCCAAGAATTTATGAAAGCAAAAACATTGAGTTTCCTAGCATAATTAAGCCTAGATTTGGTAAAGGTAGTGAAAATGTGTATAGATTAGATAATTCTGACGATCTTGAATTTTATCAGAAAAAAATTAAGGAACCCATAATTCAAGAATTTATTTCAGGAGAAGAATACTCTGTAGATATTTTATCTGATTTTGAAAGTAATGCAATTTCAATAGTGCCTAGAATTAGGATACAAACTGAATCTGGTATTTCTATAAAGAGCAAAACAGTAAATGAGCAAACTATCATAAAATATTGTAAAGAAATTTCCAAAAAAATTAAATTAATTGGACCAAGTTGTATTCAATTAATTAAATCTAATAATCTTATAAAATTTATTGAAATTAATCCTCGTTTTGGTGGCGGTTCTATTCTTTCAATTAAATCTGATAAGACAATAATTCCTAATCTGATTAGATTAACAAAAAATGAACCTCTTTTACCCAATATTGGTTTTGACGAAGAAATGGTTTTGCTAAGATATTATGATGATGTTTTAATTGATCAAGATAAATTATTGGACAAACTATGAAAGCAATTTTCTTTGATCTTGACAATACTCTATATGATGTACAAAAATATCATACACGTGCTTTTGAAAAAATATCTACGTATCTTTCACAAAAACATGGTATTTCAAATTCTGATATTATGCAACAATTAGTGGATATTTGGAATGAAAAAACAAGTATGTACTCTCATCTCTTTGACGATTTTCTTGAAAGGTTAAATATAAAAAATGAAGATGTTAAAAATTTGATTGATATTTTTAATTCCCAAGAAATTAAAAATAGTGATTTTTATTCTGATGCTTTTGATGTTGTTACAAAATTAAAAAATTATTACAAATTGGGAATAATTACAGATGGAACTGTTTCTCGTCAAAATAGGAAAATTTCAACATCAAAATTTCAACAATTATTTGATGTGATAATATTCACAAAAATTTTTGAACCAAAACCATCTATTCTAAGTTTTCAAAAAGCCACTGAACAAATTCAAGTTAAACCATCTGATTCTGTATATGTAGGAGATAACCCGTTTTTGGATTTCAAGGGGCCTAAAACTATTGGTATGTATACAATTAGAATTCTTAGGGGTGAATTCATGAATATTTCTGAAAATAAATTCATAGATAAAACCATTAAGAATCTGAATGAATTACACAAAATTTTTCATAAGTAGAGCACAACATGTTTTTGAGTTATGCTATTTGCTTAATTCTAAAATTCTTTTTTTAATTAAATTATCTATAAACATTTCTGGCTCTACGAGTTTATCTATTTTTAAGAAATTATGAATTTTTGTGACATCAAAATTAATCCTGTTTTTATCTTCAACATCAAAAAATTGAGGCAAGTTTTTGTCTACAATCGAAACTATAGGAATAATTTTACCATTACTGTGTTTTTCTATAGATCTTTTAATCATTTCTGCTACATCTAATATGCTCATTGGATTTGGATGTGCCAAATTAATTATGTGTTCTATACTGCTAGTTTGTGTTTTTTCTTTAGAAAAAATTACTTCAACAAATGATTTGAAGGCTTTACAAACATCGTTGATAGTGATAAATAGCATAGGTCTATGCATACTGTGTTTATATGGTGTGATTTCTTTTCCATTTAATGCTTGATTGATAAACAAATTAACTGCAATTTCATCTTTCATATCCTCTGCTAATACAGTTCCTAATCTAATTGCACCAAAATATTTTTTTGGAAACATCTCATCAAAAAATCTGATTATACATTCTTGTGAAATTTTTGATAGTGCATATAGTCTTGCTCTGTATTCTACTTTGTCTGGTCTATATCCAAAACTTTCATTAATTGTTCCATGAAGTTCTTGTTCTCCAAATACGTGCCAAGAACTAGTTAAAATCAAACCTCTAATGTTTGAATGATTTGCAACTACTTCACAAACATTTTGTGTTCCAAGTATGTTTATTTCATAGGATAATCGTTTATTCTCATCTGTTTTTAGTACATCAGTTGCTACAGTATGAATAACAATTGATGGATTCTCCAATTTTTTAGATATATCTTTTTGATCTCTAATGTCACAAATTTTGTGTGGAATGTTGTATCTTTTCATATTTTCTGATTGTGGATTTATATCAAAAGTTCTAATTGAATAAAATTTTGATAGATATTTTGCTAAATGAGTGCCTACAAACCCACATCCTACAACTGCAATATCATAATTTAACATAGTTAATAAAAAAATTATTATTTTATATATCCATGGCTTTGTGCAACCTATACATTTCATAAAACTGCCTACAGATCATTTCCTTTTCAAAAATCTTTTTCTCATGTATTAATACGTCTGAACTCATCTGAATTTTTAAAAATCTCTACCAATTTGACTTCATCGATTTTTCTATTTTCTAATAATTCTACATAATGATTGAATCCTTCAATATCTGCCTCACGTCTTAAAAATTCTAAATAACATTCTTTGACAAATTTTTTAGCATTAATGATTCTACCACTTTTTTCTTTATCTAACAGAAGTTTTTTTACTATGGATGTCTTTGCTTTAACTATATAATACAAAGTTGTTGCTTCAGAATTTTGTAAAACATATAATATTTTTTCTCTTGAGACTTTTTTTGGAATCAAATTTTGTTCATATGCCGCAAAAACATTTAATTTTATTCTTTCTAATTTTTCAATAATATATCCTGTAGACTCAAATAATTTTTTTATGTGTTCTAGATCAAATTTTAAAAAATTTAATCTCTGATCATTGTTATTATTTTCTTGATTCACAGTGATGTATCCGTGTGAAGAATTATGAAAATAACAAATTATACAACCATCTTCTATTATATTTTCTCTTAAATTTTTTAAAAATAATTTTTGTCTATAAATTTTCTCTAGTGTATCTCCTAATTCTATGATATCAAATTTTTCTTCTTTTAATGATTTTATTATGTTTTCAGGAGTTAAATCAGACTCAATAATTTTATCTGCATAGGATCTAGTTTCTTTATTTTCAGGTTTGACTACAGTTGTAATCTTACATTTTTGTTTCAAAATTTTTGCTACATATTGTGTAGCAATCCCCATCGCAATAACATGTTTATCCTTGTTTACCCAACTTATCTGAAAATCATTCACTCTTGCATTAGCTATTGTCTGTTCAGAAATATTTCCTATACTTGCTATCCTTTCTAACATAAATTGTTCATAAAAATCAGATTCATAATAGAGAAATTTTGATGACTTTTCAACAAAATTATGATCATCCTTAATTTTGTCATAATGTGCATGCCATCCAATTGCTCTGTTTTTTGGATGGTATCTTTTTCTTCTTTCTAAAAAAATTTTTCTCTTTCCATGTTCTTGTGAACGAATTGGATAATGCTTACAAAGAAATTTCAAAGGAAATATCTTTCTTTTATCAAACTCTACATTATGTCCTCCCCAATATGCTAAATTGATGTCTTGACCAAAATTTTTCCACGCTTTAACTTGAATAAAATATGATAAATCTTCGCCAAGAGAAAAATGTTTAAAGTAATCTTCAAAATCTCTTCCTGATTTGAAATTATTATCTTTCGGATGAAACGTAATTACGGAAAAATCAATTGCATTGTAACCCTTTGTGTCTACTAGATAAATTCCATCTCTAAAACTGATATTTTTCCAAGGTGATACTCGAATTTCATCAACATCTGTATGAATATACCATCCTAAGCCAAATTCATGTGAAATTTCTTCTTTTCTTTGTAAAATAGCTCTCAGATCATAATATTCCGGTGCATTATCTTTAGGAAATTTTTCAACCCCTAAAAATCCTTTATGTTTCACATTTGATAGTAACTGAAATGTGTTGTCTGTAGACCAATTATCTATTACATACACTTTGATCCCTTGTTCAAGTAAGTTGGTTATTGATGGAATTATGATGTCTTCTTCATTAAAACTATGGATTATACTAGTAACTGAAAAATCTTCTGGGACTTGAATCTTATCTGATATTTTTTTTACATTATTACTTTGTAATAGCGCAATTATGATATTTTTTTCTTTGTCTTTGTGATTGTTTATAGTTAAACCAATATTTGACAGATTAAAATTTTCTGAAACAAGTTGATTGAACTCTGAAAAATTCCATTCTCTTACATGTTGTGAATTTAACGGCCGACCATCATCATTTGTATTTTTATGATCTCTATTAATTGCTGTTAATATTGCATAAGGTGAATAATTCAAAAATCTCCTTAGCAATTCAATCAAATGTGTAGGGTTATCTAGATGTTCAACTATATCTGCGCAAACAATAATGGATTCTTTTAAAATTTCTTCAGAAATGGAAATTGTAATTTTGTTGGTAAAGTCTACATCAATCCATTTTGCAAATTTATACTGTTTCATACAATATTGTAAATTTTCACCACAACCTATTCCAATAATTTGAAATTCTGGATATAGTTCAGTTGTCTGATAATGATAAACACATCCAATATCTATTATGTATTTTATATTACATCTTTGAGCCAAATGTTTTACAAATGAATACACATCTGGTTGTTCATATTCAACAGTATTTTCTGTAAAATCATCCTGTCTTGCTTTATCTTTCGTATTAATTTTATAATTATTTTTTATAAAAAAATTTCCAATTTTTTCCTCCATAATTCTTAAAATTAAATATACTATGCTAAATGTATACTTATTTGATTTTGAATCTGAATTAGAGATGTGTTTAAATTATAATCTGTAAATATATCAGTATGAATTTTCCAAAAATTGTTGCAATGTATAGAGTAAAAAATGAAGAAAGATGGATTGAAAAATCAATCCAATCTATTTTAGATATATGTTCCACCATTGTAGTTTTAGATGATGGCTCATCTGATTCAACTTTAGAGATTTGTAAAAGTTTTGATAATGTTATTATTCAATCTCAATCAAATTTACCTTTCGATGAGGCTAGAGATCGTAATATTATTTTAAAAATGGCCATGAAAGAAAAACCAGATTATGTTTTTGAAATAGATGGAGATGAAATATTGGCTTCTAATTCATATGATATTTTTTTTGATGAATTGACTGTTCTTTATCCAAACATTGATGTTTTTGAACTCCAATTTTTGTATATGTGGGATAAACCAAATCAAATAAGATATGATGGAATCTTTAGTAGAACATGGCAAAAAAGATTAGTGAATTTAAAAAACCAAACTGAATTGATGTTTGAAAATACTCCGTATCCTGGGAATATGCATTCTGGTTTTTCATCTACAAATACAGTTGGTTATGACAGATCTGTTCCAAGTAAAGTAAAGATCTTACACTATGGAAACTATGACCAAAAAATTCGTGAAGAAAAATTTGAATTTTACAACAAAATTGATCCTAACAACAAATTAACTGATGAATATAGACACATTGTTTCTGATGATAGTAAATTCTCGGGGGAAGAAGGATTAATTTATAAATTTTTACCAGATGGTGTTTTTTATCCTAACTTATGATTTCTTTCTCATTCTTTTGGAATAAAAATACTAATACTTACACAGGAGATTTTTAATTAAAATGAATGAAAAGTATTCTCTTACAGATTTTTATGAAAATTTGATTATTGGAGATCAAAAAATCACCTTAGTGATAGGTTCTTTGGATGATGCGATTTTAGAAAAAATGAAATATCACAATTATGACATAACTCAATTACATCCATCAACAAAGACTTCATTTGATAAGAATAATTTGTTAAATGAATTTGAACAATTAATTTCTGAATACAAAGAAAAAAAATTTGATATTGTATTTCTTGGAAACAATCTTATCACTATAATGGATCCTCAAAAATTTTTAGAAAAATTACATAGTATTTTAAATTCTAATGCTAATGTAATATGTATAGTTCCAAATTTTTCTCATGGTTTAACTCGTCTTGATCTTTTAAATGGTAATATAAAACATGAATCAGATTCTATAATTGCACATCAAAATACATTCACTCTTGAGTCTGCTGTAAGACTTTTCAAACAAACTAATTATGATATTAAACAATTATACAGAAAAAAAGGAGAAATTATTCCAAAAAATTCACATTTAGGAAATTATGAATTTCCAAAAGAACTATTGGATTCCATTCTATCTGATTTTGAATCATCTGTTTTGGAATACTTTATTCAATTTTCTCCTTCGAAGAACCAAAATTCCAAAATCAATGATTATGTATATGATTTTTCAAGGAATCAAGTTACAGAAAAATTAAAAGAAAAAATAGAAAATTATACAAACAAAATAGATGAATTAGATTATCTTACTAATTTTTTAAAAAATTCAATCAAAGCTAAAGATGAGGTTATTAAAGGTCTACAAAATTCAGTAAAAGAGCAGGAAGAAATGATTGATACTTCTTCACAAGAGAAACAAAAAGTGATTGATGGTCTACAAAGCTCTGTAAAAGAACTAGAGGAAATGATTGAAACCTCTTCAAAAGAGAAACAAAAAGTGATTGATGGTCTACAAGACTCTTCACAAGAGAAACAAGAAATGATTGAAACCTCTTCAAAAGAGAAACAAAAAGTGATTGATGGTCTACTAAACTCAGTAACGCATCATCAAGAAGTGAATGGTATGTCTTCAAAAGAGAAACAAAAAGTTACTAATGATCTACAAAAATTGATAAATGAACAACTTCTATATATCGATAGACTTGAAAATCAAATTTCAGTATTGCATCATCTGATCACTTCATTTAAGAAAAATAAATTGTTTAAAATAGGAAAAAGATTCGGTATATTTCATATCTAAACAACTAGCAAAATTCTCTTTAATTTAGGAACTATTATAATTACTCTCATTTTTTATCATTTTATGCGTGTTGCAATGGCAATAAACTGGAATTTGGATGCATCTAGTCTAACAAATATTGCTAGAAATAATTTTAGAGAACTTGGAAAATTAATGAATCAAACAAAATCCTTTACTATTTCTGCTATTGGAATTCAATCTGTTAGTGTAGGTGATTTTAATCAACATTTTGATCTTTTACACATTCCTAATATGGGTGGATACAAATTTGCTCTAAATGCAGTTATACACTGTGATAATATTATTTTAGGATGTTCTGGAATTGATGAAATAATCTATGGGGAAGATATTTTGGTTTGGAAAGGTTCATGGAAAGCAGTAAAAAAAGAAATTTCTAATCAACTTGGACTTTGGAAAAAATACCTAGATAAAATAAAACAAATTCATGTGCCTGCAAATTCTGAATTAGAAGAATTTCATAAATATTTAGATATGCCATATGAAAAAATATCAGTAATTCATCATGGTGTAAATCATAGTTTTTTTAAACCAAGCACAGACAAAGAATCTACTAGAAAAAAAATTACATCTAAACTAAATATTCCTAATTCACCTTATTTTCTACATATAGGTGAAAATAATTATGTTAGAAAAAATCTAAAACGTCTTGGTCAAGCATTTTCACAAGCAAAAAAATCTGGGTTGAAACATAATTTGATTATCGCAGGAAAACATTATCCTGAAATAGAAAATGAACTCTCTAAGATAGATGGTATTTTCTTTTTAGATTGGATTTCTAATGATGATTTATTGCAATTAATTCAAGGCTCAGATGCATTCATTCTACCTTCTATTCATGAGGGATTCGGCATGCCGCTTGTAGAATCCATGGCATGTGGCATTCCTTGTGTGTCATGTAATCAGCATGCACCTCCAGAAATAATCTTGGATAGTGGTTTACTAGTTGATCCATATAATATTGATGAAATATCAAATTCTATGCTACAACTATATAATGATAAAAAATTGTTAAATGATTTATCTACCAAGAGCCTATCTCGTTCTCAAGATTTTTCATGGCAAAAAAATGCAGAAGAAATTTTAAAACTATATCAAATTGATCCTTCTAAACCAATGGAAAATTTTGAAAAACAATATGATCTAGCTGCTTATAGAACATTGGTTAGTGTTTGTGATATGTTCCCAGATCCAAAACAAAATTTAATTGATTCCATTTTACGTTTTGATTATTTAGATTTACTAGATTGGGCTGTACATCATGGACTAAAAAATGCTAAAACTAGAGATTTTCTTCTCCCATTTGAAAATTGGTATCATAATAAATTTGAAGAACTCTCAAAACAGTGATTGATATGTCATTTATAGCTTCAACCAGATTAAAAAAACTTAAAAAATTATTCATAATTTCCAGAGCAATTATTTCTCATTGGGGATGGAGATATTTTTTTTATATTGTAAAATTAGAATATAAGAAACAAAAACTAGCTGCGTTTAAACCTGATCAAAAACCTATTCCATTATTTCATAGAAGATCATTTCAAGTAGATTATGAAAAATATCTTGATTTTATTGAAGATAAATTTTCTAAAGACCCATTTGACCACAAATCTTGTCAAACAAAAATCACTTTTTTCCTTTTTTATGAGACATCTAAATTAAATGACCTTCAAAAAACTCTAAAATCTTTTTTGGATCAATCTTACATGCATTGGAATTTAGTTTTACTTCCTAAAGATAAAACTACACTAATTGATATAAAACAAATCCCTCAAAATGAAAAAATTTCTTTACTTTCTAATTGTGATAACAACACAATTCTTAATCAAATCCATGAATTAAAATCTGATTTTATAGGATTTCTTGATTCTTATGTTGTCTTGCCCTCCTATTCTCTAACAGAATATGTAAAATTTCTAAATGATTCAAGTGATTCTGATATTTTTTATTCTGATCATGATCGAATTGATAAAAATGATAGACGATATGATCCATTTTTTAAACCTGATTGGAGCTCAGTGACATTTTATTCATTTGATTATGTTTCACCATTGTGTATGATAAAAAAATCTCTTGTTGAAAAAACTCTAAAAACTGAAGATTTGGATGAACCTTTTCCATTTGATTTATTATTACATTGTTTTGGCATAACTAACAAAATTAACCATATTCCTTTTCCTTTATGTTCTATTCTTGATACTAATTATTTGTCTGTTAGTGAATCTAAAAAGTATATTTTAACAAAACATTTTTCAAAAAATAAAATTGCTGCTAAAATTGAAAGTGGTCTATTACCTGATACATTTCGTGTACATTATAATTTAAAATCCCAACCTAAAGTGTCTATACTTATACCAACTAAAAATAATAAACCAATTTTAAAACGATGTATAGATAGTATTGAAAAAAATACTAATTATAAAAATTTTGAAATAATTATAATTGATAATCCTGGAAAT
>Ga0066376_10005442_pt1 | contig 10801 bp, 15 predicted proteins | sample Knorr_S15_td_Bot_FD_77009 | JGI IMG/M metagenome (GOLD analysis project Ga0066376, IMG submission 77009) | Marine microbial communities from Southern Atlantic Ocean transect - Knorr_S15_td_Bottom_ad_5009_LV_A | ecosystem: Environmental > Aquatic > Marine > Oceanic | place: Southern Atlantic... | reverse complement strand
TTCTTCTGTTTCATTCAAAGCATATTCTCTTGCATATGTTGCTAATTCAGAAAGACTTTTTGCTACTTGTCTCATATTATTTTCAGAAAAAATAGCAGAACGATAACGTGCAAAAGTACTTAACCGTTCACTTAATTCTTTAGCTGAAACTTTTGGCGTGTCCACATCCATATCTTCTTTTCTCATAATTCGAGATAGTGAAATTCCATTACCAATTGGTTTTTGTGTTACCATTCCACCAATTGTTGCAAATTCTTTTAATAATTTTTTTAACTTAACCATTTTCGGCTCCCTCATATTGTTTAAATCTTCCTATTTTCTTTAATTTATGCCATAATACTCTAAGAAAATCTCTTTCCCCTTCATGGGTAAATCTAATATTACCAATTTTAATAGCTCGTATCATATCCATTGAAGTATACTTATCAGTTTTTACTCCATCAATCATCGTTTTTATAGATTGATAAGAAGCTTTTCCTAAAATTTTAGCCATTTGCTGTATATCTTTTTCAGCAAATATTTGTGCTTCCTTAGTTGAAAAAGATCTATGCATTTTCGGACTATCTTCATTCAAATTAGCAAATTCAACCATTATTCTTTTATAAATAGTATCTTTCACTACATTCTCAAACTTTTTCTTACTCTCAAAGATTTCAATCTCTTTCTAAGAATTCTTTTACCTTTAGCTTTTCTTTTCAACGCACCCTTCTTTTGTGCTCTCTTTCTTCTTACCATTTCTCCACTACCGACGCGTACACAAGCCTTTTTATTTGCATTGTACTTCATCCGTTTCGGACAAAATGCTTTAAATTTCATCTTTTTATTACGAACAACTCTTTTTCGTCTTACTTCTTTTAAAAATGCTAATAAAATATGAGAAACTTCTTTTTTATCTTCCCATATTTTATCTTCAACTAAGTCGAAAAGTCCTCGCTTATCTGCAAATTCTGCTAATATAAGTAATTCAGAAAGTTTCAATTTATTTTCCACCTATTCTTTCATACGTTTCTCGTAATAGGTGTTTTTTTGGTTCAACAGAATCTTTTATTGGTATATATTGTTTTCCGTTTATTGTAATTGATTCTTCTTTTTCACTATCAATATTATCTTTATAATAATCTAATACCTCAGGTGACCAATCTACCATCTGTTTTTCTGCAAATTCAGGATTATCTTTTAAGTACTGTAAATTTTCTGCTTTATGTAACCAAAATGATGCTCCATCATCATCCATCTTCAGTCTTAATTCTTCATTTTCATCTTTACCGAAAAAATCTTCATAATCTGCAGCTTGTTGTGTTGTATCATCTTGAGGTTCACGTTCAACTGGTTCACTACTTGGTTTTTCATCTGGTTCACCACTTGGTTCTTCATCTTCAGGTTCTGGTAAGTCATCAATATCATCAGGGTCTACATAATCTATATCTGTATCAGTTTTACCCGTTGGTTTTGCTTTTGGTTCTTCACCACCTTTGTCATCACCATCTCCAGAATCTCTATCAAAATCTCCAGTACCTAATTTACCAGATGGTTCTTCTTCACCACTATCATCTGTTTCTTCAGGATCTTCATAATCACCAGATTTTTTAGCTTTTTCATAGTTATCTTTATCTTTAAATATAACTGTTTTACCACCACCTTTAGGTTGTAATTTCATTTCGGCTTCTTTCATCACATCTTCTAATGTAGGAAGTGGTTTACCAACTTTCCTTTCCCATGCATGTTCTATCAACATACTTTTTGCCATTTTTTTATATGATTTTAAAATTTTCATTATTCTTCCCTCATAATTTTATTAATTATATCTTCAGCCTTACAATACTCTCCACAAGTTCTACCTACTGTACCTTGACGATCTACACTTTCATTCATAGGATACATAAAAGCACCTTGTGTAGATGGGTTAGAAACAAAATCAAATGCAATTAGTTCAAAATCGGGTTGTACTTCTTGTGATTCTTCACCAGAAGATTCTTTTACTGTTTCTACTGAACCAACTCCTCTTGAAGAAATTCCAAGTTTAATACCATTTCTAAATAATTCTCTTAAAATATTTCCACTTGGTGTAGTTAATACTTCAACAGTTCCTACTAAATCATCCCCACGCCAATTCATATCAGTAATATTATGAGAAACATTAGCCAAATTAACTACAGGACTTTCTGGATGGTCAAGTTCTCCCATAGCTCTACTTTGTTTAACAAAGTTTTTATTATATGAATTTGCTTCACGCATTAAAACCTCTTTTGGATATACTCTACCATTCTGATTTTTAGCTTCAGCTCGTTGTAAAACACCACGAACAATTAATTTACCGTTATTTTCTTTAACAGATTCAGTAACTTGTTCTGGTGATATTTCAAATGGTATATAATCTACTAATAGTTGTTTCATTTATGCTTCCTTATTTCTGCTTTCCAATTTTTAGATAAATTTGCTGTAATACTACCACCTTCATCAGAATATACCTCATAGATACTTCCATCCCAAATGGGGTCGGGATTAAAAACAACAAATCCAGTTAATTCAGAAGTTTGAACATAATAATCATATTTATCAACATCAGTTAATCTTGATTTTAATTCACCAACAGCGTCTCCACTACGAATATCTCTTCTAATACTACGAGCCATTGTCAGTAATGGCACCATATCTGTTTCAGTACCTTTAGCAGCTCGTTTAATTTGAGTAGCTATTTTTATAGCTGCTTGGTCTGGATAACCCAATTCATTTAGTGAATTTTCACCAAAAAATCGTTGATAGTTTTCTTTTAATGGTTGTTTCATTTAATCTTCCTCACGATTCTTACTACATCTCGCATAAATTGTGTTACATTCTTCATATAAGAGCTCTCCAAGTTTGTCATAAGTTTATGATTTACAAGATCTGCTTGCATTCTATCCTTCAAATCGTACATATGCTTTCGCATTTTACTCTCTGCGTTGAGCAGTTTCCGTAAAGTTAAAGCAGCCTTGCGTGCATCTCCTGCACTTTCAGTCTTAAACGGCTTCATATCCTTATCAGTATAAACCTTCCCTAAAATTATATCACTCATCTTCACGATTTTTCCCTTAATAAATCCAGTCTTAACTTCTCAAGCTTCTTAATCCAGCTATCTACAAACTGTACTAATTCTATCTTAGAAGTTTCATTTCTAAGTTTCATATAAGCAAATTTACTTGCTTTATCTCCAGCTTTGGCTAGCTTTTTAACATAAATTAAACTAGCCTTACTATTCCAAGGCTCTTTCATGAGTTAATTAATAAAGTTTACCGACTTTATGAGCTATTTTAACTAACCGTTCACTAATTTTTCTCATTGCGGAATGAGTTCGTTTCCAATAACTTTGAGAATTTACTCCTAACTCAGTCTTTAATCTTACATTCATCTTAACAAGTTTATCTATTTCATTCAATGCATCTCTAACTTCTCTCATTGAATGACCAATTTTTTGCTTAGCAGTCAAACTTTCATCATTTCTCCACTCATGATACTTACCTTCTTTCAAAGCTGCCATTACGCGTTCTTTTTTGATACCTATAATTCTATCTTGAATATCATCAACTCTTTCTTGCGCTGCTTTCTGTCTAGCTAAAGCCTTCTTTGCTTTATCTATAAATTTACCAGAGTGTTTTTTTACATCATCTCTATGTTTTGCAACTTTATCCATTTCTGCTTTCATCTTTACTCTTAATGCAGGAACGTCAACTGCTTCTTTTATTTTTTTCTTTTTGGAATCTTTTCTACTAAATGCATTTGGAGTCATGTAACCTGGAGTAGCAGAAGCAACACTTGCTTCTTTAAGCTTTTGTTTAATTAACTCTCTAACCAATTTCTTAAATTCACTTAGTTTCATTTTATTTCCTTCAATTCAGTAACTAAATCATAATACCGCAAAACTGAAGTTAATGTTGCTTCATCAACGTGCTTTTTCCGTTTTATTTCATCAATCTTCCTAATAGCTCCTTTAAGTTTAATACTGGTAACTTTATCTCTAATTTTAGGACCGTATTTTTCTAATACAACTTTAATTGATTCTAATTGTTTAGTAACAAACTCTTTTAATTCTGTATTATTAGAAACATTATAAATGTACTTTTTAAGAATATCCTTTTGCTCTTTTGTTAAAGTGGAATATTTAGTATTAAATTTATCTACCAATCTCTTATATGTAAGTAATCTAACATCAACATCACTTTCTTTAAATTCTTTAAAAACTTCTCCACCAACAACTTCTTCTTTAACTTTCTTATAAGATATATTTTCTAAAATAGTATATTTACTATTTAATTTGGTTACTGGATTTAATTCTTTACCAGTACCAGCATCTGAAAACAAGTTATATACTGAAGCATAAAATCTATAATTCGGTAATCGTGTTTTAAAAAAATCAGTTGCATCAAATACTGTTTTAATTTCTTTTACAAGATTATAAGTTTCTTTTCTCAATCTAGCATTAGATAATTTTTTCCTAGCATCTATTACTATTTCTAACAAATCTTCAGCTTTTTTAGAATTATTAGTCTTTTTATTTTGTAAAATAGTATATAATTCCAATTCTTTTGATATTTCTGTATTTTTTCCGAAATATTCTTTTAAAATATCAACTGCAACACCATCTTTTTTATCTCTTAATACATCACTTGTTAGCTGACGAGCCAAAAGTTCATATAAAATGCCAATATTCTTAAATTTTGAGTGTTTTACTCTAGCCATGCTATGCTCCAATAATTATTATGTTATTACCTAACTATAAATATATTCATAGTTAAAAATACATTATTAATCTTTAGTTGAATCCAATTCTCTATCATATTCTTTCTTCAACTCTGCAGATTCGTTTATCAATTTTATACCAGCTTTACCCATTGTTTTGAGACTACTTTTCAGAGAATCATAATGTGCTAATGCCATGTGGCCCGCGCCTTTAGTAGCACGTTTTTTATCATTACTACCTAATGGATCTCTACCTCTTGCACTACCATCTTTACCATATTTAGGAAGTTCCTTTGGTTTACCAGCACCATTCCAACCACCTGGAGGTGAACCACCTTCATCTTCTAATTCGTGTCCAGTTCTACCCATAGCTAAATCTGCTGGTGTACCTTGTGATTGCCCTGATTTATCTGGATCATTTCCCTCACTTTCAATTTGAGATCTACGAAATTTCTGTTTATAGTCAAATATAATTTGTTCATCCTGTTTTTTAATTTCTTTTGATGTAAAATTAAAAATATTTCTATAAATCCAATCTGTAGAAACTAAACCATCTTGTATCATAGATGATGCTAATTGTGTTTTACTATTCCACAATTCAACTTTCTCTGTTTCATAAATTGTAGATGGATTTGTTAATGTTAATTCAAAATTTACTAATTCTGAATCTGTATATCCTTGTGAATATAAATGAACAATAGCAATCTTTGTTAACTCTGATACTGTGATTCTTTGCAATCTTTCTATTGTTCTGGCAAACCTAACATCTTCTGCAGCAAGTGTTGCTTTTGCTCCTAAGCCTTCTTCATATCCAAGAAATGCTTTTGGAACACGAAGCGACGCCATCATTTTATTTCTTAAATATTCTATATCCTCTACTGCTTCATAAGTTAATCCTGGTAATGATTGAATATCCGTTCCACTATCTCCACCACGAACTGGCATAAAATAATCTTCTGCTATATTTTGCATATTATATCTAAGATTATATTCTCCAGTTGCTTTATCTATAACAGGAGATTTTTTCATCTTATCTACAATCTTATTCATATAATTGTCAACTTCATTTGGGGGAATATTACCAATATCAATTTTGAAAACCCTCTTTTCTGGCGCTCTCATAATTCTATGAATTAACATAGCATCTTCCATAAGAGATAATTGTTTCCAAATCTTGCGGGCTCCTTCAATCATAGATTTACCATATGGTAAAAAATTAGTATCAGATAACATTCTAAAATGTGCTATCTCAAAATTTTCAAATTCAGTTTTAACTGCACTAACTGAATGACGTGGATCTCCACTTTCCTGTACAAATTTAACATATTCTGTATTTTCTGGATCAGTATTCTCCATCCTTGAAATATCATATGGGGAAAGTGGTTCAACATTTGTAATTCCATACTTTTCTGCAATTTCTAATCTTAAAAAGAAATCTCCATATTTACACATGTTACGAACCCACGGCCACAAATTGAATTCTATATTCAATATATCATAAAATAAATTATTTAATATTTGCTTAACATTATCATTATTAGATTGTACTGTTAAAACTTCTCCATATTCACTTTTCATTGTAGATTCATCTGCATAGATATCTAATGCAGAACCAATAATTGGATCTAAATCCATAGCTTCATAATCTTTAAACAATCCTAATCGCATTGTTTTAATTAATCCAGTATCGCTATAACCACTTAATCCAATTCCCTTATGAAGTTTAGTATATCTATCAACCATACTAGAGATTGCGGTAGCTTGTATTTCATCGGTATCAACTACACGTAATCTTTTTCCGCCTACATTTCGTACAATTACATTTGTACTAAATAATCGTTGTAACCTACTAAATAATGATTTATCTGCCATATTTTACCTCTTAATTATAAAAGCCATTCAAGACTTTCTTTCTTTTCCTTTATTTCCCACTCCCAAGTTTCTTGTTCAGGAGTTTTATTAGTATAAACACTATGTCCTAAAGCAGAATGTACCGAATTTATACTATCTAATGATTTTTTTTGTAACTCAATACCTTCTGCTCTCAACCTTAATGCTGTTTCTCTTATCCAAAGCGCAATTCCATATGAAATTACTAAATCATCATTATACCCAGACATAGCCTCTGCGCGTTGTCCGTTATATATAAATACAAATAATTCATCAATTAACCTCTTTGAATTAACTTTTACAAGCTTCTCTCTAAAAAATTCTTCTAATTTTGCTACAATCAATGGTCTAGTTTTCATAGACATTGTAAATCCTGGTACCATTTGTTTTTCTTGCCTATAAATTTTATTTGATGCTTGTCTTTGTGTATCAACCCATTTTAAATCTTTTGACATATAAAATAAATTCTGATAGTCTCTATCAATTATCTGTTGAATTGCTGCCCAACCAATATTATTATTTTCCACAACAAGTACTGCTTCATTATATTCTTGAGCTATGTTAACTAACATATTACCAAAATCTCTTGTAGATATCGCTCCTTTATATTCTGCTACTTGATTTAAAGTTTCCATTTCAAGAATATGGAATGCAGAATAATCTGTTCCATCTCCTCTTGCTACGTCTGCACAAACTATATAATCCTTTGAATAATTTGCTGGCTCCCACACCCAAAGATTAGAATCTACTCCACGCTTTTCTATTGGGTCACAAACATACATATTTAATTGCTCTTCCAACAATACACCATCTATAACTGTACGACCAGAAGTTATGAAATCACAATCACATTCTTGAGCTGCCATTGAAGGACCTAACAATTTATCTTGATCTTCTCTCCAATCTTGTTCTCTTTCTGGATGTAAAGACCAATGTAATTTAATAAAATTAAAATCATTTATACCATCTTCAGCATCCATCCAAGTTTTGTGAAACCAATTACCAACACCATTCGGTGTAGATAATGCCAAACATTGTCCACCAGTAATTAGTGTTTGTGATGCGGCTGCCCATATTGTTTCTATCTTATCAATAAATGCCGCTTCATCTAATACTAACAAAGATAGTGCTTCTGAACGTCCTGCTTCTTCACCACTAGCTACTGCTTTTATTTGAGAACCATTTTTATATCTAAGTGATAACTTGTTATCTTCAACACATTTCTGTTTTATCCACGAAGGTAAATTAGCATGCATCACTCTAACTTTTGTTACAATATTTTTTGCTACTTCTTGTTTTGTAGCAATTACCAAAATATTTTTATCACTATGAAATGTCATCATCCATAAAGAATATCCTGCAGTAATAGAAGATATTCCTAACTGACGAGCTTTCAATATAATATTAAATCTGTGTTGTATAATATCTTCTATAGTTTTTTCTTGAAAGTTATATAAAGTAAATGGTATTTTCCCTTTTATTGGATGTTGAATAACACAATACTTTTTTATAAAATATACAGGATCTCCAGCACATTTTACATACTCTTTCTTTATTATTTCCTTATATGACGGATTGCTTCTATGTATTTGCTCGTTCATTATAATACAATATTTTTTATAGAATTAAAAATATCAGTTATACTAGCACCTAAAATTGCTCCATATGTAAAATATAACCATTTATTTTCATACCAACTTGGTTTAACTAACTTAACTTTTTTCTCTGTAAGAGTAAGTTGTTCGTTAGTTAGTTTAAGTTCTTGGTTAGTTAACTCAAGCTCTTCTTCAAGTGTAGTAACTAACATAGTTTTTAAACTATCTTCAAAAGCTAATGAGTCTACCATATTTTCTAAATAGATAAAATCATTTTCAATGTTAACTATCTCTTCATCAGTAAATGTAGTTTGAGATAATCCTACTGATAGTAGTAATAGTATTAAAAACTTTCTCATTATCTTTTAGCTCTACGTTTTAATGAAGCTCTTGCTTTCTTAGCAGAAGTTACATTTAGTTTCTTTACAGGTTTTTTCTTCTGTGCTTTTTTGATTTCAGCTTTCTTTTTCTGAACTGTAGCTTTTTTCTTCTGAACTTCAACCTTTACTTTTTTAACTTGTTTAACTTTTTTATCAATCTTCTTAACTTTAGCTTTTTTCTTAGCAGTAGCTTTAGCACTTAAACCTAAGATACCTAAAATAGCTCCAATTATTTTCATTAATCCTTTCATTATGCTTCTCCATGTTTAACTAAACCAACACTTGTTAATAACTCATCAAAATCATATTCCATATTAGCATAAAAAATCTTATTCAATTCTTCTTCTATTTCATCATATACTTCTAATGCTTCTTCCAAATCTTTATAATTATCTGCATGATATATTCTAGCTATTTCTTTTAAATTAATTATTAAATCCAATACTCTATTAAATACTTGTCTATCTATGCGTACCATTTCCATCTTCTTCTCCATCCTCTTCCTCTAATAAACTATATAAATATTTTCTAGCATCTTCTGCTAACTTTTTTATATGTTCTTTATTAGCATTCCAATGTTCTTCTTTAAGTTCAACTTGTACAAGTCCTACTGAATTATAAATTCCAGGCATTTTTTCATTCTCCCAAGATTCTAATCCCTGTAACATATCCTTAACATAAGATTTTTTATTTTCTTTTATCTTATTCTTTTCCCATTCTTCATATTCTCCAGAAGCTTTTAATTTAGTTTCAATTTTTACTTGACAATCAAAACAATGCCCATATAATCTCCACATCTTATTATCAAGTTTTATCTTCATTGTTTTTTTACATTCTGAACAAAACCAGGGCATCCTAGCATCTTTAAAGATATCAGTTATTGGATCTATTTTATCACCATGTTTTTCTGGTTCTTTCCCACTACTGTATCCAACCATAATTCTTTTTTCAGGAGTTTCTCCTCGTAAAACGGATTTTAATGCTTCATTTTGTCGTTCTGCTTCTTTACTATATCCAGCCATAATTTACCCAAATGTTAATAGTCCAAGTATTTGATTAATCGGTGCAAATGCTCCTGTAAACTTGTACATTTTATTTTTATATTTAAACACTATTCCTTCTGATGGAACTATTGCCTCTGAACCACCTAAAGCTTCAAATTTTTCTAATTGTCTTTTTAATGTATCTAATTTAGAAACATCTTTTGCATTTCTTAATTGTTTAATTGCTACATCTACTTCTCTTTTCATTTTAGATACTGTTTGTTTTGGATTAGCAGCAAGAAATCCACTTACATTCTTTAAAATTTCTGCGCCCAATTCAAAAAATAATGTTTCAAATGGTTTAATATTATCTTTTTGTAGTCTTTTCATATCTTTTTTATCAGTTGATTTAACCCAATCTAAAAACTTTTCATGTTTAATAACTTTATTATTTAATCTAAAACTTTTATCTAAAAATGCCCATCTTTTTGTCAATGCATTTAAAACGTTGTTTGGTATATTATACTTCATCTGTTTAGATGCATTATAAATATATTCCATCCAATATGTTTCATGATACTTACCTAAAGTATCATTATCCTTCAAGTTATAAATATTCTGTAATTTTTGTAACTTCGATAAAAAATATTTTTGTCTTTTAGCAAAATCTTGACTTTTAGATACCGTTAAAAATTGTGGTTTAGATATTGTAAATTTCTTCTGAACATGCTGATTAACCTGCCTGATCATTCCTTCTAATATTCTAGCTAAAGAAGCATCTGTTTTTTTAGCTATTCCAGCTTCATTATATTCAACAGCATTATGAAATACTAAATAAGTACCATCATAGTTTACTACATTAGCAGAAGCAGGATACATTACTTCTAAATTCATCCATCTCTTACCTTCACCAAATACTTTATCCTTCTGCGCTTGTGATAATCCTTTAATTGCTTTTTGTAAATCTTTCATTGCGAAAACAAATGCGTCTTTAATATTGCCTCTACCTGCAAATTTAGATGCAACACCATTAACATCTAATGCGTTTGCACCAAATCCTTTTAGTTGACCTTTATTTCTTGCAGCTATTAACTTATCATCCTTCCAACTTACTAATAAATTCTGTCCATCTAATTTTTCTGTAACATCATCTTCTCTATCTAATTTTCCTGATAACCCTAATTTTATAATTTGTTTAAAGTCTCCAAATGTTAATCCACTATCATCAAATGGGTGA
>Ga0066376_10005441_pt1 | contig 10801 bp, 10 predicted proteins | sample Knorr_S15_td_Bot_FD_77009 | JGI IMG/M metagenome (GOLD analysis project Ga0066376, IMG submission 77009) | Marine microbial communities from Southern Atlantic Ocean transect - Knorr_S15_td_Bottom_ad_5009_LV_A | ecosystem: Environmental > Aquatic > Marine > Oceanic | place: Southern Atlantic... | reverse complement strand
TGGCCTGGGTGGAACCATCCGACACGGTTCCCATGGTCATCAGGCCGTATCCGACGACCGTGTCGTCGATAGTCCCCACGAACAGCAGCGTCGCTTCATCGCCGAGCGCGCTTGCGATCCGGGCCCCCGGATCGTTGCGCTGAGGGTCCAGACGGACGGCGACGTCACCACCCTTGCGTTCCGGAAGCTCCCCTCGCGCTGCCGTGGCCAGACCAACCAGAACATCAAGGTCCCCGTCAGACGCCAGCCGTGCGGATTCTTCCATCAGGAAAGCAGCCTGCTCAGTTGATGGGACCGCCGCAATGACCACACTCTCCGGTCTCGGCCACAGTCTTGGCCTCTATCAGCAGGAAGCAGTGCGGGCAGTGCAGCTCGGTGACCTGACGTTCGACGGTGCCGCCTTTCGAAGGCGAAGGCGGAGCATCCTCGTCGTCCTCCTCTTCCTCGTCTGCGGCGATTCGATCCCTCAGGATCTCGTTCAGGTCCGCCTCGACCTCGTCAGGATCGGGCTCGTCGTCATCGTCATCGTCATCGTCGCCGGCGTCGACAGGTCCAGCCCCGGCTTCGTCTTCGTCATCTTCGTCATCGTCGGACTCGTCCTTGTCGTCGGATTCCGAATCCTCCCCGCTGAAGTCCTCGTCGCCGTCGCCGGGCTCATCGCCCGGCTCGTCGGCCTTCTCCTCGTCAGACGCTTCTTCGTTCGCTTCTTCAGCCATCAGGTCCTCGGGTGGTGCTTTCAGTTGGTCGCGGCGGGAGCATAGACACGTTTACCGCCACTGCGGTCCACTCTCAGGCCAAACCTCCCTACGGGCACCTCAGTCGCTCTCCCTGGCAATGCGCATCTTCTCGGCTCGACGCTCGCCTTCAAGGCGTTCCAGGTCAGCCTCGCCTGAATGGTCCACGAAGGACATCATCTCGGCGATGGCATGGTGCCCGGCGACGTCAGAGATGAGGTGGTGCATCTGATGGGCCACCTCGCGGTAGGACGGGTGGCCCTGGGGGGTCGAGCGGAGCTCCAGAACGTGCATGGCCTCACGGGCGTTCATGTCCATCAGGTAGCGGACCCGGTAGGCCAGCGCCACGGCATACGGGGCCTGGTCGGGAAACGGCTCCCGGAGCACTTCATGCAGTTCCCGTGATCGGTCCATTGCGGCATCGAACCGGCCCCCGATGCCGGCCTCGTCCACCTCGGGCGGCCTCACGTAGCCGTGGTCGGTGGAAAGCCGCTGCCACTCCAGGGTCAGCATCCGATGACGTTGCATGTCCCGGAAGGCGCCGTAGTCCGAGAGCACGTCGAAACGGTAGGAGGGTCGCTCCAGCGCCCGGCCTGGCCGGTGCCGTCGGTTACCACGATCGCCGACGAGCGCACGCAGAACCGTGAGACGTTCATCGACGGACATGTCCCTGACCCTGGCCTCGACCTCACGGTCGGAACGGTTCGTCACCGGATAGAGGGCCGCTGCCACCAACTTCACCTCAGCGTCGGGATCCCAGTCGGTGAGATCCACCACCGGTGAAGCAGCGACCGCCTCTTCCGGCGGGAAGTACCCCTCGGCGAGGTCCTCCAGACGTTCCCTGACGTCGGTGGCGTACCTGCCGATCTCCTCGCCCCTGTCCGGAAGGTCCACGCGTTTCAGGAATGACGGCACGACCTTGCGCAGCTCGACGAGCATCATCTCCGCGTAGCTACGGGCCTCCGGAAGAGGATGTGCACGCATACGGACCAGAAGGGACTCGTAGGACTGTCCGGTCCCGTAGATCCCGACGTTGGAGAGCGACGCAGCGGGCAGCACTCCCCTGACCGCATCGAATGCCTTGGCCGCTATGGCCTGCCGGTAGACGAAGTCCGAGTCGCCGGCCGATTTCGGAAGGGCCCTGCGGAAGTGGTCCTTCATCTCGCGGACGAGATCGGAGTAGACCTCGAAGAGCCGATCCATGTCAGAGATGTAGCGGGCACCGATCGACGAAGCCAGTACGTCCGGGTCCCGGAAGTAGCGAAAACGGCCACCCAGCCTCGAGTCATATGCGATGTAGCGGGTGGACTGCTCCAGGTACGCCATCAGACGGCCCCGCTCCAGGATCTTGGTGAGGAGGTTGGATGCCTGTTCACAGGCGAGGTGGACTCCACCCAACTGGGCGACGCTGTCGTCGCCGTACTCGAAGAAGACCTTGTCGTAGAGCTCCTCCGCACGCCGTAGGCCGACAGTGGCATCGATCGTCTCGTCGCCGGACACGTCCAACTCCCCGACGAACTCCTCGAGGAACAGGCGACGAAGGCTCTTGTCGGACCGCGAGTAGCGGGCAAACAGGGCACCCTTCACGACCTCCGGCAGGTTGACCAGTGCGAACACCGGCTGATCCAGATTCGTGAAGTAGCGACGTAGGACGTCTGCCTCGTCTGGGCTGTATTCCTCGGCAGCGTAGGTGGTCACGAACGCCGAACCTAGGTCGTCTAGGTGAGGACTGCGCGGACTCCGAGCATGTGCTCGAACTGCTCCCTCGCATCGGCCAGGAGGGACCCCTCCGACCAGCAGTCCACGATGGTCATGGCCATTGCCTTCGCCCCATCCAGCACAGCCAGATCTGCCTCGGCGCTCGCTGCGAAGCCTTCGAAGGCCACTGTGTGGATCGCCGTTCCGGAAGGAGCCGTCTTGATCATCGGGTGGATGGATGGCACCGCATAGCTCACGTTGCCCATGTCCGTGCTGCCCACCACCTGGTGTTCCACTGACGGCATGACCGTTCGGCCAAGCAGCGCCGCATTGGCTGTATAGCTATCCAGAAGCGGCTGGTTGTCCAGCACCTCGGCATACGAAGGCTCGATCCATTCGACATTGATCTCGCACCCGGCCGCCTCGGCGCCGGCACGCAGGCAGGCGGCGACACGTGTCTTCAGGCCCTCCAGGCGGGAGCGGGTCGGAGACCGTACGTACCAGTTGGCAACCGCCCGCGCCGGCACGATGTTCGCCTTGTCCCCGGACTCGGTGAAGATCCCGTGGATCCGCTCGTCCGGGGCGATGTGCTGGCGTAGCGCGGCGACGTTCACATAACCCAGAACCGCTGCGTCAAGGGCGTTCAGGCCCTGCTCAGGTGCAGCAGCGGCATGTGCAGCCCGACCCGTGTAGGTGACCACCGCCTGCTGGATGGCGAGGCTCGTGATGTTCTCCAGATCGGCATCCGCCGGGTGGACCATCAGGGCTGCCTCGACACCGTCGAAGGCACCCCGCTCAAGCATGAAGACCTTGCCGCCACCACCCTCCTCAGCGGGCGTCCCGAGGATTCTGACCCTGCCGCCCAGCTCTTCGGCCACGGCTGCCGCCGCCAGACCGGCACCCAGTCCGGCCGTGGCGATGATGTTGTGACCACATGCATGACCGATTCCCGGCAGGGCGTCGTACTCGCAGAGGACGGCCACCACGGGTCCGCTGGAGCCGGCTGACCCTTCGAAAGCGGTCTCCAGACCGTAGGCGGATCGCACTACGTCGATCCCCTGGTCGGCAAGGACGCCGGTCAGGAGGTCATGGGCAGCGTGCTCCTCAAATGCCAGTTCTGGATTGGCGTGGATCGCCCGGGACGTCTCGATCAGGATGTCCGCCAACTCGTCCACACGGTCACAGACCTTCCGCCGTGCATCCTCCAAGTGGCCTGCTGCCGTGTCTCCCATACGCGGAGACTATCCGACGCCATCGGGAGGGATTGGAGGCCGGGTCACACCGTCAGGCGCAGCACCTCGGGTTCGATGCGGACCGAGAGGCTCCGGACACGACCCATCACCTCGCCATCCAGACGAACCGTGACCGGCCGCTCGAAGGCGATCTGGACGGCTGGAACCCGTCGGTAGGAAATACCCGGATGTGGCACGTGCTCGCCCCGACCGAGCCGTCGCCAGGCGCCGATCTGTGCGGCGGGCCGCAGGTCAGCGTCAAGGATGTCCAGCAATCCGTCTCCCGGATGGGCCCTGGGCGCCAGGTTCCATCTTCCGAGATGCGCCGCGTTGGCAGCCACCCACCAACGCCCGACGCCTCCGGGCGACCGGGCCACAAGATGTGCTGCGAACCAGTGCAGTCGGCCATCGAGCAGCACCGAGCCGATGTCCACGACGACCCGGCTACCCGTCCCGCCCGGAACCGCCCTACCGCGCCCACCCAGGGTTCGACAGAGGTCTCCCCCGGTCAGGGCCACATGGGGAATGGGCCTGTCCGCCCTTCTCGCCTCGGTGATGACAGCGCGCAGTTCGGCGTTGCCGGACGCCACGACAGCGTCTGTGGGAACGGGGCCCACTCCGCCCCAGTCCCGACCGCGCTCGACCGTCATCCGGCATCATCCGCGTCGGGTTCCGGCTCTCCTGTCGGCGCCCCGGTGGACATGGCCACCACGCCCCGGACCAGCTGGGCCCCTGCGACGTCTGCCGCTCTGGCGAGACCATCCGGTGCCACCTTCGAGATCTGCCGGAGAAGATCGGCCACCAGGCGGACGTTGCGCACGAACTCCCCGCCCACCATCTCCGGATCCAGAACCTCATCCAGGTCGCCGCCACCTGCCCAGGCATGGATCACGTGTGCGAATCCCGGGTCCGGCGGCAGCGCCGGCTGCATCCCGAAGGCTGATTCCACTTCGGTGATCTCGGCTGCGAGCTTCACGATGGCTGAGAACCGTGGTCTGAAATCACCCCCTAGTCGAATCGTGGACGGCTCGCCGGGTCCACGCTTGCGGAATGTCAGGCTGGAGATCAGGGCGGCGAGCATGCCGGGCGAGAGCCCGTCCAGGAGGCCGGCCGCCATCACCTCGACCACCAGCAGGTCGGCCTCGTTGTGGATCGCGGTCAGGGCCCGCCCCCGCTCGGTGAGAGCCCAGCCGTCCGCCAGGCCGCGCTCCTCCAGAACGTGCAGGGATGCGTCGAGGCGGTCTGTGAGCGCACTCTCCTCCGGACCGTCATCGATGCGGGCGAGGTTCCGTTCGAGTTTCGCCAGGCGTCGCCGTGCGGCCGGCGCTTCCCCACCTACCCGGGCAAACGGTGAGAGACGCTTCGTGGCGGAGCGACGGAACTCAGGCCGATCGGGAGCGAACGGTGCCGGAAGCTCAACCTCGCCCACCTTCACCGGGAGGCGTAGGAGGTCTGCCGGATCCAGAGCGGAGATTCGACCGGTCTGGTCCAAGGTCTTCAACCTGAGGCGTCTCCCACTCCTGTGGGCCACGGAGAGCACCAGGTGGGCGAGGCCGTCATCGAGGACCACCACCTCGCCGGGCCGGAGTGCCGCCGGTTGCACCGCGTCGCCATCCGCCGGTGCCGACTCTGACAACTCCATCGAGATCCGCAGCACCTCGGCTCGCATCTCATCGGAGCGACGATGGCGTTTCGTCTCCTTCCGATCGATCTGGAACTGTGCGAAGGATCGCGCCAGGAGGTCGTCGGCCTGCGCGCGGGAGCGACCCACGATCAGGTTCGCCACCATGTTGTAGGTGGGCCGGAAGGCGGATCGGAGTACGAAGTCCCTACTGCCCGCCAGGCCGGCGACCCGGTCGAAGGGAACGAACGGGGACCAGCAGACAATGGCGTGGCCCTCAGTGTCCATGCCACGTCTTCCGGCACGACCTGTGAGCTGAGTGAACTGGCCCGGCGTCAGCTCCTCGTGGGTCTGACCGGTGAACTTGGTCAGCTTGTCGATCACAACGGACCGTGCCGGAAGGTTCACCCCGAGCGCGAGGGTCTCGGTCGCATAGACGATCTTCAGCAGACCCATGGCGAAGAGTTCCTCGGTCACCTCCTTGAAGATCGGAACCAGGCCCGCATGGTGTGATGCCACACCCTTCTCGAGTCCTTCAGTCCAGCGTTGTACGCCGAGGGCCTCCAGGTCGGCGGACGGAAGCCCCTCGAGTCGAGCTGTCACGTGTTCCGAGACCGCTGCAGCCTCAGAATCGTTGTTCAGTCGAACGCCGTCGGACAGGACAGCGTCACGGGCCTCGTCGCATCCGGCTCTGCTGAAGATGAAGTGGATGGCCGGCAGGAGTCCATGTGCCGACAACTCCCCCAGCACCTCGTCGCGTCGGGGTGTGACCCAGCGGGATCCACGGCCCCGTCCACCGCGTTGCCTGCTCCCGCGTTCGTTGTCGAACCTTCGACCGTCGGAGTTGGGAGAGCCCCCACGGTGTGTCGCCATCCGGTGCAGGCGGCGTTGGCTGCCGCGCTCGGCCACCAGATAATGGGTCTTGAGGCGCACCGGGCGCTTCGTCTCCACGACCACGTCCGTGGGTCCCCTCACCGCCGTCAACCAGTCGCCGAGTTCCTGGGCATTGGAGACTGTCGCAGAGAGGGCGACCATCCCGACCTCCGGTGCGAGGTTCAGGACCACCTCCTCCCAGACGGCGCCCCGGTACGGATCCTCGAGGAAGTGGACCTCGTCGAGGATCACCCAACCGAGGTCGATGGTCGCCATGGAGTCCGCATAGAGCATGTTGCGGAGAACCTCGGTGGTCATCACCACCACGGGGGCATCCGGTGACACCACCTGGTCTCCGGTCATGAGACCCACACGTCCCGGCCCGAGTCGCTGGGAGAGGTCCCGGAACTTCTGGTTGGAGAGGGCCTTGATCGGGGCGGTGTAGAAGGCCCTCTGACCAGCAGCGAGCGCCCGGTCGATGGCGTGCTCGGCCACGACGGTCTTTCCACTGGAGGTCGGGGCTGCCACCAGCACCGACCGGCCCGCATCCACAGCAGCTATTGCCTCGATCTGGAATCGATCCAACTCGAATGGGCGCCCAGAGGTCATCGGGACAGGACCCTGCGCCGGCGCCGATCCCGGAGGACACCCAGGAGGATGGCCAACTCGTAGAACACCAGCATCGGTACGGACAAGATGAGAAGGGTGAACGGATCACCACTCGGTGTGAGCACCGCCACAAGGGCCACGATCCCCACAACGGCGTAGCGACGCGTGCGGCGTAGCCCCGCGGGGGTCACCACGCCTGTCAACTGGAGGAACACGAGGACCAGCGGGAACTGGAATCCGACACCGAAGGCCAGCATCATCTTGACGACGAAACCCAGGTACTTGGATGGGGAGAAGACACTGATCAGATCGGGGCCGCCTATCCCGATCAGGAAGTCGAGGGCACGCGGGATGCTCCAGTAGGCCAGCCCGCATCCCGTTGCGAACAGAAGCACACCGACGACCACGAAGGGGATCGCCCAACGGCGTTCTGCCGCATGCAGGCCGGGAACCACGAATCGCCAGGCCTGCCAGAGCAGGACCGGCATGGCCAGCCCCACGCCGCCGTAACCGGCCACCATCATCCGCACGCTGAAAGGCTCCAGAGGATCCGTCACGAGGAGCTCGCAACCATCTCCGAATGCATTAGATCCGGAACTCGAGCCGCGGATCTGGCAGTAGGGCTCCAGCAGGAGGTCCAGGATCTGCGGGTAGAGGATCCAGCAGGCGACCGTCCCGACCGCTATCGCCGCAACAGCGCGTATCAAGCGTCGGCGAAGTTCCTCAAGGTGTTCGAGGAGAGGCATCCGCCCATCGAAATCAGGCACCGTCTGGCTCCACCGGCGTTTCAGGATCAACCGGGGGTTCCCCGGTGGCGCGCCGACCACGTTCCCTGGCCAGGGCTTCGATGGATGGGTCCTCGACGAGCTCCCTGACCTCCTCCTGGAAGGCTCCAGCCACCCGACGTACCTCCCTGATCGTCGAACCGGCACGCCTCGCAACGACAGCCAGTCGGGTCGGCCCCAGAACCAGCAGCCCCAGCATCAGGATCACCAGGATCTCGCCGCCACCGATGTTTCCCATATCCGTCTCCTAACGCCGTCCGGCAGTGCCAGCAGCAAGGCGACCCGCCGAGCGGGTCAGGTCACCAACGGCCACGGACAAACGTCCGAGGTGGGAGAGGGACTCGGCTGCGAGTCCCAACTCGCGGCTCAGGAGAAGGGAGACGCGGGCAACAACTACGACCGTTGCAACGAGCCCGAAGGCAACCAGGAGCCAGGCGCCGTCCACGATGTCGAGCCTACGTCTAGTCGCTTCGTACGACGGCCCCGGCGAAGGGCAGACTGGGCGCTGTGTCCCGTTCCGCCGAGAGGCCCGTCGAGCCGATCCTGTTCGCACACCGTGGTGGCCGTGCGCATGGGCCGGAGAACTCCCTCCAGACCTTTGAGACGGCGGTACGGCTGGGCGCCACAGGCCTCGGGAGCGAGGTCTGGTGTACGGCAGACGGGGTTCCGGTCCTGCACCACGGCCGGCGTGTGGGTCCGGCCCTGAGGCGACGCCCGATCGACTCAATGGCACACAACCATCTTCCAGACGGGATCCCGGCGCTGGATAACCTCTACCTCCGGATCGCCAACGGCATTCCCCTCTCGCTCGAGGTCAGGGACAGCTCTGCGGTCCCGGCGGTACTTGAGGTGGCACGTCGGCACGGGGCGATCCGGTCCCTCTGGTTGTGCCATACGGACAGCACGGTTCTGGCCGATATCCGCGAGGTTGAGAGGGACGTGATGCTTGTCCACTCCACCCACATCGAACAGATCGATGAAGGACCCGAAAGGATGGCGGCGGACCTGTCGGGCATGGGGATCCATGCGGTGAACCTGCCCGAACAGGACTGGAGCGCCGGACTGGTCGCCCTGTTCCGCCGTTTCAGCCTTCTCTGTCTCGGCTGGGATGCCCAGCATCCCCGCCAGATCGAACGGCTCGTCGCCCTGAAACTGGATGGGATCTACGGTGACCACGTGGACCGGCTGGTTGATGGGCTGGCCGCCCGCCGGTCACGTCCCTGAGTCGACCGGTCAGAGTCGGTCCAATGCCCCCAGGGGCCAGACCCGCACGAATGCGCGACCGATTATCGACTCGATGGGTACCGGTCCGAAGAACCGACTGTCCCGCGAGTTGGACCGGTTGTCGCCCATCACGAACACGTGACCGTCCGGAACCGTGCAGGCACCCAACTCAGGTTCGGTACACCACGGCACCAATCCGAAGTCAGCGGTGCCTTCCCGGAAGGGAAGGTACGGCTCGATGAGGAGGCCGCCGCCGATGAGCAGGCGTCCCCCTTCGGCGGTCACCCTCTCACCGGGTAGGGCTATCACCCTCTTGATGAGGTCATCGCCGCTGGTCCCGCCACTCGATGACCGGAAGACCACCAGGTCTCCCCTGTTCACGTCATGGAGCTGGTAGCTCAACTTGTTGACGAGGATCCGATCACCGGACCACAGCGTCGGCTCCATCGACGGAGACGGAATGTAGAACGCCTGGAACAGGAATGTCCTGACGATCATCGCCAACACCAGGGCCCCGATGAGGACTGAACCCCATTCGATCACCGATCGTCGCGCCGAGACGATCCTGCCCGGAATACCCAGGTCCACCTCCGCAAGGGTCCCCATGGGATCGCCAACGGTCAACGGCGTCGGCGGCGGACCGGACCATGGAGGGGTGACCGGCAGGTCGAAGGTCCCCTCCAGAGGCGCCGCCACCTGTTGCCCTCTCCCCGTCATATCCGCCCGGGTCACGATCGGCGCCCTGGCAGGTGGGGTCTCCCACGTCGGCTCCCCCGGCACTGGTGCCGCCGGAGGAACGATGACCCCCTCAACGGTCTCCGTGGGATCCTCGGCAGCAATCGGCTCGCCGGACGAACGGGCCCTGGCCCGCTCAAGGAGGCCATCGGCCCAGGCGCTCGCATCCAGGTCCTCGGAGGCTGTCGTCTCCGACAGATTGGGTTCCCCGCCAGGGTCCGTGGTCTCATCCGTCACGGGCAGAACCTAGCCGTCCGGCTCCGAATGGCGGTGGCGGTCCTCAGCGGTAGCGGGCCAGGACACGCCGAGCTGCGGCAGCCCGGAGATCCATCCCCATGCCAGCGGGTGCATCCAGTACTTCGGCAGCAGGGCCGAGCCGAAGCAGCAGACGTTCCAGCCACCTGTCCGCCGTGACCGGGAGGGTCACCCTTATCCGACCATCCGGCTCGATCTCCAGTCCCGTATGCGGGTACTGGTCCACCACCCAACGAACTCCCGGGTCCAGGCGCAACGTCACCTCGGGAAGGCTGCCGTCAACCGGTATGCCGTCCATGGCATCGGCCACGTCATCGGGTGGCTGGAACGCCTCTTCGGTCAGGTCCGCCCGCCGGATCCGGTCCAATCTGAAGACCCGTGGTGCTCCGGCCAGTCGGCAGTAGGCCATCAGGTACCAGAAGCCGTCGTAGAGGCAACGGTGTGGCTCCACCACCCTGGTGGTCTCCACGTCCCGACCGTAGGAGTAGTAGTCGATGTCGATGCAGCGACCCGACCCGATGCCCTCCCGGATGATCTGCAGGATCGGCTCGTCTCCAGCCGACAGCCGGATCTGCACCGCTTCCGCGGCCGAGCCCCTGGTTCCGGCCAGCTTGGCGACCGCCCGTTCGAGGGGACCGAGCTCGTCGTCGTCCAGGAGGGCGGCCACGGCACGACCGGCGGCAACCAGGGCCGCCAGGTCGGCGGGCTTCATTCGCATGGGCTTGCCCAGGAGGTCGTTGCGATCCACCCGGATCCGGTCCTCGGTGACGAGGATCTCGAAGAGCAGGAAACTCTGGTACGGATCCGCCGACACGAAGTTCACGACATCGGTCAGGTCCCGCACCAGGTCGGCCGGGGGGTAGCCGTACATGGCGGCGGCCTCTGTGATGTCGGCACCGGATGGGCGGTTCTGCTCCAGCCACGAGATGAGGGACAAGAGCCGGTGCACCCGGTCGGCGGCACCCGGTGCGCTCATGCCAGGGCCTCCAGCCAGGCCACCATCTCTTCGCGGAACCATGCCGGTTCCAGGACCTC
>Ga0066376_10005439_pt1 | contig 10802 bp, 8 predicted proteins | sample Knorr_S15_td_Bot_FD_77009 | JGI IMG/M metagenome (GOLD analysis project Ga0066376, IMG submission 77009) | Marine microbial communities from Southern Atlantic Ocean transect - Knorr_S15_td_Bottom_ad_5009_LV_A | ecosystem: Environmental > Aquatic > Marine > Oceanic | place: Southern Atlantic... | reverse complement strand
TGTAGTATACGTATACGCATAATCACCTTCAAGGCGAGCGTTGATGGAAAGGATGTGCGCGGAATCCCCGTGATAGGCGAGAGCCCGAGGCGAGCCCCTTGGCCTACAGGATAGAGATAGAGTTATCCAGTCATCGCTCAATCCAACCGTTCCAGCATCGCCCGATCACTCCGGTTTCCTGCCCCTGAGAAACGGCGACCCGTCGTCCAGCTCCAGTCGCTCGACCTTCTCGAGTCCGGCGGCGGCCAGCCACTCCCGGTGCTCGCTCTCGGTGTAAGCCCTACCGCCCTCGTAGATATTGAGGAAGACGAGATCGAAGAGGGTGGCGTGGGCAGGGGTGACTCTGGTGTCGTCGAGGAGGCCGACGCCGATGACGAAGAGCTCGCCGCCGGGGCGCAGAAGACGAGCCATGCGGACCACGGCGCGTTTGGCCTCGGAGGGACCCAGACACTGCAGGAAGGACTTGCACACGGCGGCATCGAAGTGGCCGGCGGCCAGGTCGCGCGGTGTTGGCTCCGTGGCGGCCCCTCCCAGGTCCGCTGCTACCACACTCACGCGCTCGGCGGCGCCCTCGGCTTCTACGAGCTCGCGAGTGACAGGGGCGACGGTGGGCAGCTCAACGATTGTGGCCGTCAGCTGGGGGCAGCAGCGGGTGAGGGCGACCGACAATCCGCCGGAGCCGCCTCCCACATCCAGAACCGTCGTACAGGAAGACAGCCAGCGACGCGCCAGCTCCTCCCCCGTCGATACGGCGCCGCGGTGGAGACCCTTGAGAAAGGTTCGCAGCTCCTCCCGGGGCAGCTCGGTAAAATCCAACATTGCCCGCGGGCTGTCGGAGCGCACGGAATCTGCCGTCTGCAGGGCCGCTTCCCAGACCCGGCTCCACAGGTGGCGCTCGTGGCCGACGAAGTCCGCACTCCCTTCGACCAGGAAGCGGTCGGCTTCGGGGGTATTGGCAAAGAGATCGCCCTCATTTTCGCCAGACCGGATCTCGAGGAATTCAATGGCGACCAGGGCGTAGAGCAGTCTCTCCAGCCGCGGTACCTCTACTCCCAGCAGACCGGCGAGTCCGGTTGCGGTAGCGGGACGATCGGCCAGGCGGGTGAAGACATCCAGCTGCAGGCCCGCAAGCAGGGTAAAGGATGGGAGGACGCTGAGGAGCTCCTGTATTCTCTGGAGCCCGATCTCCTCTTCCAGGGAGTCGGATGTCATCGGCGGTTCTGGTCCTTTGGTGATTCATGCGTCCGGTGGGCTGCTAACAAATAACTACGGGGCAAAGAGTAGAACCTTCCCCGGTGGCGATCAAGGTATCTCGCGTCTTGAGGCGTACCCTCAGCGTAGGTATCTTCGGGCATGATAGAATTCGAAGAGGTGGCGCCTGGTGTCTTCAGCGTCGCGCATGACTTCGTTGAGGGCAAGAACGCGATCGTCATCGGCCATCGAGCCGCCCTGGCCATCGACGGCGGCAACTACGCCGAAGAAGGCGCGGCCATGGCTGCGTTCATCCGCAATCGCGGCCTCGCGCCCGATCGTCTGGCCCTCACCCACGGACACGGCGATCACATCCTCGGCGCGGTGCCGCTGGCCGGCGGCGAGGTGTTCGCTCACGCCAACACGCCGGCGGTGATTCGTCGGCAAATCCCCATGTGGGCAAAGCGCTGGGAGGTCGAACCGGCAGAGGCGGAAAGACGCGTGGTGCGGCCGACGGTGACCTTCAGCGACGAGTTATCGATCGATCTGGACGGTAAGTCGGTGAGACTTTTCCCCACGCCTGGACACAGCGCGGATGGGGTCAGCGCTCTGGTCCTGGAGGATGGTGTCCTCATCGGCGGCGACGCGGTCGTCACCGGCATCGTGCCAGCGATCGGGGACGGCGACAGCAGACAACTGGAGGCTTCACTGCGGTCGCTGCTGAGCGTTGCGGAACTGGAGGTCCTGGTGCCGGGCCATGGTCCGGTCATCCATGGACGAGAGGAGGCCCGCGACTGGATCCGCTGGGAGGCGGACTACCTGGCGGCGGTGCGAGACCGGGTCCGGGCTAGCCTCAAAGAGGGAAGCAGTTCCTCGGCGGCAGTCGAAGCGGTCGGTTACGACGAGTTCGTCAGCGACCGGCTGCCGCGGGACCGTCACAATATGCCCAAGCGGCATCGCCACACGGTGGTCAAGATCGTCGCGGAGGAAGAGGCATGGCAGCTACGATGACTCGAAAGCGCACCACAGACGCAGCTGAACTGACGGTATTGGTGACGGCTGTATTCCGGCGCGCAGGCATGAGTGGCACCGACGCTCATCTGCTGGCTGACTCCCTCGTGGACGCAGACCTGGGAGGGGTCCACTCACACGGCGTGCTGCGGGTGCCCGAGTACGCGGCCAAGCTCACCACCGAGGGCGTCGACCCCGGAGGAAGACCGGAGTTGGCGCGGGACAGCGGCGCCTGTCTGGTCGTCGACGGCAACAACAGCATGGGCCAGATCGGCGCCCACTTCGCCATGCAGCGAGTGATGGAACGCGCCCTCACCACGGGAATGGCGGCTGCCGCCATCCGCGGCAGCAATCACTGTGGCGCCATGTCCTACTTTGCCCGCCAGGGGTTGGCCAGCGATATGATCGGGGTGGCGACGACGAACGCGTTGCCGACGATGGCACCGTGGGGCGGGACCGAGCGGCTCCTGGGCATCAACCCCCTGGCGGTGGCGATTCCGACGGCGGAGGAGCCCCCCATCGTCTACGACGCCGCCTTCAGCGGCTCCTCCCACGGCAAGATCCGCGTCCACCATCAGCAGGGCCTGCCGATTCCGGCGGGGTGGGCGCTGGATCGAAACGGTCAGCCCACAACCGACGCGGCCGCCGCCCTCGACGGGTTGCTGGAGCCGATTGGCGGTTTCAAGGGCGCCGGACTGGCGCTGATCATGGCCATCCTCTCCTCTATGCTGTCGGGCGCCAGCTACGGTACCGAACTGGGGAATATGGAGGACGGCCCGCGGGCGGGGCAGGACGGCCACTTTGTCGCCGCGATCAGAGTAGGGGCGTTCGAGGAGGTGGACCGCTTCAAGGCGCGGGTAGATGGCGCGATCCGGCAGATCCGCGCCTGTCGACTGGCACCGGGCTGCGATCGGGTTTACGCACCGGGCGAGAAGGAGCATCTGTGTCGCGAGCAGTACCGCCGTGACGGGATACCGTTGAACGAGGTGACGCTCGCCGATCTGAAGCGCACGGCCGAGGAGTTGGGTGTGTCGACAAACGAGTACTCCTGGCTGGCCAACTAGAATGGGCGGGCGAGAGGAGCGATTGAGGTATGCTGAGAATGGCGTTTGTCGGGATGGGGTGGGCGGGAACGCGTCAGGTCGAGGCGGTGGCGGAGCTGGACCGAAAGGTCGAAGCGGCTTGCCTGATGGACACAGACGAGGCGCATCTGAAAGCCAGGAGTGAAGAGCTGGGGATCGCCAGGACCTGCACCGAATACTCCGGTCTGCTGGCCGACCCCGAGATCGATGCGGTTTCCATTTGCACTCCTCACTCCCTCCACTGCCCCATGGCCGTTGAGGCCGCCGAGGCGGGAAAACACATCCTGGTGGAAAAGCCGATGGCGATGACGGTTGCCGAGGCGACCCGGATGCTGACGGCAGCAGCGGCCAACGCGGTAAAGCTGTACGTGGCGGAGAGCGCCAGCTACTCGGCGCAGGCGAAGTTCCTGCGTCAGCTGGTAGCGCAAGGTCTCTACATCGGTGAGCTCACGGCGGCGTCGGTGACGGCGGGGTTCCGGGCGCCCGACTACGGCTATCCGGGCCGCCGCCAATGGCTGGCATCGCCGGATCTTGGCGGAACCGGATCGTGGATGCTGCACGGCATCCACACCATGGCACAGCTGCGCTTCGCGCTCGGCGAGGTGCGCACGGTCTACATGCAGCAGCACCGGGCCTCCTCCTTCAAACGCGACGATCTCGAAGGCACCATGAGCGGGACGCTGACGCTCGAGAGCGGCGTACAGGTGTCGGTGCTGCAGACGGCGGAGTCGCGTCTGTATGCCGATCTCGGGGGCTACGTCCTCCACGGCGACCGCGGCAGCATCCGCAGCGGCGTGGATCAAAGCCTCCTGTTCACCGACGAGGAAGACGGCAAGGTGATCGTCTACCCTCCAGAGAAGGAATCGGTATACGCCCAGGAGATCGAGAGTTTTGCCGACTACGTGGCGGGTGTTTCGCCGGGAGTGACGACGGGGACGGTCGAAAGGCGGAGCCTGGCCATCGTCGAGGCCGGCTACGAGTCATGCGACAGCGGCCAGCCGGTGAATCTGGCAGATCTATTTGGGTCTCTCTGAAGAGTAGAAGAGGGCGCGGTGGGAGCCCGGTGGGCAACACCAAGACGAGATGGGAGTCACGTTATTCGGCGATCGGCTTGCACCCGATCTCCCTCGCAAAGCTCCCTCTGTCTGGCGCCCTGACCCCCTTCTGCCAGGTCGCCCCGCGGCGAAAGGCGGGACTCGCAGATCAGGTTGGCGCTGCGCAACGGTCGTCTCCCGCACGTCGTCGGCGGCGAGGTGAAAGCACGGAAAGAAAAGGAGCCGGCTCGCGAGAGCCGGCTCCTTCCATTCATTCAGTTGCCCCCAGATGCCGCAAGCTCAGGCGGCCTTGGCCGACTACGGGTAGGCTCTTGCCCCCATCTCGAGCCTCGTTCTTTCCCGGTCACACCGCGTAGTGAATAAGCGGCGCGACCAGGAGCACGAGGAGGCTGATGATGATGTACATCAGTCCCTGGCTTCGAATCTCGCTTTTCATCTTCCCATCACCCCCTTGGTGAGAGCTCGTCGAATGGCGTCCAGATGACGTCGAACGGCAGCTGATACGCCGAAGATTCCGCGTTTCCTGCGCACTTCAGGTTTGTGCTCTTCATCGAAGATTTCCTTTCTCCACTCTTCGAACACGATTTCCAAATACGCCGGATTCTCGAACAGGTCGCGCTTCTGTGTGCTCCTGAATTCCATTTGTCTCACCTCCTCTCACGGTACGTCGATACGGTGCATTTCTGTGACCGACCCGAATTCTCCCGCCGCCGGTTCGGGAAGGCGGCGGAGCTCAAAGGCGGAGCGCCAACGAGAAAGAGCCGCAGCTTCCCCTCCGGGTGCCCGCGGCCCATCTTCCGCAAACCAAAAAACCATCCGGGTGGATGGTCCTGGCGATGCAGTCCAATGGACCTGCCCATCCTGCCAGCACCCTCGAGATCCGATTCTTCGGATGATCCCGGGGAAGGCTGAGGGCAGATCCAGTCGACGTTGGTGCTTCCGGAGTTCGCAGTGTTAGCGTTTCTGCGCTCCTCTCCGTCGACTCGTCAGTGTCCTTGAGTCTTCCTCAAAGGTCTATCCGGCCTCCTGCTACGTCGGAATACCTCGCCATATTGCTCCTTTCGCCAAATGTCCCACCAGTCTGTTATACTGCAAATACTGCGCTTTGCGTTTTGATCAACATGCAAATACTGCATCCAGTCTTGTGGTCGCTGCCAGGCCTCAGCAGACCGGCCCGCGGAGCACGAGAGCGATTGCGCGATCTCGCTCTCAGATGAAATACCTGCTGGTTGCTCTCCCTGCCGAAGAGTTGCTACATCTGGATCGGACTCTATCACTATCACAGCAGCCACTCTGAGCTATGGCATAAGCAACATTCGTGCCACCTTTACATTTCACATCGTTAACATGCAGTGACAGAGGGAATTATGAAGATTTTACAGATCGGTCAAAGGTAGTCCGGGTGGTTGACGAAGAGGAAGAAGTGCAAGATTTGCAGGGGTAACATCTGTCGGAGGGCTTTAACCAGTTCGGGTGATCGGTGAACGTCAGTCTGTGCGCCTCTCGGAGAGCGCCCAGCAGCCGGTCAAGCCTGAGTCAGGAAGGTCTCTCCCGATACAACACTAGCTGACCGTTCCAGGTTCGATGTTCCCGCTGCTGGGGGTTTTTGCTATCTTCAGGCTCCATCGGTAGCGGAACTCCCGCTGTGAACATTCGAGCAGATCGGGTGAAGGGGGCGGGCGCAGACGGGCGAATTAGATCGCGGCATTGGCATACGATAGCGGCATTTCCGACATACGTTCGGCATCTAGGGAGGAAGAGCGTGACAGACAAGCGAGGATTCGCCAGCGACAACCAGGCAGGCGTGCACGAAGAAGTACTCCAGGCTATCCAGGATGCCAACCACGGGCACGTGCCCTCTTACGGCGGCGACCACTACACAGCGGCGACCAAGGAGCGTTTCAGGGAGCACTTTGGCGACGATGTCGAGGTCTACTTTGTCTTCAACGGCACGGCGGCGAATGTCCTCGCAGCGTCCGCGGTCTGTCGTCCGTACGACGCGGTTATCAGTTGCCGTACCTCCCATTTCACCATCGACGAGTGTGGCGCCACCGAGCGCTTTACCGGATGTCGGGTGCTGACCGTGGAGGCCAGGGGTGGGAAGATGGAGGTAGGGGTGATTGAGCCGTTCCTGCAGGGGGCAGGTGACGCCCACCGGTCTCAAGCGCGGATGATCTCCATCACGCAGGCGTCCGAGCTGGGAACGGTCTATAGTCCGGCCGAGATCCAGGTGCTGGCCGATTATGCCCACGATCACGACATGTATCTTCATATGGACGGTTCGCGTCTGGCCAATGCCGCGGCTGGCCTGGACATGGACCTGCGTCAGGTGACGGCCGACGTGGGTGTGGACCTCCTCTCATTTGGCGGTACCAAGAATGGTCTGCTCCTGGGAGAGGCCGTAGTCTTTTTCGATCCGGAACTGGCGCGGAATTTCGCCTACGTGCATAAGCAGGGGATGCAGCTGGCGTCGAAGATGCGTTTCGTCAGCGTCCAATTCCAGGCGCTGCTGACCGACGATCTGTGGCTGCGGAGTGCGCGGCACGCCAATGCCATGGCGCAGCTCCTGGCGTCGAAGGTGCGGGAGATAGCGGGGGTGGAGATCGTCCATCCGGTGGAAGCTAACGCCGTCTTCGCCCGCCTGCCGCCGGAGTGCATTCCGGGTCTGCAGGCGCAATACTTCTTTCACCCCATGGACATGAAAGAGGGCATCGTGCGATGGATGCCAGCCTTCGACACCACCGAGGGTGACGTGGTCGGCTTCGTGGCGGCGATCGAGAAGGCTGTGAGCGGCCGCTGATCTCGCGTTACCCGGCGTCCCCCTCGTCTGCCTCATCCCGCTTCTGTCCCAGAATCCGATACATGCGATTGCGGTTCGTACCCAGCAGCCGCGTCGCGGCCGAGACGTTCCCACCCGACTCGGCCAGCGCTCGCGCCACCACCCATTTCTCCGTCTCTGCAATCGCCTCGTCGAGGTCGTGAAGCGGCAGTTCCGGACCTGCCTTGCTGGCGCCATCGCCGCCGGGTACCGGCGCGGCCTGGCCGCCAGCGAAGCGCAGATGCCCCGGCTCGATGACGGCGCCGCCGCCGCATTCCAGCAGGGCGCGCTCGATCACGTTCTTGAGCTCGCGCACGTTGCCGCCCGGAAAACCATAGGTGCGCAACGCCGTCACCGTCTCGTCGGTGAGCGCCGCCGGCTCGCGTCCCATGTCGGCGGCGAAGGCGCGCGCAAAGTGCTCGGCCAGTAGCGGGATATCGTCGGGCCGCTCCCGCAGCGGCGGCGCCGTTACGGTGAAGCGGGGCCAGGCGGTAGAACAGGTCCTGGCGGAAGCCGCCTTCGGAGATGCGCGCCTGCAGGTCGATGTTGGTCGCCGCCACGACGCGCACATCCACCGTCCGTGCCGTGGTCGCGCCGACGCGCCACACCTGACCGTCCTCCAGCACCCGCAATAGCTTCGCCTGCTGGTCTTGGGGCATCTCGCCGATCTCGTCGAGGAATAGGGTGCCGCCGTGAGCGGCTTCGAAGCAGCCGGCGCGACTCTCCGAAGCGCCGGTAAAGGCTCCCTTCACATGGCCGAACAACAGCGACTCGGCCAGCTCCCGCGGCAGGGCGGCGCAGTTCAGCGGCAGGAACGGGCCGTCGTGGCGAGGACCGCCGTCGTGGATGGCGCGCGCGATCAACTCCTTGCCGGTGCCGCTTTCGCCGGTGATCAGCACCGACATGGCCGGGTTGTCCCGCAGCAGGCGGATCTCGTCGAAGATGCGTTGGATGGTGGCGCTCTTGCCGATGAAGCCCTCGTCGATCCCCCACTGCTCGCGGTCCCTCTTCGACAGCACCGACAGCTGGCCGTCGACCTTCTCGCGCCGCGCGATTTCCTCCTCGAGCGCCGCGTTTTTGTCGCGCAGCTCGCGGGTCAGCCGGTGCAGGCGCACGTGGGTCTCGACGCGCTTGAGGACTTCCTGCTCCTGGAACGGCTTGACCACGTAGTCGACGGCGCCGAGCTCGAAGCCGCGCACGACGACGTCGTTGAGGTCCCGCGCGGTGCAGAAGATGACCGGGATCGCCTCGGTTTCCGGGTCTGCCTTGAGACGCCGACAGACCTCGTAGCCGTCGATCTCCGGCATCATGATATCGAGCAGGATCAGGTCGGGTTTTGCCCGCGCCGCGTTCTTGAGCGCTACGGCGCCGTTGGGCGCCAGCAGTACTTGATAACCCCGATCTTCCAACATGCGCCGCAACACGTCGAGATTGGCCGGCTGGTCGTCGACCAGCAGCACCTTGGCGTCTGCCGCATGGAGGGGATCAAGGCATTGGTGGGTACCCGTTGGAGAGTTGTGAGGATACCGTCCATGTCCTGCCGCTGGCTCAGTAGCCGCAGGTGGTCGGCGAGCTGTTGCTCCGCTTCGCCCGCCTGCTCAAGCTGGGCGCAGTACTGCTCAATCTCGGTGACGCTGTAGAGCTCGGCGGCTTCGACGATCTGCGCGCGCAGACTGTCATCAAGACGCGCGTCTGTGAATCCGCTAGCGGTATCGTCACCGGCCGGAGCCGCGGCGACCGTCGAGTCGCTCGGCTCCTCGAATTGCACATTCAGCTGTTCGGCCAGAGTGGCGCAAATGCGCTCGAAGCGGAAGGGCTTGTCGATGAAGTCGTCGAAGCCCGCCTCGAGGTAACCCCGGCGCTCGTGGTCGAGGACTGACGCCGAGATGGCGACCGCTTTCACGTCTTTGAAGTCGTCGAGCTGGCGCAGATGGCGCACCGCCTCCAACCCGTCCATCACCGGCATGCGGATGTCGAGGAAGACGATGTCGGGTTTGTCGGCCTGCAGCATTTCCAGGGCCTCGCGTCCGTTGGTTGCCGTCGCCACAGCAGCGCCCAGGTCGACCAGCATTCTCTCGAGAATGTCCCGGTTCTCGCGCACGTCGTCGGCCAGCAGCACTTTCACTCGCTGTCCTTTGGCCAGGCGCCGGACATCGGCGTAGGCGTCGACGTCAGCGACGACGAGATCGTTCTCGGCCGGTAGAAGGTCGATCTCGAACCAGAAGGTCGAACCCTCGTCCGGTACTGACTCGAGCTCCAGCTGACTGCCCATAAGTTCCAGCTGTCGCTGCGTGATCGCCAGCCCCAGGCCCGTACCGCCTTGCTCCTGACCGGCCGCCCCTTGCTGAAAGGGCTGAAAGACGGCCTCGCGCTCGGCGGCGCTCAACCCGGGGCCGGTGTCGACTACCTCGATGCGGTAGCGGTTCGTCGCACTGCCGTTGCCGGTGGGCTCGCCGACGCGGTCGAGTCGCAAGGTAACCTGCCCCTCGCTGGTGAACTTCACGGCGTTGCCGAGCAGGTTGATCAGTACCTGCCGCAGCTTGGCCTCGTCGCCGCGGACCGGTATGGGGCCGGTGGGCAGGCCCTGCAGCTGCCAGGCCAACCCCTTCTCGCAGCAGTGCATCTCGAACATAACCCCGAGCCCTTTCAGCATTTCGCGCAGGTCGTAATCGGCTTCGGTCAGCTCCATGCGGCCGGCCTCGATCTTGGAGATGTCGAGGACGTCGTTGATGAGTTTGAGCAGATGGTCTCCGCTGCTCTGGATCGTCTCCACGGCGTGGCGATGGTCGGCGGTCAGGTCGTCGCTGCGTCGGAGGATCTGGGCGTAGCCGAGGATGGCGTTCATCGGCGTGCGGATCTCGTGGCTCATGTTGGCGAGGAATTGCGACTTGGCGCGGTTGGCGGTCTCGGCCGCATCGCGGGCGCGGGCGAGGTCGCGGTTCCGCTCCTCGAGCTGTTGGAAATCAAGGTAGCGGGTATAGCCCAGGTTGGCGACATCGGCGAAGCGCTGGAGCAGTGCAATCTCGTTATCGGTAAACGGATGTCCATCCCGGCTCATCGCCAGTGTGCCAAATTCGGACGGTACATCGACGACCCAACGCCGACCGTCGTGTCGATGATAGGCCTGGCCGCTCCGCCAGTGGCTGAGCACGCAGCCGGCGTCGGGCGTGCCGTTCATGTCCAACTTGGTGACTCCAGAGCCCGTATCGTACATCTCAGCCCAGCCGCTGTCGCGCTCGATCACGATGAAGGTGAACCCATGAATCTCAAGACCGACGTCGTTCAGCGCGGAGTGACTGACGCTGATCACCTTGTGCAAGTCGTCCACACGCAACATCGACGCCACCTCGGCGCGCACCCTCTCGAGTCCCCGCTCGAGGATCAGCTCCTGGTTCTGGGCTCGGAGGCTGTGGTCGCGCCGCACGACGCGGGTCGTCTGCCAGGCCACCAGGACCAGCGCCAGGGCGAGTCCGCCGGCCCACGAGATACGCTCGTAGGGCAGGTGGACGGTCAGCTGCACCTGCGCCGGTTCGGTGGAGTAATTGAGGTCGCGATCGACGGCCTTCACTTCGAAGGTGTAGTCGCCGACGGGCAGGTCTTGAAACACGACCTGCGGTTCGTAGAGCGCCTGCCAGTTCTCCTCGA
>Ga0066376_10005435_pt1 | contig 10809 bp, 12 predicted proteins | sample Knorr_S15_td_Bot_FD_77009 | JGI IMG/M metagenome (GOLD analysis project Ga0066376, IMG submission 77009) | Marine microbial communities from Southern Atlantic Ocean transect - Knorr_S15_td_Bottom_ad_5009_LV_A | ecosystem: Environmental > Aquatic > Marine > Oceanic | place: Southern Atlantic... | reverse complement strand
GTGATTTCTCCCGTGAGGAGAAGAGGACGGATGCCGGGCAGGCGGCGCTGATCAACGAGGCTGCGGTCGCAGCGCTTGGATTGACCTCGCCGGTCGGCGCGCAGCTTGAGCTGTCCGTCCCACTTACGCGCACCGTCGTCGGCGTGATTCGCGATTTTCATATGCAGTCGTTTCATTATCCCATTGAGCCGGTTATGCTGCTGGTGAGTCCTGACAAGGAAGTGCAGTCCATCGTATATAGTATGATCCGTATTCGGGGTGAAAACATATCGCAAACGTTGGCCTTTATCCAACAAACCTGGGAGGTCATCCATCCCGGCTATCCGTTTGAATATTCGTTTCTCGATCAGGATATGGATCGGCTGTACGACACAGAACAGAGGATACAGCGGTCTTCAGCATCGCGGCGTTCATGTCGGTTATGATCGCCTGTATGGGGATCTTCGGCCTGGCCTCGTTCATGGTGGAGCGGCGCACCTGAGAATTGGGCCTGCATAAAGTCATCGGCGCTTCAAAAATAGACCTTCTGCGGTTGCTGTCCATGGAGTATATCAAGCTGATTTTTCTGGCCAACCTGGTCGCCTGGCCGGTCGCCTATATCGCCATGCAGTGGTGGCTGCAGGATTTCGCCTATCGGACCGATATGGAGCCTGTGCCCTTCATCCTGACCGGTCTGCTGACTCTGGGCATCACGCTGCTTACCGTCGGCTATCACGCGCTTAAAGCAGCTCGGACGAATCCTGTAGAGGCGCTTCGGTATTAGGACGCGTAATTTTACTTTGCTGACAATATGAACTTGCTGTTCCGCACCGACGCGTCGGTGCCGGTTCTTGCTGCCCGCGTCGATCCCATGACCGCGCTACGGTATAATTAAACCGATCAGATCAATATCCCCGCATTAAACATCCTGTTACATCTCAACCACCCTCTGATTTATTGGCGTTATTAAAGAACTCCACGCCCACAATCCCAATCTTTGCACCGATGATCTGGTGCTGATGTAGACCTCTTTCTTCACGTCCGAACAGCGTCACACAGATGATCTGGAGCAGCATCTGCTTCGTCTCTACCATGAAACCTTGACCGACCAAGGCGTCACTGGTTATTCCTGGGATAATCTGATCATGGACTACCGCGTGAAAATCATCTGGCGGATCTTTATGGCGGTCTGGGATTGCGTCACAGCTCCACCGCCGAAACGGGCTGATGATGGCCAAACTTATGGAACCGACAAATCCTACTGGTGGCCCAAAATGGTCAGTGAGATCGGCGCGTATAAGGATTGGAAATGCGCGGATTTACTGGATGAGGTGGATAAAAAATAAAACGGCGCAAGACCGAAAGGGTTCTCTACGGGAATAGATTTGGCTTCGGCATGCATCTCCGCTAATTCGCTTGACATGTCCGGAGGTACACATTTATTAAACGACCTTGAATCCCGCTTAAATCTCAATAGAAAGTAGAAATAACCCCCATGTCTCTCCTGCCAGGCAGCACATCCATAGAAATCGTCAATCCGGCTATCAATCGGGGTTCTTTCGGCTATGTCCTTATCGACTTTGACGGCACCATCTCGGTGATCCGTCAGGGCTGGCGGGAAATCATGATCTCCATGATGGTCGACATACTTGCCGACCTCAAAACCGGTGAAACCGAATCCGACCTCATCAACCTGGTCACCGGGTTTGTGGATGAACTTACAGGACAACAGACCATTTATCAGATGTTACGGTTTTGTGAAGAAATCCGGCATCGGAACGGAACCCCGGCGGATGCTTCGATCTATAAACAACAATTCCACGATCAGCTCAATATCCATATTGCAGACCGCATGCAGGGGCTTAAATCAGGGGCTCTTCTCCCAGAAGACCTGATGCTGCCCGGTACGCTGGACCTTCTGGAAAACCTTACCAACCGCGGCCTCGAACTCTATCTGGCCAGCGGCACCGATATTCAGTATGTGCAGATTGAAGCGGAACTCTTGGGCGTCACGTCCTACTTTAAAGGACGCATCTTCGGGGCTCTGGATCACTATCAAGCGTTTTCCAAGGCCCGGGTCATACAGGATATCCTCCAGACCTACGCCGTCCAGGGTGACCAACTCCTCGGGTTCGGCGATGGATATGTGGAAATTGAAAATGTCAAAGCCGTTGGAGGAACCGCCGTGGGCGTGGCCTCCAACGAAATCCGGCGCGAGGGCGTCAATGCCTGGAAACACGACCGGCTCATGGAGGTCGGCGCCGACCTGATTGTCCCTGAATACCGGGAGCAAGACCTGCTGATTTCTTATTTATGCAATGACTGATCGCCATAGATGATCATGGCGATGCCCTTCATATTTTTACGCCGTCGCCCCGTGGCTGCGCAGGAGATCTGCAATGTCCGTGTGCCCCTGATTTTCCGCGCGGGCAAGCGGCGTCGCCCAGGGTTCATCGTCAGGAAGGTTGACGGCAGCGCCACATTCGAGGAGGAATGTTACCAGTTCTTTACGACCGTAGCAGGCCGCCCAGCCGAGGGCGGTCGACTGAAGCTCATCATCTTTCGCGTCGATGTCGGCGCCCCGCTCCAGGAGGCATCGGGCGAGGGAGACCCGTTCCTCATCGGCAATACGCATCAGCTCGATTTTCGTCCGCTGCAGCAACGTGTGGTTCTCCCGGCCTCGGACGTTCGGACTGATGCCGCATTCGAAGATCGCCTCCATGACCGAAACACCGTGCCGGTCCGCTATCGACTCCCGCATCGCGTCGTACAGCGCCTGGAACCACGGCCCCTCCGTAAGTTCCGGCTTATACTGATTTAGGACCATCTCCACGATATCCGGCTGCTTCATGTAAGCGGCGTTGCCCAGCGCATCAAGCACCTTTTCCGGGTGTTCCCCCAGCAGTTCCGCCACCATGGCGATGTTGCCGCTCTGCGCATAATCGCCGATGTTCTGCGTCGCTCCGTGACGATAGAGCAGGTTCAGCATTTATTTTTAGACTTATACCCATCCGCATTCAAGGTGGCCGGATACCAGGCATACAAACGGGTGTTGACCTATGCGCCGCTCTCAATAAGCAACTCGGCCAGCGCATGATCGTCTTTTTCGACAGCGAACCACAGCGGCGCCCCGATCTCGATAAAATCTTCATTCGGGTCGTGGCGATTGTATTCGGAGGTTGCGTTCGGATCGGCGCCGTATTCGAGCAGCAGTCGTGTGACATCGATATGGCCGTAGCAGGCGGCGATGGTCAGCGGGTACGCATAGGTCTGAAAATAATATAACGGACCGCATAACGCATTGGCCTGTTCATCCGGCGAAAGGGTGTTCGACGGGATGTCGATGGCGGCATCCGAGGATACAACGGGTATATGCTTCTTCCGTATAAACCGAACGCAATGTTTGGAAGACGATCTTCCGGGTGTGGCGCACTTGGAGCCACATAAATCACACCGTCTCGGCCGAGGATATCGAGAACGGACGAATCATAATCCATATCTGATCTGAAAGTTAAAAGTTGCCTGAACAGGTGGAAATCCATTATCTTACGGGTATTGTCTCTCAGAATAAATAAATGTGACGGAGGCCGGTATTGAAACATAGAGTTTTTAAAATACAGGGATTAGACTGCGCGGAAGAGGTGGCCATTCTGAAGCGCGAAGTCGGACCGATGGTCGGGGGTGAAGCGCATCTTGCCTTCGATATTCTTAATGCGAAGATGATCGTGACGCCGGAGGCCGATGAGGTCGATACGGATGCGATTATACGGACGGTTGGGGAGACGGGAATGCAGGCGGCCGTGTGGCAGGATAAGCCGGATGAAGAAGTCGGCGGATTCTGGGTACGGCGGGGGCGGTTTGTTCTGATGGTGGTCAGCGGCGTATGTGCGCTGGCCGGGTTTCTAACAAATGCGATCTACGCAGGAAGTATTATGGCGGCGCTCGGTTCCGAAGGGCTGGGGCAGACGCACCAGACACCGTGGCTCTCGATGGCATTGTATACGGCTGGGATTTTGGCCGCCTTGCGGTATGTCGCGCCCAAGGCGTGGTATGCTATGCGTCGACTCCGACCGGATATGAACGCCCTGATGACGATTGCGGTGATCGGGGCTATCCTCATCGGAGAATGGTTCGAAGCGGCGACGGTATCGTTTCTGTTCGCGGTGTCCCTTTCGCTTGAATCCTGGAGCGTCGGTCGCGCACGCCGGGCGATCGGCGCGTTAATGGACCTCACGCCGCCGGTCGCGCATTTGAAGCAGCCGGACGGCAGTGAGCAGACGGTGACGCCGGCCAGCGTGGCCGTCGGGGCCGTGGTGATCGTAAAACCGGGGGAACGCGTGCCGGTGGACGGCCGTGTTGTCGGGGGAGAGAGCGCCGTCAATCAGGCGCCGATTACGGGAGAGAGCCTGCCGGTGCATAAGAAAACGGATGATCCAGTCTTCGCCGGCGCCATCAACGGCGATGGCGCCCTGGAGATCGAATGCACCAAAACGGCCGGCGATACAACGCTGGCGCACATCATCCGTATGGTCGGCGAAGCCCAGAGCAAACGGGCCCCTTCCGAACAGTGGGTGGACCGCTTCGCCCGCATTTATACGCCGGCAATTCTGGGTCTGGCCGTGCTGGTTTTTCTACTGCCGCCTCTGCTCTTCAACGCCTCATGGACCGACTGGGGCTATCGGGCTCTGGTGCTGCTCGTCATCGGTTGTCCCTGCGCGCTGGTCATCTCGACGCCCGTCAGCATCGTCGCCGCCCTGGCCGCCGCCGCACGGAATGGCGTGCTGGTCAAAGGTGGCGTCTACATGGAGGCCCCGGCACATTTGACGGCCATCGCGTTCGACAAGACGGGTACGTTGACCCAGGGAAAGCCTGCCATCGTAGCGATTGATCCGCTGGATGGGCACACAGAAGAAGAACTCTTGGCGCGCGCGTCGGCCATGGAAGCCCACAGTGATCATCCGCTGGCCAGAGCGATCACGGCCTGTGCGCAGGCGCGGGGCCTACCGATTATACCGGCTGAGGATTTTCAGGTCATTCAGGGCAAAGGCGCGACCGCCCGCTTCAACGGCGAGCTGTTCTGGCTCGGTTCGCATCGCTATCTCGAAGAACGCCGGCAGGAGACCGAAGCCGTGCATCAACTGCTGGACGCGCGATCAAAAGCCGGTCATACGGTCGTATTGATCGGTAATGACACACATGTATGCGGCATTCTGTCTATCGCCGACGCCATCCGCCCCGAAACCGCCGCAGCCCTCCAGGCATTGAAGGATAGTGGAATTCAGCATCTGGTCATGCTGACCGGAGATAATGAGGGCACGGCCCAGGCGATTGCCGAAGAGGCGGGTGTGAATGAAGTCCATGCAGATCTGTTGCCTGAAGACAAAGTAGCCGTAGTAGAATCGCTGGTCTCCCGCTATCAGCACGTCGCCATGATCGGCGATGGCGTCAACGACGCCCCGGCCATGGGCAGGGCCACCCTCGGCATCGCCATGGGCGCCGCCGGCAGCGACGCCGCCATCGAAACCGCCGACATCGCCCTGATGTCCGACGATCTCTCCAAACTGCCGTGGCTGATCAACCATGCCCGACGCACCCTGTCGGTCATCCGCCAGAATATCACCTTCGCCCTCCTGGTAAAGGCCATCTTCGTTATCCTCACCTTCGCAGGTTTCGCCTCCCTCTGGGCTGCTATCGCAGCGGATATGGGGACATCGTTGCTGGTAACGACGAACGGGCTGCGGTTGTTGAGGGCAAAGAATGGAAGAGAAGGTTTTCATGAAAGCTAAAAGTCAATGGCCGATTTCTTATCAGGCTGTCGCAGCTCCAGCAGAATCGGCATCCCGCACCAATCAATGGGAATCAGCGGACGAGCGATGGAAGCTGGTGAAAGAGCAGTTTCCGGATCGGCTGCGCGGACATATAGGATAGGCAATGCGTTGGTTGAATTAGAACGATATGAAGAGGCCGAGAACGTCTTTCAAGATGCTGCGAATAGATGGCCGGATAATGAACAGGTCCTGCTAAGACTGGCCAACGTGACTTATCAAAGCCTGCATTGGCCGGAAGCCCTAGCCTCTCTTGAAAACGCCCTGACGCGTTTTCCGGATAGCAGTAATTTATGGCTGAAGTATGGTGACCTGCTATTGGATTTATATGAATTTGAAAAAGCGGAACGCGTGTTTCTAACCGCCATGGAAAATTGGCCTGATTCTCCTACTACGTATGAAAAATATGCCAGAGTAGCCCAACGGTCCGGGTGTCATATAGAAGCTTTAAAACGATGGAAGGCATGTGTTGAGAAGTTTCCTGACCGTATACCGTGCCATATAAACTATGGTTATGAAATAAATGGACTGTGGAGGTTTGAAGAGGCGGCATCTATTTTCTCAGAAGCCCTGATAAAATGGCCTGGAAATAAACAAATACTGGCCAGACCTTGCCAACGTGTATCGGTCGGGGCGGAATTGGAAAAAAAGTATAGCCACATGGAAACATTGCATTCATCTCGAACCGAATTATAGACAGGCTCATATAGGATTAATTGCAGTTTTAGCCGAAGCATTGAATTTTGATGAAGCCTATGATCATTATAGATCCTTTGAAGAAAGCCATAACTCCATGACGCCCAGAGAGGAACTTTCATTGAAAAGGATTGTGATAAGGCGCCATACGCAAAGCAGTCAAGATGACAGGGTCTTTCAATTAACGCAGGATATATGTAAATCGAATGTACACAAACTTGACTATATAGGTGTTCACCTGGATCTGGTTGATCGTATGAGCGACCTTTTGGATGATCAAGCCCCGGACATATTAGAGCGCCTATTACAGAAATATCCTTTCGCATTGCAGATTAAATTACGATTGGCAAAGCTTTATATACAATTTAAGAGATACGATGAAGCGTGCGAGTTGATAAAATCCGTTCCTGAATCCTGTGTTTTTGTATCAAAAGGATATAATGTAGACGTATTAAAATTGCGGGCCTGGCACAATAATTATATGGGCAAATTCGAACAGGCGAAAAACATATGGGCGATCATATCAGGGACCACGTTTTTGTCCAGAATACATTTGCCATACAGTGATTTAAAGTACAGGAGCAAAGGGCCGGTCGATTTCGACCCGGATGAAGGCCTTTTGTTCGTATGTGTTAAGGACGCATGTATAAGATTGCCGTGGTTTCTAAGTTATTACAGAAAAATAGGCGTGGATAAGTTTTTTATTATTGATAATGATTCCGACGATGGAACCGCCGATTATCTGTCAAATCAAAAAGATGTACACCTTTTCTGGACAGATGTGGAATTTAACAAAGCCGGACAGGGGATGAAGTGGATCAACGACCTGATCTTGTGGCAAAATTTGCACAACAGGCACACCACACTCACGTGCCACCAGAGATCATAAGAAAAAGGGTAAAGAAACAAATCTGCAACGTGGAAATCCTCCAGATAGATGATTGATATACTCCCTTAGACTAATCGTATAGTTATACAAATAATATTTTAGTCAACGACAAGGTGAATGTTATAATCGTTGAAAAAACCATTGGGGAAGCCCAGACAGACAGTTGGTGCTTTTTATGATTGAAGCAAACGTTACGGGTTATTCCTTTGACGCAAGATACCCGTTTCATTAACTTTAATGAGCATCGTACAGTTCAGTAGTATACCCTATCGGGAGGGTAGCGTAATCCAGGATAACTATTACGAAACAGACGATCAGATCGCCGTCTATTGCGAGTTTCATTACGGCACTGAATACTTTGATGTGGCCATCTATCCGAAGCGGTGCGCCGAACTGTGCCTGTCATTTATGGACGGGCGTAGGAAGGAACGATCGCTGGATTTAGGCTGCGCCGTAGGCCGCTCGACCTTTGAGTTGGCTCGTGGGTTTGATTCTGTTATCGGCCTCGACTTCTCGCACGGCTTTATCAGGGTCGCTGTGGAGATGAAGGAAAAAGGTTTTATACAATATGCGCTTCCTGAAGAGGGTGAACTGGTCTCCCATCATGAGAAGCGCCTTGCAGAGTTCGGTCTGGCGGACACACAGAACAAAGTAGCCTTCCGCCAGGGGGATGTGCAGGATCTCGATCCTTCACTGACGGATTACAATCTGATATTCGCCGGTAACCTGATTGATCGGCTGCCCAACCCGGCTCGATTTTTGACGCACATCCATGAACGATTGAGGATCGGCGGCCTGCTGATTATCACCTCACCCTACACCTGGTTGACAGATTTCACACCACGCGAAAAATGGATCGGCGGATTTATAAAGGACAGACAACCTTTTACGACGCAGGATGGGATGATAGGATTACTATCCCCCTGCTTCGAGTTGATCGACGACACCCATCAGGTTCCCTTCGTCATCCGCGAAACCAGACGTAAGTTCCAGCATACCATTGCCGCGATGACGGTGTGGGAGCGGGTGAATTGAGTTATTCTTATCACCGAGGATCACCATGTTGACGGAACAGCAGTATTTACACTTTCAGACCTTTGGTTTTGTGGCTTTACGGCAGGTGTTTACGTCGGATGAATTCAAGCGGCTTGACGCTGAATTCAACAGCGCTCTGGAAGCGGCCTATCGCCATGCGCCCTTTGACGGAACAACGCGGCACTGGGTGCCGATGATGGGGCCGTCCACACCGGTATTCGCTAGTCTGCTGGAAGACGCCCGGATATGTGAGGTCGCTGAACAGCTCTACGGGGAGGATACCCTCGGTATTATCACCGATGCCAACCGGTATGTAGGCGATACCAGATGGCATCCGGATACGGGGAGTATCCATCAGTTCGGCGTGAAGTTCGCGTTTTATTTAGAGGCGGTCGGTCCGGAGACCGGGGCGTTGCGGATCATACCGGGTTCACACAAGCAGCCCTTTCATGATAAGTTGAAACAGGCGATGCCCGAACTTAATATGAACATCCAGGATGTCCCGGCCTATATATGTACCTCGGAACTCGGCGATGTATTCGCATTTGATCTCCGGTGTTTTCATGCCAGCTACGGCGGTTCAGATGACCGCCGGATGTGTACCTGCGTCTACTACAACAACCCCAAAACACCGGCGCAGGAAGAGACCACCCGCAAACAGGCAAAGAACAGCGCCAAAACGCCCACTTCGTTCAACCGACCCGATGATCCGATATACGACCCGCACTGGCTGGCGAATCCGGAAGGCAGCGCCAAACGACAGCGATGGCTCGACCGGATGAGGGAGTTGGGGTATTTTGAGGCGGCTTGAAAGGCGGTAGGCGGTTAGAAAGAATTGGGTGATTGGGTGATTGAAAAAATTAAAATAAGGCGGTAGACAGAAAGCAGTAGTAGGTTGTAGGCATTTCAATCAACAAAAAGCACAGCGAGCGAAGCGGAGCGCGTTATAAACAATGCCTCGAAGAGGCGTTCATTACTTTCGATTGAGAGTAGCGAAATCAATCAACAAATCAACAAATGTTCAAAAATCATCTGAAAGAGTTGCTCGATGCGGGGAAGCCTGCCTTCGGCATTCAGCTTCGTTTTGGCTCACCGGCTATTGTTGAGCTGGCGGGGCTGGCCGGGTTCGACTGGGTATTGATCGATTCGGAACATGCGCCGCAAACACCGGTGACGATTCAGGGTCAACTTCAAGCCGCAGGATGTACGCCGGTCACGCCGGTCGTCCGAATTGGTAAAAACGATCCTGCATTGATCCGACTCTATCTTGATATGGGCGCGATGGGAATCGCTGTGCCGTTTATCAATACGTCTGAAGAGGCCCGGTTGGGCGCAGAGGCCTGCCGGTATCCACCGCGAGGAACGCGGGGTTGGGGACCGCATCGGGCTGCGGGATATGGTCTTCACGCGGAAGCGTATACCGAAGAAATCAACGCCCTGGTGATGTTCCTGCCCATTATCGAAACGGCCGAGGCCATCGAGAACATCGAGGCGATTATGGCGGTAGACGGCGTGGATTCGTGTATTGTCGGTCCGGTAGACCTCTGCATCTCGCTCGGCATACCGTTTCAGTTCGACCATCCCGATTACCTTGACGCCCTCCAGCATGTGCGGGATGCGGCCCGGCAGGCCGGTAAACCAGCCGGGCTTCCGCTACTCGGTACACTCGACGATCAAGACAATATTCGCCGGCAGGTGGCACAGGGTGCACAGTTGCTGCTGCTCGGCGGCGATGAGACGTATCTTGTGCAGGCGTTCAGACAGTCGCTGGAAAGCCATGCGTTTTTGAAGGTGTAAAAATCCGCTATGGGCCAGGGTTACGCACGTACTTCATCAGACCAATCCCGCCATATATCACCGTCTGTGTTGTCCATCGCGAGGGCGTCGGGAAGCGCCGCGGCCGTTTTGAGGAAACCATAGATGGTCGCCTGGCGGATGACGTCATCAGAAGCGTTCTGTCCTGCGATGTGCAGGATTTTGGTGTGCCACAATACCACGGTACCGGCGGGGCCGTGGCAATCGAACGGCTGGGTATCCGCCTTGATCTGTCCAATAACGGGATCGGTATATCCGCCTGCCTTGCGCATCGCCAGATGTTTGTCTGTGTGCTTCTCACCTTCCTGGAAGGCCTTCCACTGCTCCCTCCAGATCCTCGTGTGGCTTCCAGGCCAAACGGTAAAGCCGCCGGAGTTAGGCGGCACATCGTCAATATATACTGACATCTGTAGCCGCCAGCGGCCGTAGCACGCCCCGTCGGAGTGGGCGCCAGGATAATCGGAACCGGGAGATGGGCTTTTCGGAAGTGTACAATATAATCCACGGGACCCTTGCCCATTGAGCCACACAGGGCCGGTCCTTGGTAGCTGAAGCGCTTCCTCAGTCGTG
>Ga0066376_10005434_pt1 | contig 10809 bp, 8 predicted proteins | sample Knorr_S15_td_Bot_FD_77009 | JGI IMG/M metagenome (GOLD analysis project Ga0066376, IMG submission 77009) | Marine microbial communities from Southern Atlantic Ocean transect - Knorr_S15_td_Bottom_ad_5009_LV_A | ecosystem: Environmental > Aquatic > Marine > Oceanic | place: Southern Atlantic... | reverse complement strand
GGGGGCGTTTGGTCTGTGAATTCATGTCTCAGCAGACCCAAATAGAACGGGTGGCAGATCGTTGGATTCAAATGATGGAGCGTTTTCCAACTCCTCAAGAGATGGCAAAAAGTGATGAACAGGCTGTGTTATCGCTTTGGCAGGGTCTTGGATATTACAGACGAGCGAAAAATCTCAAGGCAACAGCAGAAATGATAGTCGATGTCTTTGATGGTGAAGTGCCTTGTGACATACAAGACTTACTAAAACTCCCCGGTGTCGGGAAATACACTGCTGGAGCAATCGCATCAATTGCATTTGGATATCGTGTTCCGCTTGTAGATGGGAATGTACACCGTGTTCAATGCCGCCTTTTTGATCATCGAGATGAGTCTACTCCAGGCAAGTGGACGTGGGATGAAGCAAGTCAATTCGTACTTGCATGTACCAATCCCAAATTGTGTAATGAAGGGTTGATGGAATTAGGCGCAACGGTTTGCACCCCGAAATCACCACAATGCTGTCATTGTCCGTTGAAATCTCATTGTCTTTCATACAAAAATAATTCTCAAAGTGAAGTACCACCATCAAAAAAACAAACTCCAAAGAAACACTTACACCATTACGCTGTAGTCCTTGAGAATGGTAATGAACTTGCATTTGAACAACGAAGTAATAAAGGTTTGTGGGCAGGAATGTGGCAAGTGCCAACAATTGAATCTTCAATAGAATTATCTACATCTGAAGTTGCAAAGGAATTAGACATTTCGCAAGAGTTGAAATCTATAGGTTCTTTTACTCACGTGTTGACGCATCGGACGATTTTTTTCAAAGTGTTCTGTTGTAAAAGTGAAAAGGAATGCCGTTTCAATTGGTGCTCAGGCGAGACGATTGACGAGTTGCCACTGGCAACTGCCCAACGCAAGGTACTCGCGGTACACTGTAATGCATGATAATTAAATTACTTGCAACACTTGTACTTTCTACTTCTACACTAGCTCAACATCCCTTAGATTTTGTCCCAGATGACGCTATTGCAGTCATCTCCATTCAAGATGGCGATGTGTTGCATTCAATTCTTGAAACTATCAAAGAACAGTCAGGAACAGAAACTCTAGATGAAAATATCTTAGATTTGTATTTGGGACAGTATTTTGTGGATCCTTCAGCAATTGATTTGTCGTTCCCCACATTGGTGATTATTGAACCAACGACACGCGCAAAGGGTCAAAGACCACTGGGCATGTTCGGTGCAACCCCACATCTGGTAATTATTTGCAAAGGTAAAGAAGGTCGTGAACTTGAGGTTACTAGAAAAAGTGGGTTGAAGACAACGGCAACGGTTGATGGTTGGTTTATTGCAAGTGGTGCAGATCAATGGACACCTAGAAATTCAACGAACCCCTCACCGATATTGGCTCGATTGCCTGATTCTCAGATAGGTGCAACTGTTAATTTCAGTGTTCTTTGGAAACAATTTGGTCCTGTAGCGCAAATACTTGGTGGTTTGGGTATTGGGTCAATGACTAGACCTGGTCCTGATGGTGTTATTTCCGATGAAACCAAAAAAGCTGTCGCTTCAGCGAGTAAAGGGTTTACGGAATTCACGTCTTGGTGTGCGAAAGTACAAAACATTTCTGTTGGAATTGATTTTGAAAGTTACACAATAGTTGCTGAGATTGATGTCAAAATGACAGAACCGACGACCTTATCTATTGACAATGATTCAATGGTAGAAATGTCTTCATTGCTTTCTGACACCATGTTTCAATATGCGATGTCTGAAAAGTTATTGCGAAAACTAATACATTTGAATCTTGATTCCATCGCTGGACTAGGTTCATTCTTGCCTAGTGAACCGCCATCATTTCTTACAGCAAGTTCAAAAATACTTACATCATCAACAGGTGATAATGTTGGTACATATAGTTTGAATGCACAGAATGGCATAACTATTTCTAGTTTGGCAGATGTCAAAAACCAAGATCAATACTTCATTTATTTGCCAGAGACTATAGAAGAAATTGCCGAGTCACTTCTTGATGAGTATTACATGACTCTTAGGCCATCCGATACTCCAAACACATGGAATATTTCGATGAATGGAACCCCAGCAGATTTGGAAGTGATGCATGCATTATTCCCTAAAGGAGACCAACTCAGATTTGGTAAACAAGGAGAGCAACGAATTGCTATGGCAATGGGACCTCGTACATGGAGAGCATTACAACAATCGCATTCAACTCCTTTATCACAAGTACTTCAAAAGCATGCAAAGAACATAGATATTGACTTTGCAATGAGTTTTGATGCTCGAAGTCTGTTTGCTGGCCTAATACATGTTGTAATTATTGCTGGGCAAGCAGATGACATTAATGTTGCTTCTTCGCCATCTGCAAAAAGCACACTGATGTTTGGCACAACTCAACATGGCACCTACATCGAGATAACATCCGATCTGTATGGCTTGGCGACATTAATTGCTGAGATGGATAAGGAAAAAGAAAAGTCTAGGCAGAAACGAATAGAGCAAACAGAAGCCCAGAAGCAATCCTAGCCAGCCAAGTCGCCTTCTCGTTCCGCTTTAATCACTTCTGGGTCATTGGGGTCAGGGGCTTCGTCAGTTTCCTCAGGATATTTGATTCTCGTGTGATAAATTGAATTTAACCGAGCGATAATGGCATCTTCTATCTTTGCGAGTTCACCAAATGTAAGATCACAATGGTCATATTGGTGGTCGAGTAATCGTTTTCTAGAAAGGTCACGAACAAGTGCTTCAATCCGAGCGGGGTTCGGATCAGGTAACACTCTTGATGCGGATTCAACAGCATCCGCAATCATCAGGACAGCAGCCTCTTTTGTTTGAGGTTTTGGTCCTGGATATCGGAATTGCATTTCATTGATAGGTTCACCACTTTCTTTTGCTTCTTTCAAAGCAGCGTGGTAAAAATATTCCACAAGAGTTGTCCCATGATGTGCTTCGATGAAGTGTATTAACTCTCTTGGTAAATCATATTCCCGAGCAAGTTCAATGCCATCCTTTACATGACCAATAATGACCAGAATGCTCATTGAAGGTTTTAAGTCTTTATGTCTGTTGTATCCACTTTGATTTTCGACAAAATATTCTGGTTTATTCATCTTCCCAATGTCGTGATATAACCCCCCGACATATGCCAATAGAGAGTCGCCTCCTATCGCTTCAGTAGCGGTTTCTGCAATGTCAGCAACTTGTCTTGAGTGATTGAACGTGCCAGGAGCGAGTTGTTGCAATTGTCGAAGGAGTGGATTGCGTGGATCGCGATAATCTGCGAGCGTCATTCCAGTTGTAATATCAAAAAGTTGTTCGATATTTTGCAAAATGCCAAGTACAAAGAAACCCACAACCAATGCAGAGAATCCAGCAACGATTGAGTTGGTCATGATTTGCTTCCACGCAATGGATATGTTTGGAACTTCAGAAAGTCCAAGGAATAAAGTTCCAACTGCAAACGCGATTGCAGTAATGGCTGATGCGCTTATGAGAGTCTGACGTTGTCGTACTTCCTTGAGTTGACCAATCATCATGCCGCATCCAGCAATGAGCAAGATGAACCAACCGATAGATTGAGACAATGCCATTGTTACAAGGGCGCATTGCATAAACGCAATGAACATCCCCATTCTTTGTTTATATGCAAGACATACAACAGTTACCGCAAGCAGAGTGGGAATTATCGCAGCGGCATAAATAAAGGTCGGTGCTTCTAAAGTGACGATAATGGAGAGGCCAAGCATAAGAGCCATCAATGCACACAGTGCAAATAGTCTTAGCGGGTTCCTTGCAATTTTTGGGAATGTGATTGTTGTATACGCGCCGATGAAAATCGAAAGCATCGCGAGTAATCCTATTGATCCAATTCGAGGAAGCCAACGTTCAACAAACGGAGCTATTTTTAAGAACTGACTGTGTTCGATGAGAGCTTCTTCATATTGTGATGCTGAGATGACATCACCTCTTTGCCAAATAATATCACCTCTAAAGTGAACCTTTACTACTTGCTGAACTCCGTTAGCAGCTTCTTCAGCTTTTGCGTTTGTATCTTCAACATCGAGTTGAATACTGGGCTGATGGTCACTGATGATTCTCGACTCAATAAGTGGAACAACTGATTCTGGAAAGCCTGACCTGCTGACAAGTTCTGCAAGTCGATGTTCCTTCAGTTCGCCTTGTATAGCAGGTAATGCGACAGCTTCAGCTTGATATGGAGTCAAGAAATCGCCAGCACCTTTAAATAACATTCGATTTGAAGGCGGAGTGGTTGTAAAGACTTGAAACTCTTCGCTTGTAAGTAAGGGAGTCCTTCGTTCAAGTTCACTAATTACTCGAGATACATATCTTCGCCAAGATTGAGTTGTTTCTCCATTTCTTGACATTGCTTGTAGGGACACAAGTGTTTCTGGTGTAATTGAGAATTGTGCTGCAAGTTCAGGATTGACTTCTTCAATTGAAGTCATTCCTGAAACAGCTGTGGGAAGACCAAGTAGCGATGCCTCCAAACGTTCAATAAATGTCGCATTAATCGTATAGATTCTTGGTGCTGAGTTTCTTGCTCCTTCTCGTTTTGTTTCGGTTGCTGCAAAATCTTCAAGGGTGTAATCAATCCGAGTGATTCTGGTGTTTGATGCAATTTGACCATCTCGAACTTTGATTTGTTCGCGAGACCATGTTGCAACAGTGGACACCGTAATCAAGAAGAGAAACACGATAAAACATGTTCGTAAAAATTCTGGACGTTTCAATAAACTTTTTAATGAGAGCGTTTGCTTTGGAACATTACGTAGGACAGTTTCCCTACGGCTTTTGCCTGACCCTTTGTTACGTTGTCCTGAGGTTTTACTCATTGTAGGTTGTGGGTATCGTCAATCGACGGAGTTCGTGCTTAGTCAGTGGCTATTACGATGCACTGGGGCAGATTACCGTGCCTTTTTCGGTTTGAAGCTGACGCTCTCGTAGAAAAGTGTCCCGCTTGAACTAAATACAATGTTCTGCCAGTTCGATCAATATCTTCAGTAATCCAAGCCGAATTAATGCCCACCCGTTTCAGTGACGTTGACAAATTTGAGAGAGCCACGTCAGCATTTGCTTTATCTCTGTATGCCCCAAACTGCAAGGAAAAGGATTGACTAGAAACAAGATTTGCACCAGTTGATCCGAACGTTCTTGTAGTGGCTTCTCGTTTATCGATACCTTGAAGCTCATTGGCCGCAATTCTGAAGGCGACTTTCGCTGTTTCGTAATCACCCTTGTTTGTAGCAATAATTCCAAGCATTGCAGTTGCTTTTCCGTGTACATCTTCATTTGTAGATGTTGCTGCTTTCGTAAACCACTCTTGTGCCTTATCCATGTGCTTTAGTTGGAATTCACACAGACCCATCATGTATTGTGATTCACCAATACTCTTGTTTGATTCGATTGATTTTTGTGCCCATTTCTCAGATAAAAGCCATTGGCTATTTCGATATTCCTGCATGGAATGGTCAAGAGCAGTTTGCCGAGAGGAATTACATCCTGATAGAATGCTCAAAAGAAGGATTGGGAGTAATTTAATTTGCATGGGGGGTTTCCAACATGTATCGTACTCTTTTAGAATAACCACTGATGGAACTTCTACACTCCATTTTTAAGTCTTGGCGACGGAATGCTTTCCGGACTCTCATCACAGATGATTTCCGATCCTGGAGAGGGATAACTTTGCAGATTGCTTCATGGCATGTGGCAAAACAGATTCAGACTACAAAACCTCATGTTGCAGTCCTTCTCCCAACCTCTGGCATGTTCCCAGTGGCTATGACAGCGATTTGGTCATTAGGGAAGACAGTGGTCCCGTTGAACTACCTGCTTACCAAGGAAGAGATTCTCTATATCATTGAGGATAGTGGAGTCGATTTGGTCATTACTGTCGGGGCAATGCTTGACATGATTGGAGGTTTACCAGAAGGGGTGAAGACGATAAAACTGGATGAAATGTCATTTACGGGGATACCTCCAGTGCGAAGAGCTGTTCAATCTGGTGATGATATGCTTGCAGCTCTTTTGTACACCTCAGGTACCTCTGGTAAACCCAAAGGCGTCATGCTTACAGCAAGTAATTTGAATACAAATATTGAACAGTGCATTCATAAAACTGGATTTTCTAAGAAAGATATTTTTGTTGGGCTGTTACCACAATTTCATAGTTTTGGATTTACCGTGACGACTTTGTTGCCATCTGTGATTGGCGCAAAGACTGTGTATATGGCTAGATTTAACCCGAGGAAAGTCCTTGAGTTACTACGGACGCATCGTCCCACCATCATACTTGCGATTCCGTCCATGTATAACGCTATCCTAAACACAAAGAGTGCAACAGCAGAAGATTTCCAATCTCTTCGACTCATGGGTTCTGGAGGGGAAGCGCTACCCGATGCTGTACATAAAGGTTACATGGAAAAGTTTAATGTTCCGATTTGTGAGGGATATGGACTTACCGAGACGTCACCTGTAACAAATTGGTTAATGCCAAACGAGAATAAGCATGGGAGCGTAGGTAAACCAGTACAAGGGTTGCTTCAGCGAATTGTAGGTGAAGATGGTGTTGAACTTTCTTCATGTGAAGATGGTGAGATTCTAATGCGTGGACCAAATGTTATGAAAGGTTATTTCAATATGCCAGAAGAAACTTCTGAAGTCTTTGATGACCAAGGATTCTTCAAAACGGGAGACATGGGACACATCGATGACGAAGGTTTTTTGTACATAACTGGTAGGATTAAGGAAATGCTCATCATCGGTGGTGAAAATGTATTTCCACGTGAAATAGAAGAAGCACTTACAGATCATGAAGATGTTCTCGCAGCCGGAGTTGTAGGTAGGCAAGACGATTCCAGAGGTGAAGTTGCGGTTGCATTCATAGAGTGGAAAGAAGGAGCACTTTTTGATGAACAGAAATTGAGATCTTGGTGCCGAAAAAAGATTGCTCCTTTTAAAGTTCCAAGGGCAATTGTCGTTCTATCTGAATTACCTCGAAATCCTACGGGTAAAATACTCCGTCGTGAATTAATGAAACTTGTAGTAAAGGAAACTTCGTCGTGAAGCACACTCTAACGCTCGCTCACAGCCCCGATCCAGATGATGCTTTCATGTGGTGGCCATTAGCAGATATTGATGGTTCTGGACCTGCGATAGATGTCGGAGATTTTTCATTTGAACTTGTCATGGAAGACATAGAAACATTGAACGAAAAATCTGAACATGGAGCGTATGACATTACAGCAATTAGTATTGCACAGTATCCCGCGGTTGCAGACATCTATGACCTCACAGCGTGTGGTGCGTCGTTGGGTGATGGGTATGGACCTAAAGTAGTCGCGTCATGTGAAATGACAATGGACGAACTTATAGCATCAACACCTGTTTTTGCAATTCCAGGCGAGAGAACAACAGCGCTTGCAGCGTTAAGAATTCTTGCTGGCAATCGAACGATTCAATGGGAAGCAGTTCCATTTACTGAAATTATGGAACAAGTAAGTTCAGGCGCATACGGAGGTGGGGTAGTTATTCACGAGGGGCAACTGACTTACGAAGAATACGGACTCCATGAAGTTTGTGATCTTGGGAAGTGGTGGAAAAATCGGACAGGGCTACTCTTGCCACTAGGTGGAAATGCAATTAAATCTGACCTAGATATACAGATTGGCGAAGGCATTACAAAACAGGTCACCTCTCTTCTTTTGCAGTCCATCGAGTATGCCATGGCACATAGGGAGAAATCATTACTTTGGGCAGCCAAGTGGGGACGGGGGATAGACTTGAAATGTACAGACGAGTTTGTAGACATGTATGTCAACCGGTGGACTCTAGATTTTGGAGAGTGTGGCAAAGAAGCAGTACAGACCTTTTTAACAGAAGCTGCAAAAGTTGGCGCAGTTTCTACTTTGAAAACAGTTACGTTCGTTTAACTATTGAGGTCAGCCTCGCCAAGCAAATTAAACCCTTTGCGAATCAATATTTGTCCACCAAGAGTTAAATCATCCACTGCAACTGCAATTGTTGAATCTCCAATCGAAGATTGTCGAATTAAAGAATAGATGAATGAAATATTGAGTTCAGCACCAAGTAGGTATAAACATAAATCAGCGAGGGAGTGAGAATCGTCAATGACAGTAACAATGACGTCAATCTCAGAAAATGCAATACCAAGTTCCCTCAACAGGTCTCTCGCGGCGTTAGAATCGTCTGGAATTAATCTAACGACTGCATGGTCTGATGAATCGATGACATTAAGCCCAACAACATGGACGTGAGATGCGTCATCAAAATGTCGTAACAAATCAAGAAGTTTGCCAACACGGTTTTCAAGGAAAATACTAAATTGACGGACCGAAGGGACGGAGTACCCTTGCATTGTTTCTGATGGAACTTGTGACATGGCGTTATTTCGGGTTGAGGGATGGAGTTAGAGTTGGCTTACCTTTTGGAGTGACCTTTGGAATAACAGTTTCAAGTGTCTCGCCTAATTTTTCTGGCGTGTAATCGTGATCCCGTTTTCGGATAATCATAACTGTGATAATCTCATCATCCTTCTCAATTGCACGAGCGGTGTCAAGTCCTGATGTTATTCGTCCAAAAACAGTATGTCTTCCATCTAAGTGAGGTGTTGGCAGGTGAGTAAGAAAGAATTGGCTGCCACCCGTGTTTGGCGCTGAAGTTTTAGCCATTGAGAGCGAACCCGCAAAGTGATTTCGATGATCTTCCTTTGTATGTTCATCCTTGATGGTGTAACCAGGACCACCCTCGCCAGCTCTGCCCAATTCTACATCGCGACTATTTGGGTCGCCTCCCTGTGCCATAAATTTAGGAATGACACGGTGGAAAAGCACACCGTCATAATAACCTGTGTCTGCCAAGGAAATGAAATTCGCAACTGTATTTGGAGCATGATCTTCAAACAATTCCAGTTCGATTGGTCCCTTGGAAGTTTGTAAAACTACAAGGGGTAAATCTGAAGCAATTTCTTCAACTTCACGAATAGAAAGTTCTTCCCGCCATTTAACAATCGCATCCTGTGAACGAGACTGTAGAGACCTAATTCTCGCATTCAAGGCGGGATTAGATTCCAGTGAAGTTGCATCAATTTTGTCAAGGGCAACAATCGAATCTTCAAAACGGTTATTAGCATATAGGAGGGAGGAATATAATTCAGCTACTTCAGGTAAAGCCAAAGAGTCTGAGTTCAGTTTTTCGATTGCGACAATTGCCTTCGTAAATTGATTTTTTGCGTCTAAGGACCGAGCCCAACCAAGTATTACTTCATGTGAGTTTGGAAATCGTTCTACTAAATCGTTATAGATAGCATCGGTATCAGCACCTTCTTGAGAGAGTAGGAATTGTGACCAGGCCAATGCAACAGCAGAATTGTTTGGCTGTAATTCAGAAAGTTTCTGAAAAAGTGAATTACACAATTCGATTTCTTCAAGCCAAATACTCATTTGAAGTTCAGCGGCAACAACTTGAAAATTGTCATTTTGGAGTGTCCAACTTGACATTTCATCCCGTAATAAACGGATAGTTTCAATGTCTCCAGGGGCTAATCCCCGTTGATTTACTATGGATGATTTTAATGTTTGATATTGCTTTAGAAGCAATGCAGCATCATCCGCAGGTGTAAATGTTGTAATAATAAGTAATAACGAGCAAAAAGTTGATAAAAGCATATAGATTCCTATGGGGTTGTCTCTACTAAGCAGGATAGCATCCCCCGAGTAATGCCTAAAAAAAGGGGTCATAAAAATAGCAAAAAAATCAGTCTATTGCTTGAAATTGTAACTGAAAGGGATACTATGAACCAGTCGCGTAGGCGATCCAGATTTTGCCCCCGGAAGGGCTCGGTGTGGGTCTTTGACTCCACCGGGCCTTTATTTTATATTTCGGTTCTTCGATGGTGGTCGAGGTACAAATTTGAGAATTTGGTTATAATCACCACCCGCCTGTATAGGCATTTTCATTACCCCCGAAAGGGCTCGGTATGGCGCTTGCGTCTACCGGGCCTTTATTTTTTTACGTCACTGTCGCATCGCTGCAGTAATTGCGATGGCCAAAGCGTCTGCAACATCAGCGGGCTCTGGTGGTTCTTCTAATTGGAGAGTATGCGCAATTGCAAGTTGCATTTGAGGTTTCGATGCTCTGCCATTACCAGAAATTGATTTTTTAATTTCTGCAGGAGTTAGTTCGACTAGTGGAAGGGAGGCCTGTTCACCAGCAAGCAAAATTACACCTCTTGCATAGCCAAGAATTGTTGCTGTTGCTACTTGACGCTTATGAGTAAAAATTGTTTCGACTGCCAATAGTTCTGGTTTTAATTCTTCTATAACTTCTTGAACATCTTGATATAACTGTGCAAGTCGGAAAGAGACGGACTTTTTCGTATTCAGTTTTATTGCACCGGCTTCAACTAAAGATGGTCTTGTTGCAAGATTTTCAAAATCAATGCACCCATATCCGGCAACGCGTAAGCCAGGATCTATACCCAGAACTCTCATGTGTTCATACTATCGTTATCTATATTGCCATCATTTAAATGGATGATTCTTTGACACCGTCGACCAACGCTCTCGTCATGAGTGACTACAAGTGTTGTTAAACCCTCATCATGCAATTGTTCAAATAAATTGAGAACTTCAGACCCAGTTTCAGTATCTAAATTTCCAGTAGGTTCATCTGCTAGCAAAAGCGAAGGGTGGGTAATGAGGGCACGGGCAATTGCAGCACGCTGTTGTTGCCCACCAGAAAGTTCTCCAGGTCTATGCCCC
>Ga0066376_10005432_pt1 | contig 10810 bp, 8 predicted proteins | sample Knorr_S15_td_Bot_FD_77009 | JGI IMG/M metagenome (GOLD analysis project Ga0066376, IMG submission 77009) | Marine microbial communities from Southern Atlantic Ocean transect - Knorr_S15_td_Bottom_ad_5009_LV_A | ecosystem: Environmental > Aquatic > Marine > Oceanic | place: Southern Atlantic... | reverse complement strand
TGGGATATCGTCTCGTCACAACGCGTGGATTATTTTATCACATATTCTCATCTTCTGGAACAGCATATCATTAAATATTATCGCCGTAATGATATCTCCGTTATAGACACTGCCGACGGGCAAGACATATGTCGGCAGCGTCTCTATGATCTCTGTCATCAAATCATGAATACATTCCGTGTAAGACAGGATACGATCTGTCAAACCCACGATATACCATCCCCCCAAACCCATCCTGCCGCATCGTCATATATGGAGGATTGAATAATCTTCAGATCACATTCTACACTTCTTCGTATGAGTGGGTGCAGATTATTTCTACAACACTGTATTTCAAGAATATTTCATTGACACCAATTGAGGAAAAACGTATTGTTGTTCTTCTGGTATTGTATGGTTTCGTAGATTAATTTCAATAAAACCACCGACTTCATGGACGTTGTTCAAGTGTAAATACATTTCAATAGTCATAGCCTTTTTAAGATCGCGAGGATTTGTATTAAGCGACCATGTATTCGATATATTTGTGTTGTTGTTTTGTGGTGTTTACCTCCCCCTACTGTTGAGGGGGGAGATTATGCCGAATCCTTATTGAGAATCGGTGTGGGCGCTCGACCTATTGCTATGGGAGGCGCGTTTATTGCCTTAGCTGATGATGGGACCGCCGCCTATTGGAACCCGGCAGGTTTGTCTCAAGTACGTTCTCCACAAATATATGCAACACACGCTTTCTTATTTAAATCATTGGCAAACCATAGTTTTATTAATGTGACACTACCACTGAACAATCGATTTACTATTGGATTAAGCTGGATCTATCTTAATGTGGACGACATACCTGGTTTCAGTACGGCAACACCAGGCCGGAGCGGTATCAATCAACCGGGGTTACCCGGTAGCTCGCTTCCAGGTAATGATACGGAACAGGTTTACATACTATCCATTGCCAAGCTGTATAAATTCAAACCTGATTTTATTTTCTACGGCCGGGTACCTATTGAATTGCCTGTTGCTGTGAATATAAAATATCTGCATCAATCTATCGGCAACAAAACTTCCAACGGGTTTGGGATAGATGTGGGGATGATGCTCCGTCTGGGGCTAAAAAATCTTGTAGGCAGCGACCATGCAGGGCATCTTGCCATGGGACTCACTGTTCGGGATTTAACGGGCACGTATGTCGGATGGAACAATCGTAGTAACGAAACAATCAAACCGGGTATTCGTATGGGATTCAGCTATACACAACCTCTTCGTATGTGGAACAGCACCTTGGTTATTTCGGAACAACACAAACTGTATAATGCAGAAACTTTTTCAATTGGTGGTGAGTACTGGTATAATAACCTGATTGCTGTACGCATCGGATATGGAGAACGTTTTACTACCGGCGCCGGTCTGATCGTTGGTCGTATTATGTTGGATTACGCATTTCAAAAACAAACGCCGGAAGGTACGCACCGAATAAGTGCGTCTCTTAATTTTTAAGATGACGCGAGAACATTTTTTCTCTGTTGGATAATGAATGTGGAGAGTATGTGATCTGATGTTATTCATTCGTATAGTTTGTTCGGTATTAGTTAGTATTACCGTTATTTTCAGTGCGATCAGCTATGGACAGGGAAGACGGATTCAGCCGGGCGACCGGCTTACCATTACGGTACTGGATCGTGAGGATCTTACGCGGACCGTCGTGGTGAGACCAGATGGCACCATTCAATATCCGTTTATGGGGTCAGAAGATCTCAATGGTTTTACCCTGAATCGTCTCAGAACAATCATTACGCTCCAATTAACCCGGTCATTGGGAAGTCCGCCGCAAGCCATAGATGTTTTGTGGGCTGAGGACGCTTTCCTGGATCAGATCAAAGTTTCTGTTTTAGGCCAGGTCATTTCCCCGGGCGTGATCAGAGTGGAGGAAGAAGCCGGCATTCAAGGCGCTATTACGGCAGCAGGCGGATTATTACCCATTGCCCGACAAGATGACATTAAACTACGTAGACTGACGAATCAAGGGATGGCTGTTCTTGACGTTAATCTGGCACGTTTTTTGGAAACAGGAGACCTCAGCTATTTACCTGACCTTAAAGACGGTGATATTATTGTGGTACCCGGCGGTGAGATCTCTTCTCTGGTCAATATAGAGGGCGGCGTAAACAGTCCAGGACAGTATCCTGTCCTGCCCGGCGCTAAAGTCTATGATATGATTATACAGGCCGGTGGTTTTTCGGATGATGCGCGTAAGCACAGCGTCCGTTTGCTGAAACCAAGTGGACGAAACGAAATAAAGAGGGAGTATATCGTAAATATTTCAGAATGGCTGCGTACCGGTAAGGAACCACTCAGCCCACCGGTAGAGCCGGGAGATCTTATTGTTGTTCGGAAACGGTTTTTCACGGCAAGTCGTATTGTGGCTCTTACAGGCTTCACCTCTATCTTCTCCTTTTTATATCTATTTGTATACCGTCGATAGAACGCGATGTCTCACAGCAATTGAAAACCCGTACAGGAGATAAATCCTTGCAAGGAACTGAAATTCGCCTTCAAGATTATATTGGCGTCGTTTATCGAAAGAAATGGATTTTGATGTTCTCTTTCGTACTCGTTCTGGGTATCGCTTTGTACGATGCGTTTACTACGCCACCCGTTTATATCTCTTCCGCCACCGTGAAAATCGATACGCGTACTTTGAGTACAAGAGGCGATGGGGCCGTGGTCCGTGCAGTAGCACAGTCGGTTGATTATTATGATCGTATTTTTCGTACCGGTATATTCAGAAATGAATTGCTCGATTCATTGTCTGCTGACGAGGCTTCCATCATCGCGCAAAACCACAACCTGTCTCTGGAAAATCTTATTGAATTTAATCTCTCTCTTAATGCAGATGCGGTGCAGTCCTTTTTCAGAATCACGGCAAGCGCCAGTAACCCGGATCTCGCATATCGACTGGCCGACGTCTCCAGCCATCTCTTTCAGAAAAGGCTCATCGACATTGAAAGCGAAAGCATGGTTGAAAGCGATGTATATCTGGATGAGCAGATCACATTACTTCGTAATAAGCTGGAAACTAAAGAGATCGAAATTCAAAAGTTCACTCGCGAACAACATATCATACCCGGAAAGCCCGGCTCGGTAGGAAACACAGGTTTTATGGCATTTCAGATCAAGCTGGATGAAATCGAAGTTCAGCGGGAATTAACGGCGATCAAACTACGTATTTATCGCCAACGACAAGATGAAATATCAAGGCGGCAATATACTTACAACAATGTAGACCTGTTGGTTGACCAGATAGATCAGGAAATTCGATCGATTGGCGCCAAAGCAGATAGTCTGGAGTCGTTACAGGCCACACTGCGAAACTCATTAGACCAAACGCATCCGGATGTTATTAAAATCAACAAACAGATACGGGATATTCAATTTGAAGAAAATGAAGTTTACGCCCGTATCTACCAGATCTCATCACCGCAGAAACGGAATCTACTTCCAATCCTCAAGGCTAAAATCGATGCTGCCGAAGAAGCCATGTTTGAGCTCACCACTGAGGCCGAATACTATGATATTAAAATCCAGGAATTCACGCCTGACAGCAATACGGCCTTTTTCAATAATGAGCTTCATTTACGACGTTTGATGCGTTCTCAAGAGCTATACGAGACAAATTATAATGTCTTAATCCAATTAAATGAAGAGAGTCAGTTAAAAAAAGCAACCCAGAGCGGCGGAGTCAAGATGATCGATCCGGCGTATCGGCCGAAGGCCCCGGTACCGTCCACGGCTTCAAGGAAGATTCTTTTCGGCGCCATTTTGGGTATGTCTTTGGGATTGGGGGCTGTGTTTCTACTGGAATATTTGGATACCTCTCTTAAGTCTTCAGATGAAATTTCCCGTTTTTTACAGATTCCTCTATTGGGAGAAATACCCAAAATAGATGCTGATAAGCCGACGCGCAAATGGTTACGCTTTCTACCTGGTACAATAAAATCCAATGAAGAAGCGTATGATTCTCGGATAATTGCTCACTTTGATCCAAAGGACCCAATTGTTGAATCCTATCGAAATATACGTACCAGCTTGCTGTTCACCTTTACGAGCGGTGATCCCTTGCAAGCGTTTGTAATTTCAAGCCCTAACCCTTCAGAAGGAAAATCGCTGACGACATCGAATCTGGCTACTGTGTTTGCCCAATCGGGCAAAAAGACATTGATAATTGATACAGATCTTCGAAGACCCGTCATTCATAAAATTTTCCGTTTGCCCAAAAATCCGGGTATTACGGACGTATTGGTGGGGCAGATACATTGGAATGAGGCTATTCGTCAGACAGACATCGACAATCTGTTTGTTCTTCCGTCGGGCACCTCGCCGCCTAATCCCGGCGAGATGGTTGGTTCTGAACGCATGACGGAGATACTGGATATTTTAAAAGAACATATGGATATTATCATTCTGGACACACCGCCTGTCGTTGCGGCGATTGATGCAGCGGTACTGGGTGCTAAAACGCAAGGGATCATATTGGTACTCAACATGGAGGAGACCAAGCGGGATTCGGCGAAATTCAGCATCGACCAGATAGAACGTGCCGGGGGTAAAGTCCTTGGAGGATTGTTGAATAATGTAGATGTGAATCGCCGATATGGTTATTACTACAATCAGTATTATTACCGGTACAAATATTATGGCAACTACGACACGCCGGAGTCTGAAGACCCTAAGACGCCTCAGGTTTAGTTAAAATTCCTGCCGACATTCCTATTTGATTCCTTACCCTATCTGTTCATAGACCTTCATGGTTCGCTGCGCCACATGTTCCCAGGCAAACTCTTCCTCAACCCGGCACCGGGCACAGCGTCCTTTTTCTTCCCGTTCATCAGGGTGTTCTACCGCATACTGAAATTGTGACATTAAATCCTTATTTTCTTTTACCAGAAATGCGGTAGCATCATCAAGATAGTCCGTAACGCCCGGTATCGCATGCGTGATAATGGGTTTACTCATCGCCATAGCTTCCAGAATCGAATTATTAGCGGTTGCAAATTTCAATGGTCGAAAGAATATATCCGATGCATCGTATATGGATATCATATCCTTCTCACTCACATCCCGCATCCATTTGATGTTCGGATAATCCGATGGAATGTCCTGGCGCTCATGACTCAGTCGGTGGGGACGAGCACTGTTAATGATAAGAAACAGAATATCCTGATACCTCTTAGCCAGCTGCATAAGAAACTGGATATCACTTCCGTGGCCGCCAACCTGCAACACCAGGAGCCGGAAACGGTCCCGGAGCAGACGGTGCCGTAAGGCCGCCGTATCAAATCGGCCGGATTTAAACACATGAATATCGATACCGTGCGGTATATAGGTCACCTTCTTCGATCCATATCGATCCGCTAAAACATCATATAAATTAGTAGAAACAACTATGATATGACTGGTTCTCTTAAACGCCATCGTCTGGATGACGCCATGGTATTTTGTCCAGAGTCCTGGTTTGATTCCAGGTAAAACGTGTACGGTCGCCACGGTGGGACAAACTCTGGAAGGAAACAGAGCCGGTACAGGATAAAGCGCATGGACGAGGTTAAAAGAGGGGGCCATTCTGCGGGCATGCCAGGAGAGCATTAATCTACGCTCCAGAAACATATCGGATGAGGGGGTTATGACACGATGAACAGGAAAAGGAGAATCACCATCATCCGGCATAGCCACGTCACGCTTATGCCACATCAGAACATCTACATCGCATAATTGCGCCATATAATATGCTAACCGTTGATACCCCCCGGAAGGAGAATGGTGCGTAAACGGCGGCCAGTGATGAGTAACAAGGAGTGCATTCATGAAATTATCGGTACTAATAAGTATTTGACAGGATTATACAGGTTTAATTAGATTCGTCATGACCGTAAGCCATAAACAGGCATTTTATGAGACAAACCACGACCAAAGTATAGCGTGCATACCCATCCTGTCAAAGTATTTGCCGAATAATCAAATGATGGTGCAGCATGAGGCGCCGGGGAATCATGTCATGGACCCTATAAAGTTTCTAATGGAGACCAGATGAAAGCCATTATTCTGGCCGGAGGGAAAGGTACCCGGCTAGCCCCTTATACAACCATCCTGCCCAAACCTCTGATGCCCGTAGACGACCGTCCCATCCTGGATATCGTCATTCATCAACTGGTACACTACGGCATTGATGAAATCATACTATCCGTAGGGTATTTGGCAGGACTTTTAGAAGCGTATTATCAAGACGGCAGCAGATTCGGTATTCCCATATCTTATGTTCGAGAGCCGGAACCCCTCGGAACCGCCGGCCCGGTCGCATTAATCAACCAGCAACACAGTCTGGATGAAACGTTTCTTATGATGAATGGAGATGTGCTGACCGATTTCAATTATCGTCATCTGATCGATTATCATAACGAAAAGAAGGGTATACTCACGATTGCCATGCATACCAAGCAACAAAAAATCGACCTGGGTGTGATGCACGTCAATGACAACTACGAATTGACAGATTATATTGAGAAACCAACACTCGACTATCAGGTGAGTATGGGAATCTATATATTCGATCCGGCGGTACTGAAATATATTCAACCGGGGGTTCGTCTCGACTTTAATGAACTTGTTCTTAGTCTGGTCAAGAAACATCGGGAACCTGTCTTCGGTTATCCCTGTACGGATTATTGGCTTGATATAGGTCGTCACGACGATTATGAACAGGCGACGGAGGTTTTCATGCAACACAAGTCAAAATTCCTTGGTGAGGAGTAAACACGGATGGCCGTCTCACAGAACAGGGTGCTGGTAACCGGCGCCGGTGGGTTTATAGGAAGTCACCTTGTAGAATGTCTGGTGCGCCGGGGAGATGTCGTCCGTTGTTTTGTGCGATATAATTCCCGGGGGGATTACGGGCATCTGGACCTGCTTCCAAAGGACATACAGGGACATCTTGAGATCATTCAGGGTGATCTGCGAGATCCGGATGCTGTCACAAAAGCAACGACAGGGGTGTCGATTGTCTATCATTTAGGTGCCATTATTCCTATTCCGTATTCTTATATCCATCCACGTGAAGTCATTGAAACCAATGTGATGGGTACATTGAACGTGTTGACGGCAGCCCGGGACCACGAGAATATTCGCGTCGTGCATACGTCTACATCGGAAGTCTACGGCACGGCCCAATATACACCGATTAATGAGGAGCATCCTTTACAGGGACAGTCTCCCTATGCGGCCAGTAAAATTGCTGCGGATAAAATTGCAGAAAGTTTCTATCTGTCCTATGAACTTCCTACAGTCACCGTCCGTCCCTTCAATACTTTCGGCCCCAGGCAGTCTACTCGTGCCATCCTTCCTACTTTGATTACTCAGGCTTTAACGCAGGATCGAGTGCTTGTAGGAGAGTTGACAACCACCAGAGATTTCAACTACATCGAAAACCTGGCGGAGGCGTTTGTTCTGGCAGGCAGATGCGATGAGGCGATTGGCCAGGTACTTAATATCGGCACAGGGTATGAGATTTCGATCGGTGATATACTGCAGCGTATCATTCAGTGGATTGGAAAAGACATTTCTGTCGAACACGATCCAAAACGGTTTCGACCGCCTAAAAGTGAAGTCCGGCAACTCATCGCTGATGCCCGCAAAGCGGAACACATTTTGGGGTGGAAACCACGTATCCCGCTGGAAGAAGGTCTGGATCGCACGATTGAATGGATGACCGAACATATTGACCAATATATACCCGAACGATATCATGTATAGGCAACCTGTGTGTAAGCGGATATAACAGCGCTTATTCGTCCATATTCCATATGACTACATCCTCTCCGTTTACATTGCGATTGTTTGAACCGGATATCGGTTCTGAAGAATGCCAGGCCGTTTTACAGGTTCTCGAATCCGGTATGTTGTCTATGGGCGCCATGGTCGAAACTTTTGAAGACGCCTTCGCCAACTTTCTGGGTGTTCGTCATGCTATTGCGGTATCCAGTGCTACAGCAGCGCTCCATCTCGCGCATCATGTTATGGGCATCGGAGTAGAGGATGAAGTGATCGTCCCCTCCTTAACATTTGTTGCGACGGCAAGTAGCGTTGTCTATACGGGAGCGACGCCCATTTTTGCCGACATAATCGGTGAACAGGATCTGAATATCGATCCAGATGATGTGGCCCATCGAATCACCTCCAGAACACGCGGCATTGTGGTCGTCCATTACGCCGGGTATCCGGTTGATATGGATCGGATTATGCACCTGGCAGACCAACATGGGCTTTACGTTGTGGAGGATGCATCCCACGCACCGGGATCAGACTATCACGGTAAACCATTGGGTACGATCGGTAATGTAGGGTGTTTCAGCTTTTACACCAATAAAAATATGACCACGGCGGAAGGCGGTATGGTGGTCACCAATGATGATAATCTGGCTCAACGAATGCGCCGGATGCGATCTCATGGCATGACCACGGTGACCTGGGATCGGATACGCGGTCATGCGTACTCATATGACGTCACGGATTTGGGCTTCAATTACCGGATAGATGAGATGCGTGCCGCCCTTGGTATCGTACAACTTAATCGCCTGCCAGCCAACAACAAGCGACGGCGAATCCTTATGGAAAATTACTTGACAGGTCTGTCTCAAAATTGTATGATTGTTGTACCGTTCGGCCTCGGGGTTGAGGACGTATCGTGCCATATTTGCCCGGTACTGCTAACCGACGGTATGATGCGTGAATCGGTTATGGCGGATTTGCGTAACCGGGGCGTTCAAACGAGTATTCATTATCCGCCGGTGCATCTGTTTTCATTATATCGTGAGCGATATGGATGCCGATCGGGCATGTTGCCTATAACAGAAGATGTCACCCAAAGGGAATTGACGCTCCCACTGTATCCGAGTATGTGTGAAGCTGATGTAGAACATGTACTTGATGCATTAGAGAAATCATTAACGACTGTGGCCGCGCCGAAAGGGATATAGCGCGTGTCTACCCAGGAGATTCCCGGAACCAATATACCGGATCGGCCATCCGGGGATCAATCTGTCTCTAATAAGCAAGAGAGTTTTTCCGGTAAAGTCATTCGAAATACACTCTTTAATGTGGTTGGAAGTCTCTGGTCTATTGCAATTCGTTTTTTCATGGCCAAGTATATTTTCGATCACATCGGCAACGAGAGACATGGGGTTTGGTTCGTTGTAGGCATTTTAACCGGTTATTTTGGATTGCTGGATTTCGGTCTGGCCCGTTCCTTTGATAAGTTTTTCGCTGAATACCATACTAAACGGGATTATGATCGATTTAATAAAGTTTTCAACATAGGGTTCGTCTTTTATTTCCTCTTTTCGGTCATGACGATCGGTATCATTCTCCTGCTTTACGAACCCTTAATGAGTATGCTTGGATTATCCCGGGATCGAGTAAGTACGGAATTATTTCAGGAGAGTGCGTTTGCGATGATCGGTTCGGTCATCATCTTTGGCTTGGGTATGTCGACTTCAGTATTCGGCATGATGATGATCGGCCTTCAACGCATGGATATATTCAATAAAATAAGTATTTCATTTTCAATCCTGGGTGCTGTAGGCACTCTTATTGTCCTTGAAGCTGGCTATGGTTTGCGAGGCCTTGTTGTTAACAACGGTATCATTGTCGTGCTTGGAGGGGCCGTCAATGTAATGGCTGCCTATCATCTGGTTCCGACATTGAAATTCAATCCATTCATGGCTGAATGGGAAATGTTCCGAAAAATGTTCAATTTCGGAACCAAGCTCCAGGTTGCCAAACTGGCCAATCTTCTGGCCTTTCAGTTAAACACCTGGCTTATATCCGCTTTTCTTCATGTGGGCATGGTTACGCCTTACGGATTTGCGACAGGATTTATAGGCAGCGTTCGTAATGTGCTTCTTATGCTGCCTTCGGCCGTTATCCCGGCTACATCGGAACTGGAAAGCCGAAACGAAAAAGAACGATCCCTGGAATTTTATGACCGCGGTACTCGATATCTGGTTCTGTTCGGTACACCTATATGCACGTTTTCAATCGTAACGGCCTCTCTGGTTATGCTGGCCTGGTTAGGACCTGAATATAAACTATTGACGGAATCGGTATGGGTCGTTAAGATTCTGGCAATAGGGTATTACGCTAACCTGAGTACTGGCGTTGCAACAGGCGTTGCTGTGGGGATGGGCAAACCGGAATATGAGATGAAATTCGGTGTTATGCTGGCTATTTTTTCCCTTGTTTTATGTTTTGGACTGGTATATTTTATAGGGTTCTATGGGCCAGCGGTCGGTTCGACCATTTCTCTAACCGTTTGTGCCTTGTATTTTTACAAGTTGTTTCATAGATATCTTAAACAACCTATGATACCGTTTCTTACGAGGATGTACGGCATGCCGATTCTGATCAGCACTCTGGCTGGTCTGGTTATATCTGTTTTACAATGGCAATTGGTAAACACGTTTGAACCCGTCAGCCGTCTTCCGATACTGGCTGTGATCATTCTTGAAGGGTTGGTTTTTTCAGCGTTATATATTTTTCTTATTTTAAGGACATCGTATATGGACGCCTATGACCTAAATTTGTTCAGACGTTATCTGGAGAAGTTCGGATTACGGTAATTGGCACCAATTCCAAATACCTATATCATAGATCAATGGGGGTTTAATATGTTCGGGATTTACAGCCGGTTGCGAAGGGTGTTCCATAAGCCTCGACCGTACCGCTCTATTGCCATAGAGTGTACAGATCGATGCAACTTGCTATGTGTGAC
>Ga0066376_10005429_pt1 | contig 10813 bp, 11 predicted proteins | sample Knorr_S15_td_Bot_FD_77009 | JGI IMG/M metagenome (GOLD analysis project Ga0066376, IMG submission 77009) | Marine microbial communities from Southern Atlantic Ocean transect - Knorr_S15_td_Bottom_ad_5009_LV_A | ecosystem: Environmental > Aquatic > Marine > Oceanic | place: Southern Atlantic... | reverse complement strand
GCCCCGCTGGCCGCCACCGCCACCAGATCGTCGTTGCCCCAGGAGGACGCCAGCCCGTTGACCCGCACGACCAGTTCGCGCGACCCGTAGCCGCCCTTGGCGAGGGTTGCGAGCACCTGATCCCGCGCCATCTGTTTGGCGTCGGGGGCGACCGCGTCCTCGAGATCGAGGATCAGCGCATCGGCGGCCAGGCTGCGGCCCTTCTCAAGCGCCCGGGCGTTGGAGCCCGGCATATAAAGCACGCTGCGGCGAGGTCGTATGGTTGAGGGCATTGATAAATCCTATGGCTATCGCTTGGTGATTATGTGTACATAATCAATTTCCGCATCATAGAGGCGACATTAAGGACATCGCAACATGGCTGAGAGCGAGCTCATCACCGTCCCGGCGCGGCGCGGCAAGGCGGTGCGGCTGAATAAGGGGCAATCCATCCGGGTCATCAACACTCACGGCGAACAGGTGGTCGATACCTGGGCCTTCGTTGCTGACGACCTCTATGAATTCATGTCCATGGAGCATTGGCGGCCGACCGTGCAGCGGATCATTCCCGAGGTCGGCGACGGCCTGGTGACCAACAAGCGCCGCCCCATCCTGACCCTCACCGAGGATACCTCCTCGGGCATCCACGACACCCTCATGGCGGCCTGCGATTCATATCGCTACGGGCTGCTCGGCTGCACCGAGTATCACGGCAACTGCACCGACAATCTGATCGCCGCCATGCGCCAGATCGGCCTGACCCCGCCGGAGGTGCCGTGCCCGCTGAATTTGTTCATGAACATCCCGGTGCTCGACAGCCGCCGTCTGGAATTCAGCGCGCCCGAGAACAAGCCCGGTGATTACGTCACCCTGCGCGCCGAGATGGATTGCATCATGGCCTTCTCGACCTGCCCGCAGGATATCCTGCCGATCAACGGCAAGGCCTGCATCGTCACCGAGGTTCATTTCGAGATAACCGGCCCCTGATGCATGACGGCGAGGACATCGAGCGGGCCGCCTTGGCGAGCCTGCATGCGGCGGCCCCGGATGATCTGGTCGCCGCCCTCGGCTTGCGCGCGGTGACCATCGGCGCGGGCCTGGTGTCGGTGGCCGCCGCCCTGCCGCCCACAGCTATCGTCATCAACCGGGCGGTGGGCTGTCGGCGCCGGAGACGGAAGCGTCGGTCAAACAGACCATAGCGGCCTACCGGGACGCCGGCATGGCTCGCTACTTCATCCAGCGCCACCCCGAGGCCGAACCGGCGGAGATGGTCGGCTGGCTGCTCGATGCCGGGCTTGAAAAGGCTCGGGGCTGGCAGAAATTCCAGCGCGGGCGGGAGGCGCCGCCGCACTCAACCAGCGATCTCAGGGTCGAAGAAATCGGCCCGGACCACGGGGACGCCTTCGCCAGCATCCTTTGCGCCGCTTTCGACCTCGGCGATCTGGCCGAGCCCTGGCTGGCGAAACTGCCGGGTCATGCGGGCTGGCACGTCTTTATGTGTTTCGACGGCGATCAGCCCGCCGGTACGGCAACCCTGTTCGTGAAGGACGGCCTCGCCTGGTTCGATTTCGCCGCGACCGCGCCTGCGTTCCGGCGGCGTGGAAGCCAGGGCGCGTTGCTGGCAGCGCGCATCAAGGCGGCCCTCGATCACGGTTGCCACGCCATGTTCACCTGCACCGGCGAGGAAGTCCCCGGCGACCCGCAGCATTCCTTCAAGAACATTCTCAAGGCGGGCTTCACGGAGGCCTACGTGCGCGAGAACTACGCCCCGCCGAAGGTTTGATGCACCCGAAAAACACCATGAAAGCGGATATCGTCATCATCGGTGGCGGTATCGTCGGCTCGGCAATCGCTTATTTCCTGGCGCGCGGCGGGCGGGCCGGCAGGGTCGTGGTCATCGAGCCGGACCCGAGCTATGAATTCTCCGCCACACCGGCGTCCAACGGCGGCATCCGTCAGCTTTTTAGCCTGCCCGAGAACATCCTCATGGCCCGCTACGGGCTGGATTTCTTCAGCAATTTTCACCAGACCATGGCGATCGACAGCGAGGCGGCGGATATCGGCTTCAAGCGCCGGGGCTATCTGTTCATCTCCGACCGTGGCGATCATGCCCAGATGGAAACCAATCATCGCCTGCAGGACTCTCTCGGCGCGCGGGTCGATCTGTTGGACAGGGACGGGCTCAAAGCGCGCTTCCCATCGCTCAATGGGGATGATGTGGCGCTGGCCGTCCATTCGCCGGACGACGCCTGGATCAACCCGCAGGCGGCTCTCATGGGATTTCGCGCCAAGGCGCGCGCCCTGGGGGTCGATTATATTGAGGACCGGGTCACCGAGTGGTGGGCCGAAGGCGGATTGGCGCGCGGCGTGGCGTGCAAATCGGGAGCGACAATTGCGGCGGACAGCTTCGTGCTCGCCGCCGGCGCCTGGTCGGCCGAAATCGGCGCCCTGATCGGCCTCGCCCTGCCTGTCGAAGCCATGTGCCGTGAGTCCCACTATTTTGTCACCAGCAACGACATCGAGCCCCTGCCGTTCATCAAGACCGAAAGCCATATCGCATTCGGGCCGGAGGGCGAAGGCTTCTCCGGCGGCCTGCCCGATTGGGACCAGCCGGCGGGCTTTCATCTCGGCGTGCATCCGAGCCGGTTCGAGGACCTGGTCTGGCCGATGCTGGCCCATCGCATACCAAAGCTTGAGACCCTCAAACTGCGGCGCAGCTGGGTCGGTCATTACGCCCGCAACGCCCTCGACCTCACCGCCATCGTCGGGCGCTGGGAAGGCGGCTGTGAAAATGTCTATATGGCCTGCGGCTATTCCGGCCACGGCATCATGCACGCCCCGGCGAGCGGCCTCGCCCTGGCCGAACTGATCCTGGACGGCGGCTATCAGAGCCTCGACATCTCGGCCTTCGGCTACGGCCGCATCGCCGCGGGCAAGCCCTATCGCGAGCAGGGCATAATCTAGGGAGCGGGCGTTTCCGCAAGGGTCCAGACGCCGATTTTTCCCCGGCGGCCGCGCACCTCTTGGGGTCCGGCGTCGGATAGTTTTTCCAGCAGGGCAGCGCTGTCGGCGTCTTCCCGGCGCACACCGCCTGTATCAAGTCTTCACTGACCGTCAGCGGCGTCCCCAGGCTGCGGGTCAGATGCTCGACCCGGCTCGCCACATTCACCGTATCGCCGATGACCGCGAATTCCAGCCGGCGCTCGTCGCCGATGTCGCCGACCACCGTGACCCCGTAATGCACCCCGACACCCACCGAGACTGACGACTCGCCCGCGGCAATCCGCTGCCGTTTCCAGTCAGCCAGGGCCTCGACCATATCGAGGGCGCAAGCCAGGGCGTTGGTGGCGTCGTGGGGGCCGGTGCGCGGCGTGCCGAAGGTCGCCATCAGGCCGTCGCCGATATATTTGTCCAGGGTGCCGCCATGGCGGAACACCACATCCGCCAGCAGGCTGTGATAGTCACGCAGCAGGGCCACCACCTTGGGCGCCGGTTCGGTTTCGCACAGGCTGGTGAAGCCGACGATGTCGGCGAACAGCACGGCGACGTCCTGATCGTGGGCGGCGGTGCCGATGCCGCCCGCCGAGGTTATCTCGTCGACCACGTTGGGCGAGAAATAGCGCGCCAGCTTGGAGCGCGCCCGCTCGGCCTGAAATCGGCTTTCCACAAATCGGCGGGTGCGGATAACGATAACGGCGAGGCCGATTGCGGTCAGGATGATAGCCAATATTTCGTTTATCCGATCCCCGAGGAAGACAAAATTCGGATCGAAATATATGGCCTGTAATTCCTCCATCATCGTCCCGCCGCTCTCAAAGCCGGAGTAGATGCCGGACAGGCTCAAGACCCAAAACAGGGATCCGAGCCGGGCGAGGACAATGCAGAATCCGCACCACAGCACCAGAGCCGGGCGAAAGCTGAAGGTGGCCTGCATGAGCAGTATGAAATACCAGACGAAGGCGCTGCCGCGCAGAACCACGGCCGGTGTAAAGCCTTCGGGTTCGAACGGATTGGGCGCGATGAAGATGATGGTCAGGACTGCAACATCGCCGACTACCCATACAAAAGGCGCCCATGGGGGATTGAGCCCACGCCTGATGAAATGGAATTGCGCCACGCCCAACAACAACATAAGCGTGACCTCGCCGAGCACATAGAAATAGGCCGGCCCGGTTAGCGGGTTGTCGAGGATTTGCCAGGCGAGGATCACGAGCAGCGCCCAGGACCGCACTTTGGCGGCGAACATCAGCCCCTGGCGTTCCTCCTCGATGAAAGCTCCGCGCAGGCGGACGAGCAGCCTGGCCGCACCCGCCCCGTCTCTCATCGCTTATTCCGGAAGAACGCTTTCAGCATCTCAGACGACTCGCGCTCCCGGATGCCGCCATAGACCTCCGGTTTATGGTGGCAGCTAGGCTGGTTGAAGATGCGCGGGCCGTGCTCGACGCCGCCACCCTTGGGGTCGGGGGCGGCGAAATAGAGCCGGCGGATGCGGAAAAAAGAGATTGCCTGGGCGCACATGGGGCAGGGCTCCAGGGTGACATAGAGATCGCAATCGGTCAGCCGGGCTATGCCGAGGCGCTTGGCCGCGGCGCGCAGGGCGAGCAATTCGGCGTGGGCCGAGGGATCCTTGTCCGCCTCGCATTGATTGCCGGCGGCGGCCAGGGTCTCGCCGCTCACCCCGTCGATGACCACGGCGCCGACTGGAACCTCGCCGCGCAGGCCCGCCGCGCGTGCCTGTTCCAGGGCCAACTCCATGGTCGATTGTGCTTGCTCCCCCATGGCGGCACCATCGCGGCGCGGGCCAGCGGCGTCAAGCGGTCTGGTTTTTCGCAGTTGCAGTATAAAAAATTTCAGGCATTCACGGCCTTGTGGCGGCTACACCCATGCGATATATTGCGCCGCACAATTTTTTTCATAATTCCCAATTAGGTTTCACGATGTCAGAAAAACAAGCCGACTCGATTACGCCGATGTTCGATGTCGCCGAACTCGAAGGTTACGCCATGGAAGAACTCGACGTCGGCATGTCCGCGGTCTATTCCAAGACTGTCACCGAATCCGACATCAATCTGTTCTGCGCCATATCGGGCGACACCAATCCGCTCCATCTCGACCATGAATACGCCGCCACCACCATGTTCGGCGGCCCGATCGCCCATGGCATGCTGGCGGCGAGCTTCATCTCGACCGTCATCGGCACCAAGCTGCCGGGGCCGGGCTGCGTCTATATCAGCCAGAACTGCCGTTTCAAGGCGCCGGTGCGCGCCGGCGATACGGTGCGCGCGCGGGTGACGATTGTCGAGATCGACAGGAAACGCCGGCGGGTCAAGCTCGACACCGTCTGCACCGTCGGCGATACGGTGGTGATTGACGGTGACGCCAAGGTTCTGGTGCCGCCGCGCGGTTCGTGATTGTGGCCGGCTGTTCAGTCATGGTGGTAAAAACCCCCCAATTGCGGTAAACGCGCGGCTATGCGCATTTTTCGACATTACGATCGGATTCCCCCCGAGGCGCGCGGCGCCGTGGTTGCGCTGGGAAATTTCGACGGCCTGCATAACGGCCATCTCGGGGTTATTGCCGAGGCCGGTAGGATCGCTGAGCAACGCTCGGCTCCCTTGGCCGTGCTCACCTTCGAGCCTCATCCGCGGCATTATTTTCAACCCTCCACGGTGCCGTTCCGCCTGACTCCGTTTCGCGCCAAGATGCGATTGCTCGAGGAGGTCGGCGTCGATTCCGTCTTCAACCTGCGCTTCAGCGCCGCCCTGGCCGGGCAGGCGGCTGAGGATTTTATCGCAAATGTCCTGGTGGGCGGCCTCGGTATCAGCCATCTCGTGGTCGGCCCCGGTTTCGTTTTCGGCAAGGGCCGGGGCGGTGATGCAGCGCTGCTGCATCGGGCGGCCGAGAGCGCGGGCTTCGGCTTCACCGAAGTCGCGGCGGTACAGGATGCCGCCGATGGCCGGATGTTCGCCTCGACCGACATTCGCGTGCTGATCCGGCGCGGCCAGGTCGATCTGGCGGCCCGGGCCTTGGGGCGGATTTGGGAAATCGAGGCGCGCGTACAGCACGGCGACGCTCGCGGCGATGCCCTGGGCTTTCCGACCGCCAACATGCCGCTCGAGGGCGTCCTCCATCCCGGCCCCGGCATCTATGCGGTGCGCGTGGGCATGACTCATCAGGGCGAGACCCGGTGGCACGACGCAGCCGCCTATATCGGCACGCGCCCGACTTTCGCCGGCGAAACCATGCTGCTTGAAGTTTACCTGTTCGATTATTCGGGCGATCTTTATGATCGGCGCCTGCGTGTTGCCTTCGTCGGACTGGTGCGTAAGGATCAGACCTTCGACAGCCCGGAGACTCTGAAAGAACAGATGACTGTCGACTGCGAACGCGCCCGCGAACTTCTCGATCAAGCCAGCCAATAAAAATCCCGCCAATAAAAGTCCTGAAAGTTTATCTATGAGTAGCGATTACCGGTCGACCCTATACCTTCCGCAAACCGACTTTCCCATGAAGGCAAAGCTGCCCCTGCGCGAGCCGGAAATTTTGGCGCGCTGGAACAAGCTCGACATGTACAAGCGCAGGCGCGAGGCGGCGAAGGGTCGCGAGCCCTTTATCCTGCATGACGGCCCGCCCTATGCCAACGGCCATATCCATGCCGGCACGGCGATGAACAAGATCCTCAAGGATGTGGTGGCGCGCAGCCAGCAGATGCTCGGCCGCGACGCCAATTATGTGCCGGGCTGGGATTGCCACGGCCTGCCCATCGAATGGCAGATCGAGCAGAAATACCGCAAGGCGGGCCGTGACAAGGATGCCGTGGACATCATCGAGTTCCGCGAGGAATGCCGCACCTTCGCCGGCGAATGGATCGCCGTGCAGTCGGCCGAATTCCAGCGTCTCGGGGTGGTCGGCGATTGGCACAATCCCTATCTCACCATGACCCATGCCGCCGAGGCGCAAATCGCCCGCGAAATCGGCAAGTTCGCCATGAACGGCGGGCTCTATAAGGGCTCCAAGCCGGTCATGTGGTCGGTGGTGGAAAAGACCGCCCTGGCCGAGGCCGAGATCGAATATCACGACCATACTTCGACGACGATTCATGTGCGGTTTCCGGTTATCACGGCGTCTAACCCGGCTCTCGACGGCGCCGCCGTGGTGATCTGGACGACCACGCCCTGGACTATCGCCGGCAACCGCGGCGTCGCCTATGGCGATGACATCGAGTATGTGGTCTTCGAGGTGAATGACACGGAGGCGGGTAGCCTGGCGCGGAAAGGCGAGCGTCTGGTGTTTGCCAATCTCCTCATGGCAGAGGTCTTGATGGCGGCGGGCATCAAGGGTGGAGATGAAATCACCCGCCTCAAAGGCAGCGATCTTGCCGGCACGGTCTGCGCCCATCCCTGGCGCGGCCAGGGCTATGAGTTCGACGTGCCGCTTCTGGCCGCCGACCATGTCACCACCGAGGCCGGCACCGGCCTGGTGCACATCGCGCCGGGCCACGGCGCCGAGGATTACGTCGCCGGCATCGTCGCCGGCCTGGAGGTGCCCGAGACCGTCGATGGCGACGGTACCTATTTCCCCCATGTGCCGCTGTTCGCCGGTCTGCATGTGTTCAAGGCCAACGAGCCGGTCGCCGACAGCCTGGAGCAAGCCGGCGCCCTGCTCGCCAAGGGCAAGCTGGTGCATAGCTATCCCCATTCCTGGCGCTCCAAGGCGCCGCTGATTTTCCGCAACACGCCGCAATGGTTCATTTCCATGGCGACCAACGATCTGCGCGACAAGGCCTTGGCCGCTATCGAACAGGTGCGCTGGGTGCCCGAGAGCGGCGCCAACCGTATGCGCTCCATGGTCGAGCAGCGGCCCGATTGGGTGATCTCGCGCCAGCGCGCCTGGGGTGTGCCGATCGCCGTTTTCACCCATCGGGTCAGCGGCGAATTGCTGCGCGATCAGGCGGTGCTCGACCGCATCGCCGAAGCCTTCGAGGCCGGCGGCGCCGATGTCTGGTACACCACCGACGCGCAAGAATTTCTTGGGCATGAGTACGATGCCGCCGATTACGACAAGGTCGAGGATATCGTCGATGTCTGGTTCGAATCCGGCTCGACCCACGCCTTCGTGCTCGAGGCCCGCGATGACCTCGTATCCCCCGCCGCGATCTACCTGGAAGGCACGGATCAGCATCGCGGCTGGTTTCAATCCTCCCTGCTCGAATCCTGCGGCACCCGCGGCCGCGCGCCCTATGAGACCGTACTGACCCACGGATTCGTCCTCGACGGCAACGGCCGCAAGATGTCGAAATCTCTCGGCAATACGGTGGAGCCGCAGACCATCATCGACCAGTATGGCGCCGATATCCTGCGTATCTGGGTGGTTTCCTCCGATTACACTGAGGATGTGCGCATCTCCGACGAGATCATGCGCTATCAGGCGGATTCCTATCGCCGCCTGCGCAACACCCTGCGCTATCTGCTCGGCAACCTCACCGACTTCAATGAGGACGAACGCCTGCCCGCCGAGGACATGCCCGAGCTGGAACGCTGGGTGCTGCACCGGCTTACCGAGATTGACGCCGAGGTGCGCCGCGCCTGCCTTGAATATGATTTTCACGCCCTGTTCGCAGCGTTGCATAATTTCTGCGCCATGGACCTGTCGGCCTTCTATTTCGACATTCGCAAGGATGCGCTTTATTGCGACCCGCTCGACTCCACGCGCCGCCGCGCCGCGCGGACCGTGCTCGACACCCTGTTCAATTGTCTCACCGCCTGGCTCGCGCCGATCCTCGTCTTCACCGCCGAGGAGGCCTGGCTCAATCGGTTCCCCGACGATAACGACAGCGTGCATCTGCGCCTGTTCCCCGACATTCCCGAGGATTGGCGCAACGACGAACTGGCCGCCAAGTGGGCCACCGTCCGCCGGCTTCGCCGGGTGGTCACCGGGGCGCTTGAAATCGAGCGCCAGGAGAAACGCATCGGCTCAAGCCTTCAGGCCGACCCGGTTGTTCATGCGGATGACGGCTATATTCAGGCCCTGGAAGGACTCGATCTTGCCGAGCTGATGATTACCTCGGCGGCGACCCTGACCAAAGATGAGCCCAAGGGCGACGCCTTTACGCTCGATGATGTGGCTGGTGTGTCGGTGACGCCCGGCCTCGCCCAGGGCAGCAAATGCGATCGTTGTTGGAAGCTGCTGCCCGATGTCGGGGAGGAGGCCCTCTGCGGCCGCTGTACCGATGCTGTTGCCGCTGGCTGAGCTGAGCCCGTGCCGCGCCTAGGTCTCGCGGCGGCGGCGCTGGTCATTGTCGCCGACTGGATTGTCAAATGGTGGGCCATCGGCGCCCTCGGCGGCGACCTCTATGGGATAGAGGTTTTGCCCTTCTTCAATTTGGTTCTGGTGTGGAACCGGGGCATCAGTTTCGGCATGTTCGGCGGCGGCGCCGTGGCGCCGTGGTTGCTCGCCGTTGTCGCCCTCGGCGTCACACTGGCGTTGTTTATTTGGCTGCGTAAGGTGGTCAGCCGTCTGGTGGCGGTTGCCATCGGGCTGGTGATCGGCGGCGCGCTAGGCAATGTGGTCGATCGCTTCAAGTACGGCGCCGTGGCCGACTTTATCGACATCCATTGGGGCGATTACCATTGGCCGGCCTTCAATCTGGCTGATGCGGCGATCTCCGTAGGCGTGGTAATTTTGCTGATCGACGCCTTGCTCATTGGTTCTGAAAGGCATAAATAAGGTCCATGCGTCCAACCTTCAGACAAGGCCTCTCCCGCCTGACACGCGCCGCCTGCGTAGCGTCGCTCGTGCTTGCGGTCGGCGCCTGTGAAAACGTCAAGGATCAGCTTGGTCTGAACAAAAATTCGCCCGACGAATTTACCGTACTGACCAACGCGCCCCTCAGCCTGCCGCCGGACTACAAGCTCAGGCCGCCCGAGCCGGGCGCCGAGCGGCCGCAGGAAATATCCATACAGGATCAGGTCAAGGCGGCGCTGTTCAACGCATCGCCCGACCATGCCGGCGGCCCGGCGTCGGCGGGCGAAAACGCGCTGCTGGCGCGCGCCGGCTCCAGCGAGGAAGATGCCGGCATCCGCGCGATCATCAATCAAGACAATGCCATATACGCCGAGGACAGCGACAGCTTCGTCGATTCGATGATCTTCTGGCGCGATGATCAACAGCCCGGCACGATCATCGATCCCGCCAAGGAAGATCAGCGCTTGCAGGAGGCCGAGGCGACAGGCGAAGACCCGAGCGCGGGAGAAACGGCGATCATACAGCGACGCGATCAGGGTATTCTCGAAGGACTTTTCTAAGAGTTTTAGCTCAGTTTAAGGACCGCTACGCGCTGGCAGGCGCGTGACAATCAAGGGGGCAATGGAGGAGTTATCATACGGCGGGCCGTTGGGATCCGCTGTCTAGGAGACTATTATTGTGCTGATACGTTTATTTGCCCTGGCCGCCCTTTTTGCAGTGATCACCGCATCCGCCCCCGCCTCGGCGGGTGTGTTCAATCCCGTGACCTTCATGCTGGACAACGGCATGCAGGTGGTGGTGGTGACCAACAAACGCGCACCCGTCGTCGTTCATATGGTGTGGTACAAGGTCGGCTCGGCCGACGATCCGGCGGGCCGCTCGGGCATCGCCCATTTTCTCGAACATCTCATGTTCAAGGGCACCCCCACCGTGCCCGACGGCGAGTTTTCAAAAATCGTCGCGCGCAACGGCGGCAACCAGAACGCTTTCACCAACCGCGATTACACCGGCTATTTCCAGAAGATCGCCAAGGACCGCCTCGAGCTGGTCATGGGTCTTGAGGCCGACCGCATGGTGAACCTGGTGCTCG
>Ga0066376_10005427_pt1 | contig 10817 bp, 15 predicted proteins | sample Knorr_S15_td_Bot_FD_77009 | JGI IMG/M metagenome (GOLD analysis project Ga0066376, IMG submission 77009) | Marine microbial communities from Southern Atlantic Ocean transect - Knorr_S15_td_Bottom_ad_5009_LV_A | ecosystem: Environmental > Aquatic > Marine > Oceanic | place: Southern Atlantic... | reverse complement strand
TGAAAGAAGGAAAAGAAAAATACCTTCCTATCGTTACGGGACACCAAGGTGAACCAAACGCAATGCTCACCCGAATGGGAAGGGGAGAGACGCCATATGAACTAAGTGAAGGTGATAAGATTATTTTCTCTGCACGGGTTATACCAGAACCAACTAATGAGGGGCAGCGTTACCAGGCAGAGCAACTTCTTCGAATGAGGGGGGCTAGAATCTACGACAATGTTCACGTCTCTGGGCATTGCTCCCAGGAGGGTTTGTACGAGATGTTAACCACACTCCGACCAACTCATATCATTCCTGCCCATCAAACAATAAAAGGATTATCCGGGTACGTCGACATAGCACGAAAACAAGGATACGTTATAGGACGAGATATTCACATCTCTTACAATGGAAACCGTATCTCATTGACGAATTAAATTCATGGGCCAAAAAGACTCCTCCCGCATTTTAGATGCACTTCATAGTAGACGGGATCTAGTCAATCAACGTTTAACCACTCACTTAGATACCATTGGGCCTGCTCATCTTTCGGACGCGTCAAACCATCTTTTTATCGCAGGTGGAAAGCGACTTCGTCCAGTTGTTTGTCTCATCGCTGCAGAAACAATCTACAATCAAGATTTATCCCCGTTTCCTTATGAAAATCTCCTTGATTATAGTGGCTCCTCCATTAATATGCTTGACGCAGCATCGAGCTTAGAACTCATTCACATTTTTACACTCATTCACGACGATATCATGGATGATGATGATCTTCGACGCGGGGTACCTTCTGTCCACCAAAAATTTAATATAAACACCGCAATACTTGCGGGAGACATTCTTTATTCTAAAGCCTTTGAAACACTAGGGCGTTGTGCAGAGTATTCTTCAAACGTATCCTATGCCCTAACAAGTTTGGCAACTGTCTGTTCAGATATCTGTGAAGGTCAAGCACTAGACGTTCAATTTGGGAATGCAAACTTGGTATCTATTGAAGACTATCTTCAAATGATTGAGCTTAAAACCGGTGTTCTTTTTGCAGAATCTGCAGCCCTGCCAGCTCAACTTCTTGGACAACCCCCTGAGGTTATCGACGCACTATACACCTACGGATTACTCGCTGGAAAGGCTTTTCAAATTTATGACGACCTACTCGACTTAACTACTCCTAGTTCAACTCTCGGAAAGCAACGTGGAAGTGACTTATCTGAGCAAAAACAAACTATACTTACTATCCATGCTACAAACGCAGGTGTCGATTTGAGTTCATTTGTTCAGGAGGGGGATTCTTCCCCTTCCGAATCAGATATGGACTCCTTAGTTGAAGCCCTTGAGGATTCTGGAACTATTTCTTATGTACATGGACTTTCTCAAGACTTATCAATTCAGGCAAAACAACAACTAGAAATTCTCCCCTCTAACCATTCCCGGGAACTATTATCAGACATAGTCGACCTTTTCTGTCAACGTGACCATTGATCACTAAGAATGGACGTCGAATTCAAAGAGCTCTTATTAGCCGAAGCAGAAAAACATGCCCTGTATAATGCACTAAAATATCAGGGTCCTGCTCAGGTCAAAACGGTAATGGGGATTCTAATGGCAAACTATCCCGATTTCCGTCCATTTGCAAATCACGTTCCTGCTCTAATTTCACCGCTTATTGAAAATATAAATTCTCTCGATAATTCGGCCCAAATTCAAAGATTAACAAATCTAGATCTAGATCTATCAAAACAACTAGAAAAAGAACTCATAACAGAACCAAAGCGCCAATTACCCGATTTACCCAATGCCAATTCTTATGATCAAATTAGGATGCGTGTTGCTCCAAATCCCAATGGTCCCTGGCATATTGGGCATGCTAGAATGCCTTCTGTAATTGGAACCTATAAATCCATATACGATGGGTGGTTTGTTTGCCGTTTTGATGATACCGATCCTGCCACCAAACGGCCTCTTCTCGAAGCATACGATTGGATTTTAGAAGATATTAAATATCTTGGGTTTGAAGCCGACGAAATTATAATGGCAAGTGATAGGTTGGATTTATATTATGAATATGCCCTCCAATTAATCAATTTGAATGGGGCTTATACTTGTACTTGTTCTTCTTCTGAGTTCTCTGAATTAAAGAATTCGGGTCATTCTTGCCCACATCGAGAAAATTCCATTGAACAAACAATTGAGGAATTCCAACACATGATATCTAGGAATTTTTCCGCGGGGGAAATGGTCCTCCGAGTCAGAACTGATTTATCCCACCCAAACCCTGCTATCCGCGATTGGGTTGCATTCAGGATGGTTGATGCCCCACACCCCCGTGAAGTGGCACGAAAATACCGATGCTGGCCTTTACTGGACTTTCAAAGTGCCATAGACGATCACTTACTTAAAATCACCCACATAATAAGAGGAATTGATTTACAAGATTCTGCCAAACGTCAACAATATCTATATGATTATTTTAATTGGGAATATCCCGAGGTTGTTCATTGGGGTCGAATTAACATCGATGACCATCCGGTTCCTCTGTCCACTTCTAGCATGGCCAATTCAATTGAATCTGGAAGTTTCACGGGATGGTCCGATCTTCAGTTGCCCACTTTAAGAAATTTAGAAAAACGTGGAATTCAGGGAGGTGCGATCACATCTTCTATGGTAGATCTAGGAACCTCCACAAATAATATTACATTATCTATATCTGCGATTTATTCTAAGAATCGGTCTAATATTGACGAAATTGCAGATCGATTATTCTTTATCAAAAATCCCTCTGAAAAACAAATATTTGGAAAAGGCCTCCCCGAAGTTGTAGAAATTCCAATTCACCCCAGTTATCCCAACCGTGGTTCTAGAAAACTCGCAATAACTCCTTCTATTTTCATCGATATTTCAGATATACCTATGAGTGAGGAAATTTTATATTTAAAAGGAATTGGCTCAGTCCGATATACTCGCGATTCATTTGAATTCATTGAGGGGGATTTTAGTTCAGCTAAAGCTCAGTCTTTACCCATTGTCCACTGGTTACCTTCTACCCACGAACAACTTTGTTTAAAAACCCCCCAAGGAGATTTTAATGGAATTGTCGAGTCTGCTATCTGCAATTATGATTCTGGCGACCTAATTCAATTTGAAAGAGTCGGATTTGCAAAATTAGAGGTCATTTCCGGAGTTCAAAATGCTTATTTTTCACACCCTTAACCTCCCCCTCGCCCCCCAACTTACTACTATGCTAATACTTCTCATGGTTAATAATCGCATACGGTGACCGTTATAGGGTAGTTTTTACGTAAGGCATAACTACTGACGCGTATAATCTCTGTAAAAGTCAATGATCCATATGCTCTGTAAGGAGTTATCTCAGAGTTTATGGGCGAGCTTTTATTGGGACCAAAGTGATAATCATGCCAATATATGTAACATTTGACGTACCTGAGGATCTTCAAGAATCCGCTCTAGAAGCACTTGCCGCTGCACGAGATACTGGGTCTGTTAAAAAAGGAACAAACGAAACGACAAAAGCCATTGAACGCGGGACTGCAAAATTAGTTTTCATAGCAGAAGACGTACAGCCTGAAGAAATTGTAATGCATTTACCTGAACTTTCTATCGAGAAAGGAATTCCATTTTTATTTGTACCAACACAAGAAGAAATTGGAAATGCAACAGGGTTATCAGTACCAAGTGCAGCAGCCGCAATTGTTGATCCAGGGAGTGCGAAGGATTCTGTTGAAGATTTGTCCACCAAGCTTGAGGACCTCCGTAAAGCATGAGTGTTGAAGATTCCACACCTGCTGAAGTAGTGGAAATTGTTGGTAAGACTGGTATGCATGGGGAAGCAATGCAAATAAAGTGTAGAATTAAAGACGGCGCTAATAAAGGACAGGTTATAACTAGAAATTGCATGGGACCAATCCGAATTGGAGACATAATCCAATTAAGAGAAACAGCAAGAGAAGCAGATTCTATCGGAGGCAGGTAATCCATCCATGCCCACGTTCAGATCTTGCGACTTTTGTGGATCCCCAATGGAGCCTGGAACTGGAATGTTATTTGTACAAACGGATGGAAGGTCTTCCTATTTCTGTTCTTCAAAATGTGATAAAAATTCAAAACTTGGTAGGAAATCTAGAAAGCTCCCCTGGACCGCCCGAGGCAGACATGTTAAAGCAAGCAAAATGCCCCAAAATCCTAAACCTGATACTAAAGCGGTAGAAATAGATCTAGAACTAGTTGAAGAATAATGACCCAGAAACGAACTTTCGTATTAATTAAACCAGACGGAGTTCAGCGCGGTCTTATCGGCACCATAGTCTCTAGATTTGAAAGACGAGGTCTCAAACTTATAGGTGCAAAACTATTAACTATTGATTCCGAACTAGCAAAGAAACATTATGCCGAACATGTTGGAAAACCTTTTTTTAATGGTTTAGTAGAATTTATCTGCTCGGGCCCTTCTTTTGCCATGGTTCTGGAGGGAAAAAATGCTGTCAGTATTGTTCGTCAGATGATGGGACCCACCAATCCTTCTGAATCCCCTCCCGGAACCATTAGAGGTGATTTTGGAATCGACCTAGGGCGAAATGTCATCCATGGATCTGACACGAATCCTGGATCCAACGAACGAGAAATAAATCTATTCTTTGACGAACTTGAGTTTTCATCATATGTGCGCATAGACGAACCATGGCTCTATGAGTAATATTTAGGAGTTATAGCTCTATCTCTCCATGATCCAACTCTTCTTCGACTAGACGTGTAGCTTTAACCATATTTACCATTTTTTTGTAGGCCACTTCTCGGGATAAGAGTTTAAGACCACAATCGGGACTGACTGTTAATCTGTCGGGAGGGACCACCTCCAAGCCCTTTAAAATTCGTTCTCTAACTTCTTCTACAGATTCTATTCTGGAATCATGCACATCTATCACCCCAAACCCAATATCTTTTGTAAAAGGGACCTTCTTGAACACTTCTAGTTGGCTATAATTACCATTGGCCAATTCTACATCAAATTCATCAACTGGGAAATCTAGTATCTTGGGAAAAATTCTTGAATAATCCCCATAACATACGTGTAACCCAATTCTGACATTATCTGCTATCCCTCTTGTTATTTTTTCTAAACATTTCCTTACAACTTTATGATCTTCGGGTGTAGTGGCTAGTGCGGGTTCATCAATTTGTATATACCTCACTCCTGCGCTAACCAAATTTTTTATTTCAATATTGACAAGTTCTGCTAATTCATACGACAACTCTTTCACGTCTTTATAATACTCATTGAAACTCCAGTTTGCTAGTGTGTATGGTCCGGTTATGGGCACTTTTATAGGCTTATTCGCAACCTTTACATTATATTTGTATTCTTCAAGAAGCCATGGCTCCCTGTATGAAACCTTTTCAACTACCGATGGTTTGTCAAAATAATTGTGACCCCAGACCTTTACGGGGCCATTGAATTCATACCCCCTTATCCTTTCTGCGAAATATTCGACCATTTCATTTCTTTTCATCTCTCCATCTACTACGACATCCAATCCCGCTTCTTCATGCTCTTTTATAATTATCGTAGAAGCATCATTTTTGGCTTCGTTGTATTGCTTTCTTGAATCTTTATTCGAATGGACACGCTCTGATTCTCGGGCTTGATTGAGCCATTTTGGTTTGGGATAAGAACCAACTACTGTTGTCAATATAAAATGCTCGTTAGGGTGATTTACGGGCCGAAATTGAGATCTAGTGTCCCTCATCATATCACCTCCATTTTTGCGATAGATCCCAATAATTCTAACTTTTCAGTAAATCTATTTTCTGGCAAGTAAAACAATCCAGTATTGGAATTTATAATTGCATTTTGTATATCGGACCCAGTTTCAAGTATTCCTTTAATCATTTTTTGAATTTCTTCGACGGATTCAATATGGGTGTTTTGTCCATCTACCACTCCTAAAAATGTAGTTTCTGGAACTCCGTATTCCTCCAATAATGCTAAATTGAGCTTATTTTCTGTAACAAAGTCAAAACCAATCCCTGCGCCCAATTCAACTAGGGACGCGTAGGTTTCTCCATCGAGCGATCCCCAGTAAGTCTGAATAACAAGTTCACTTTCTATTTCACTCACTATTGTTTTAATCAATTCAACAATTAATTCTCTCTGATCAGAAGAGGGGGGTTCAACAACTAAAGATGGTTCTAGTAATGTTAAATAGCTTGTATTAGGAAATTGTTGAATTTCTCCTAATACAAATTCCCCCATTGCTTCAATAAAACTATATTCTGAACCATAATACTCGTCTGTAGCAAGTTTTGATAATGTATATGGTCCCGGGAAGATGGCAATAGGTTTGTCTACCAATTTAGACGTTTTTTCTAGTTCTCTTGCAACATCTCCGCTGTTAGTAAGTTCGCCCACAACCACGAGTTCTCTATAGAAATTATTATTGTCATAATACCGAACCAAACCTCTTGATTCTACCGATTCGTGTACAATGAGGGGGTGTGCCAACATATCATCCCACCTGAGCTGTCCTTCTACAATTAAATCTATGCCGGCGTTTTGCTGCTCTCCTATTATGAATTCTCTTGCAGAATCATAAACAGAATTAATTAACGAGCTTTCATTCCCACTGATAAGTCCCTCCCGTTGGTGTCCTTTTAATTTAGATAATTCATCTTTCGTCCAATCAGGGAGTGGAAACAAACCCAATGAGGACGACATAATCTCAACCATGACCCTATGATCATCCATGTAGTGACATTAATATTTCTTTTCTAAATTATATGGAATACTACATATCAATATATGCTCTCTGTACACTTCCCCCCATACCCTTCTGTTCCACTGGACTCAAAGGGCACTGAAAATGTAGCACAAAGAGCTAAGCGAAAGTGAAATTTCTTAATAATGAGTTATTTGAAACACTACCAATTTCTCGACGTAGTAAGTATCTTCTGCAACGACATTTATATTAAATCCTTTTTCATTTGCATATGCTTCAATTTCAGATATTCCGGACTCTGTGCTAGCTAGCAATAATGCACATCCTTTGTGTGTTAATACTCGTTTTAAATCATCAAGGAAACTTTCTATGATTTCCCTTCCAGTTTCCCCGCTCACCGTTGCTATTTCAAACCATTCTTCGAATTTATGCCCATCCTCTGGCAAGTAGGGTGGGTTGAATAGTACTATATCAAATGAGTTTTTCCTAAATGCATCCATTAGATTTGACCGAATAACGTCTACATTGTTCTTTTTTGCACGAGTGCACGCCTGGGAGTTGATATCAGACCCAATAATTTTGAAGCACTTTTCTTTTATTTTTGAAGCCACGTAACCAGAACCAGTGCCTACATCCAATACACTATCTTCATTTTGTATATTTTCCAATGCACATTTAACCAAAAGGGCCGAATCTTCTGTAGGGGGGTAGAACTCTCCATTCATTGTCAATTGTCTGTAGAGTTAGATATTATATTAGACAGTTTTGCAAAATTAGCAGGCGTCAATTCCCCCGGTCTAGAATTCATTATCCCTTCATCTGCCAATTCTATTATTCTATTGGGATCTTTTATGTGGGAAATGTGCGTGGTATTTTTGAGGGCATTAACCATTTTTTTACGCCTTTGTGTAAATACTGCAGTAACCAACTGTAAAAAAATAGCTTCATTTTCTACCACATAATTTGGCTCGGAGGGGGTCAATTTGATAATTGCACTTTCGACAGCTGGCCGAACATTAAATGCACTAGGCGGGATTATTTCCATAATTTCTATATCCCCATAATGCCCCGCAGTTATTGTAAGTCTACCATATTCTGGCGTATTATGTTTCGCGACGAGACGTTGGGCAAATTCATTTTGCACCATCAATACTAATGGGGTCTTATTTGGAATGAGTTTAAATAATATCTTACTAGATAGCTCATACGGCAAATTGGATACCGACACCGTATACGGGGGCAATTGGACTTCCAAAATATCTCCTTGAATTAAATGTAATTTATTTCTAGAAATTTCCTCTTTGAATTCGGACGATAGAAAGTCTACTAGGAATGGATCTATCTCTATTGCAATAACCACTTTCGAAATCTCCATGAGTTTACTTGTTAAATTCCCAATTCCAGCTCCAATTTCAAGTATATGGCTGCAGTCAAATTCGAGTGCATATTCTTGTATTCTATCAATAATCTCCTCATCCATCAAAAAATATTGGTCTAAATTTTGATTCCCTTTAGTTCTTGCTTTTGTTAATAAGTCTCTCGGTTTCTGCATTATGTTCTATAATTGCCTTACCATTCATTTCGCGTGGACGAATAAATGGTATTTGATATCTGGATTTTTTATTTCTTCCAAAACTCGATTAAGTATTATTTCTTGAGGCTTGTATAAACCATCAATTTTATCTTCTAGGTCTTCAAAACTTTCAAAAGAGGAATATTTTCGTGATTGGAGAATTCTATCTCTGATTTTCCCCCCCACACCTGGGAGCAAATTTAGTTGATGTAATCTGATGCTTATAGGATTTGAATTGTTGAAAAAATCAACAAATTTTTGGCTATTATTTTGAATAACTTTTCGGATAATATGCTCTAATTCAGATTTTGCCCCAACAGATAAATCACTATATTCAATCTTCCTGGTATATTCTATACAATCGGGATGATCATCTACATTCATTGAATCCCCTATGACCCCCAATGGACCCTGTTTAAGAACGATTTCACACAATACAAATCCATCCTCTTTTATCACTTGTAGTAACTGTGACTTCCGATACTGTGGAGATTCGTCCCCATCTCGTCCATGTGCTAAATAGTCTAAGATGGTTACTAACTGGATATTCTGCGACATGGGCCTATCACTACATAGAGATAGGTCCAAATGGTTAAATAGATAATGCCGAAGAATTTGGTCATTCTTCAGACGTATTCGGCCACTATAGCTAGAATTTTATCTAACTCTTCGCCATCTAAGTTATGACGATTCTGTGTATATACAGAACGCAATTCATCACGAGATTGGGGGAGTAGGTCTGCAATTTTACATGCAATCAATGCATTGACCTTGTCCAATTCTATCAATTTGTTTACCAATTCTCGTGCCTCTTTGGCACCTAGCACTGAAAAACGATTTACATGCTCAATTGTTCTTGCAAGTTCATACGGCAATTCTCTATCCTCATCCAGTGATCGTTCCTTTTCTATTTTTTGTAGATACTCCTTTACCTCGGATACCGTCAAATATTCTTCTGAAATAATTTCTTGAAATATGGTCATGGTTGTTGTTTAGTTTGGGCTTTTAGATGGGCAGCAACTGAAATTAGAACTTTTTTCTTTCCCCCATCGGTTATTTTGACTTTGAAAGCAGATCCTTGTCTTCCAACTACTTCTCCAGTATGCCCATTGAATCTAGGATGGAATCTCCCATCTTGCACACTTGGGTCAATTCTGAGATGTACTTTTTGTCCATTTTCAAATTGTTGTACTATTCGTTGGGGGGGCGAAGTGCCTCTATCTCGAAGTTTATTTGTTAGCTTTCGTCGTGTTTTACTACGTGGTCCATGTGAACTTGGCATAATCTTATCTATAAAATGTTAATTTATCGTCTTAAAACTCTCTATTCTATATTCTACCCACTGCCTCAACAGTAACACTACCGACCCCTTCCACCTGGGAAATTGCCAATTCCACCGAGTCAGTCCCACCCTCCCCATCGGGGATTAGCACAGTGGGATACAATGCAATCAGCCCAAATGCAATGGGCTGTTGTTCGATTCCTTTTAATTCTGCCCCTTCTGGAATTGCATTTTCGATATTTTTTTCTAGTGCTTCAATATCAATTTCTGCAGTTTCTGGCATAACCTTGATTTTTGCGGCCACAGTTCCCATTATAATTATGGGCCCTCAAAATTACAGCCCGGGCATTGATACATATTACTTTGTTTTTTACACTTGGCACATCTAGAAATTACGGTGTCACACCCAGGACATCCGAAAGATGTTGCGTTTATTCCTGAAATGCTAATACCACACGAAATACAATAAAGTATTTTCTCCATCGCTGCACTCATATTCTACTTGATTTCACCATGGCTTTAAACAATTTCGAATGTGACTTTTGGGAAATTATTTGTAATCTGTCAAACACAAGGGTTTTTTTAAATGGTTTTTACCTAGTTACATGGATAAAACTGCCACGGCAAAAGAAGTACTGCATACTACTGTCACTATGCCCTTTGAAGATGCAGTCATCGCAATACAATTAGAGCACGAGCTAGCTGATTTCGAGACAATAAATGTGAGCTACCTCGATGAAATGATACAAAATACGTTGGGTAAAAATGTGCCCAGGGTTGCGTTGATTATAGTTTGCCATCCTCAAATCGCATATGGTGCTTTAAAAATCGATCCAGAGATCGCAGGAATGTTGCCCTGTACGACTGTTGTATATGAATCTTCAGAAGATGGGATGGTGCATGTGCACCATGTTTCTGCAGCAAAAGCCATTCGAGATTTGGGATTGGTTCCTCCAGAATCTAAAGAATCTCTTGACCAACTGGTTGCACTGACTGGAGAAAAAATGCAAGTTGTCTGGCAAAATATACTCACTTATGCAAAATAATTTTTGATTAGTTTTAATTTACTACTTTAAATCGGTGACCAGACCATGTTTGGCTTTCTTTATCTCGTTGACAATATTCGGCATCTCTGAGATTTGAAACGTATGTGGCTTTGACAACATCTCCAATATTCACAGATTCGTCCTCAATCCCACCTAATAGTGTTATAGATTGCCCTTCTATATAATATTCAACAATAGCTAGA
>Ga0066376_10005425_pt1 | contig 10820 bp, 8 predicted proteins | sample Knorr_S15_td_Bot_FD_77009 | JGI IMG/M metagenome (GOLD analysis project Ga0066376, IMG submission 77009) | Marine microbial communities from Southern Atlantic Ocean transect - Knorr_S15_td_Bottom_ad_5009_LV_A | ecosystem: Environmental > Aquatic > Marine > Oceanic | place: Southern Atlantic... | reverse complement strand
GCCTCATTGTTCATAATAATTTCTAAAGTAGTGTCGGTTACCTCTCCAATGCCAAGGCTGTATCCTTCCTCAACACATGTACTTGGATCAGTTGCATCGCCATTGCACTCGCCACATGCATCCTCAACTGCCATGCCATTACATTCACCGGCGCAATCTTCCATCGCACCACCATCACACTCGCCTGAACAATCTTCCATCGCACTACCACCACACTCACCAGCACAGTCATTCATATTCATATCACAGTCACAATAATTATTCTCACCACCCACATACCAGCAGCTCCCATCATCCTCTTCAGCATCAGCGTTATAGTTACATGCTGTATCATCTGTACAACCAGCAGCAACCTCAGACCAAGCACTGGATAAAGAAGCGCCAGCTGGGTCTGAAAAGACAAAATCTGTTAATGATTCCTCAGTGCAATCTCCACTTCCTAAATCAACTAATGTTCCAGCTCCTGCTGGAATTACGCTACCTGTAAATGAAAACCCAAGAACCACTGTTTCGCTTGCAGTAACTGTAAAGCCATTGGCCGCTGCATCTCCACCAGCAGCGCCAGTTGCACATCCATCATGATCAAACTGAAATCCAGCAATATCTGCTGTGCTTTCATAATTAAGGTTGTTCCCATTTAGTGATAGACAAACTTGAGTTCCATCTTCACAATCTGCAAATACAAGTGAAAATAGGGATAGCATAAACATCCCAATCATGGATATATAACGACATAATTTCATATTATGACTCCTTGAGTTATTGTTTTTTAATAAATTTAATTTTTTTCATCTGACTACAAATTACATAATCGAAAGGTATATAATGTAAACTTTTCTGTGAAAATATGTTACAAAAGAATTTAAATTTTTTCCAGGGCATTATTAAGATCATCTATAAGATCATTAACATCTTCAATTCCAATTGAAAGTCGAAGAAGTCCCTCAGAAATTCCCATTTCTTTTCTTTTTTCTAGTGTAAGTGAAGCATGGGTCATTTTTCCAGGATGACATATAAGGCTCTCAACACCCCCAAGGCTCTCAGCCAACGTAAAAATATTTAAATGCTTACAAAAGATAGATGCATTTTTAAAGCTTCCTAAATCAATTGATATCATCGCTCCAAATCCTGGATTTCCATCTGGATCGAGCTGCTGTTTTTTAGCCAGCTCATGTTGAGGATGATCCTCTAATCCTGGATAGTAAATGCTATTGATTTTATTTGAACCTTGAAGAAACTTCGCAATCTTCATTCCATTCTCATTATGTCTAGGCATTCGCAGATGAAGTGTTTTTATTGATCTTTGGGTAAGCCAACAATCAAAGGGACTAGGAACCGCTCCAACAGACATCTGAATATAATGTAATTTTTCACCTAAATCTTGATCTTTAGAAATAATAACCCCGCCAATCACATCACTATGACCATTTAGATATTTTGTAGTACTGTGAATAACCAAATCTGCTCCCAATTCAATTGGTCTTTGAAAGTATGGTGACATAAAGGTATTATCCACAGCCACCAATATGTCCTTTTTATGAGCAATATCACATATAGCCTTTATATCAGATAAAGTCATCATCGGGTTGGTTGGAGATTCAATGAAAATTAATTTTGTATTATCCTTAATAGCAGATACTACTTGATCAAGAGAGGATGTGTCAACCCAGCTTTGCTCAATATTATATTTTTTTATTATGGTATAAAGTAATCTATAGGTCCCCCCATACACATTATTAGTAAATATCATATGATCACCACTTGAGAATAGCTGGACAATAGATGTGATTGCTGATAATCCTGATGAAAATGCAACAGCATCCTTACCATTTTCAAGTGAACATATATTCTCCTCTAAATTACTTCGAGTGGGATTCCCAGCTCTAGAGTAATCATATATATACTCTCCTATCTCATTCTGTTTAAATGTAGAAGTCTGATATATGGGAAGTGAAACCGAACCATATAATTTTTCAGGCTTTTGACCTTTATGCACTGTCTTTGTATTAAATTTCATTATTAACCACCTATTTAATTATTCTTTTAAAGACCATCCCTCAGACTCAATTAGCTCCTGAGCTTTTTTCCATTTAATAATCTTTGTTTCATCATCCTTTATAATGGTAACCCGTTCATTCCTTCCTATCTTTTTCTGTTTTACAATCGGCTGCCGTGCCTGAGAAGGAGGCTGAGTAAAATTAGTGTTCGCGGGCTGATTTTGACTTGTGGGTGGGGCTACAAACCCTAATTCTGGAGTATTTTCTTTCGTGGTTCTTAAATTTGTTGGCATAGTTGAGCTAGAGCTTATTGATGAATCTTCGGTTTTAACTAAATTCGTTCTAAAAATTCTCTTTATTGTTTCTTTATTGGTGTCATGCATCATCTCTCTAAACATAGCAAGCCCCTCTCTTTTATATTCGATAAGGGGATTCTTTTGTCCGTATGCCCTTAATTGAATTCCGCCTCTAAGCTGATCCATTGAATATAAATGCTGCCTCCACTTATGATCAATTGTTGTAAAAATCATGACCTTCTGAAAATTCTCAAAGACACCCTCTGGCAACGAACTACTTTTATAATCTAAAATATTATTTTTTTCGTTATCAATGTGACCAATAATATCATCTGAGGTTTTTAGTTTTGAATCTAATGATGAAATATCAATCCCAAAGGTATCTAAAACTTCCAAAGAAATAGATTCCCAATCGGCCTCTTTTAAATTACCCGTTCCATTGGTTTCCTCTTCAATTAATTGATCAATATACTCTTCTGTTATTGAAGAAAATAGTTTAGATATGTTATTATCATGAAGTGCAAAATTTCTTCTATTATATACAAGTTCACGTTGACTGTTCATTACATCATCATACTCAAGTAAATGTTTTCTAATACTAAAATTCCTTGCTTCAACTTTCTTCTGGGCTCTTTGTATAGATTTGGTAACCATTGAATGTGTGATCACCTCTCCATCTTTTACTCCCATTTTATCCATAACCTTTGCAATTCTATCTGAACCAAATAATCTCATCAGATCATCTTCCAAGCTGAGATAGAAGACAGATTCTCCAGAGTCTCCTTGCCTCCCAGAACGGCCTCTTAATTGAAGGTCAATTCTTCTAGATTCATGTCTCCCTGTCCCTAATATAAATAATCCACCCAGTTCCTTCGAGTCTTTATCAAGCTTAATATCTGTGCCTCTACCCGCCATATTGGTGGAGATAGTAACCGATGATTTGTGGCCTGCTCTTTGAATGATTTCAGCTTCTTTCTGATGTTGTTTTGCATTAAGAACATTATGAGACACATTGCTCCTTCTTAGCATTCTTGATAGCGTTTCAGATTCTTCAACAGATGTTGTCCCAACTAAAACAGGCTGTCCCTTAGATGTTAGCTCCTGAACCTTTTCTATGCATGCTTTATATTTCTCTCTTTTAGTTTTATATATCATGTCATCATGATCAGCTCTTGTAATTGGTCTATTTGTATCAATCTCAACAACATCTAATTTATATATCTGCATAAACTCATTTGCTTCAGTAATCGCTGTTCCAGTCATTCCTGCAAGCTTCTCATACATTCTAAAATAATTTTGAACAGTTATCTGTGCCATCGTTTGGGATTCTCTCTCAATTTTCACCCTCTCTTTTGCCTCAATAGCAGCATGAAGCCCTGAAGAGAATCTTCTACCCGGCATAACCCGGCCTGTATGCTCATCAACAATTTGAACTTTTTGGTCTTTAACAATATAATCTACATCCTTCTGCATCAAAGAATAAGCTCTAAGCAGCTGATTTATAGTGTGAATAGTTTCACTCCTCTCCGCGTGAAGCGATTGGATCTTTTCCTTTTCAGCTAACTTATCAGTAGCTGATAAATTAGAATTATTATCAATATCATGAAAAAATTCACCAATATCAGGAATAACAAACTGCTCAGGATTTGATGGGGAGAGCATCTCTCTTCCTATGTCAGATAAATCAATCGTTCCACTCCGCTCATCAATGCTAAAGAAAAGCTGTTCATCTATCTCTTGTATATTCTTTTCACGTAAAAAATTATTTTCTGTCTTAGTGATTAATTGAATAACACCTGTTTCTTGCATTAATTTTAAGAGCTTATTATTTTGGGGAGCGCCTCTTGATGCCATTAACAGCTTAATGCCAGCATTTTCATCATCTTTACCTAGAAACTCTTCTCCTTCTGCAACTATTTTATTAACTAAATTATTTTGTTCTCTAAGCAAGGCTTCAATTTTATTTTTCCAATCATTAAATCTCTGATTTGATGAAGAGTAATCAGCCTGCCCTGATAAGATCATTGGAGTTCTCGCTTCATCAATTAATACAGAATCAACCTCATCCACAATCGCATAGACATGATCCCGTTGCACTTGGTTAGAAGCTTTGTATGACATGTTATCTTCTAAATAATCAAAACAGAATCGACTATTTACACCATAAGTGATATCCTTGTTATATGCTTCAATTTTATTTTCTTGGGGCATCTGATTAAAAATGCATCCAACACTAATATCCAAAAAATTAAATAAGTGGCCCATCCACTGACTATCACGTTCAGCTAGGTATTCATTTACAGTTACCACATGGACTCCTCTACCTGTCAATGCATTTAATGCTAAGGGTAGGGTAGAAACGAGCGTCTTCCCTTCACCTGTTTTCATCTCAGCAATTTTACCTTGATGTAAAACTATCCCTCCCATAAGCTGAACATCATAATGAACCATATCCCAGATCATAGGCTGAGCCATGATACTAAATGATGTCCCCATTAATCTTTTAGCTGATTCTTTAACAATTGCAAAGACTTGAACTAATTTTTCATCTAAAAAAGTGTTTTCAATTTGATTCAGCTGCTCATCTATTTCAGTCTCTTCTATTTTTTTTGATTCAAACTCTTGTTTTTTTGATTTAATTAAATCAGATAACTCTATTTTTAATGATGTGTATTGACCCACAAGGTCTTCATCAGAAATTGATCCTAGTGATTTTTGAAATTCATTAATTTCTTCAACAATGGGCCAAATTAATTTTCGATCCTTTACTGATTTATCTCCAAAAATACCTTTTATGACGCTTGAAATTATTGGCATTATTCTTTTCCTTTTGACCAATCATTAAAAAAAGAATCTAATATGCCATTAACAAATGCACCGCTATCTTCCGTGCTCATTGTTTTTGCTATTTCGATGCCCTCAGCTATAGAAACCTTGGGGGGTACATGATCGATGTACATGATTTCAGCCATAACTAATCTTAGAATCAACTTGTCCATAAGTGTTATTCTGCTTGAATCCCAATTCTGAGATCTTGAACTAATTTCTTTATCAAAAATCTCTGTGTTTTTCTTAGAAATCTTAAAGATCTTCAGTGCATACGCTTGGATATTCTTTTTATACTTGTTTAAATCAGCTTGAGACTGATGAATTAGCTTAATAATTTCATCAACATTTTCTTTATTCAACGATTTCTTGAATTTAGCAAATTTATCATTCATTACCTGTGGCAAAACAGACAATGCCATCTCTAACCTAATTTCTAAATTTGATAATATCTCATATTTCTCAGTGGAGCCATTAATAGATGATGAAATATCAAATATTTCATTAAAGAAACTACTATTCTTTACATTTGTAATCTCATTTGCATACATTAGCTGAAGAGCCAATAGCCTTGAACTTCTTTTTTCTTGTCTATTCATTTTATTAAACTTTGACATTAGCGCCCATTAATTCTAAGGTGGGATCATTAAAATATGAGACCTGCTCATCTCCTCTATTAATAATTTCTTTAAATATCATTACTTTAATAACTCCCTAGCAATAACCACTCTCTGAATTTCAGAAGTTCCTTCATAAATTTGAGTTATCTTTGCATCTCTCATTAATCTCTCAACACCCGTCTCTTTAATATATCCATATCCTCCATGAATCTGGACGCACTGAGTGGAAGACTTCATTGCAACTTCTGATGCGAATACCTTTGCCATAGATGCCATATGACCATAGTCTTCCCCTTTATCTTTTGCTAATGCTGCTTTATAAATTAACAATCGTGAGGCTTCAATCTCCATTGCCATATCTGCTAATTTAAATTGAATTCCCTGATTAGCTGAAATAGGCTTATTAAATTGAACCCTTTCTTTTGAATATCGTATTGATGCATCCAGTGCTGCCTGTGCAATGCCTAATGCCTGAGATGCAATCCCGATTCTTCCCCCATCCAAAGTTGAAAGTGCGATCTTAAATCCATCTCCCTCTTTGCCAATTAAATTTTCCTTAGGGACCCTTACGTTATCAAAATATAATTCACAGGTATCTGATGAGCGTATCCCGAGCTTTTCTTCTGGTTTCCCTGTAGAAAAACCTTCAATAGATTTATCAACTATAAAACATGAGATTCCTTTGTGACCTATATTCTTTTCTGTAAGCGCAAATACTATCACGCTATCACAATGAATCCCATTTGTAACCCAATTTTTGGTGCCACTTAGAATGTAGTGCCCTCCATCTATCCTTGCATATGTTTTCATATTTGATGCATCTGATCCAGATTGAGGCTCTGATAGAGAAAAAGCCCCGAGCTTATTACCCTGGGCTAGTGGAGCAAGGTATTTTTTTTTAATAAAGTCATTTCCATATTTATTTAAGAGGTAGCATACCAACGAATTATTTACGGACATAATTACTCCTGCAGAGGCATCTACTTTTGAAATTTCTTCCATTGCAATGCAATAGCTAATGGTATCCAAACCACTTCCACCCCATTTTTCTTCAACCATCATCCCCATAAACCCTAAATTAGCCATTTTTGAAATTTGATCTTTTGGCCAAATTTTATTTTTATCTCTATCTACCACACCATGTAGTAACTCTTCTTTTGAAAATTCTGCCGCAGTTTGCTTAATAAGCTGTTGCTCTGATGTTAAATTAAAATCCATAATTAATATTTATAAAACCCTTCTCCTGTCTTTCTTCCTAATTTATTTTCTTTACATAATTCTACCAATAGCGGGCATGGTTCATACTTTGGATTATTATCAAAACCATCCTTAAGAACATTCATAATTGATAAACATACATCCAATCCAATAAGATCAGCTAACTCTAGTGGGCCCATAGGATGAGACATCCCTAGTTTCATTATCTCATCAATAGATTCCTTTGTAGCAACTCCCTCCATTAAAGCATAAATAGCTTCATTTATCATTGGCATTAATATTCTGTTTGAAATAAAACCTGGAAAATCTAAACATTCCACTGGCTGCTTACCTAAGCTTATTGAAGTATCTTTAACTGTTTTCAGTGTTTCTTCACTTGTTCGATTTGTTTTTATTATTTCCACAAGTTTCATTATTGGGACAGGGTTCATAAAATGCATGCCTATAACTTTTGATGGTCTATCTGTTGCATCCGCAATCTTATTAATTGATATTGATGATGTGTTTGAAGCAAGGATACACTCATCTGAAGTAATTTGATCAAGCTGATTAAAAATCGATGCCTTAATATCAAATTTTTCTGTAGCAGCCTCTATTATTAGCTCTCGATCTTTCATATTCTCTAGTGATGTTGTTGTAGAAATATTATCTAAAGTTAGATTTATATCCTCCTTCGTTATTTTTCCTTTATCTAAAAATCGATTTAAATTTTTTTGGATAGTAGATACCCCTTTTTCTAAAAATTCCTGCTTAATATCATGCAACAGAACTTGATAGCCATTTGAGGCAAATGTGTGGGCAATGCCATTCCCCATTGTCCCAGATCCTATAACTCCAATTCTCATCCTTCAACTCTCCTAACTAGCATAGATGAAGCCTCACCACCTCCAATACATATAGAGGAAATTCCCATTTTTTTATTTTTATGTTCCATTGCATTTAAAAGTGTGCACATAATTCTAGCTCCTGAAGCTCCAATTGGATGTCCCAAAGAAACAGCTCCACCATATGGATTAACTTTTTGAATATCTAAATTTAATTTTTTAATAGCAGCTAGAGCAACTACAGAAAATGCTTCATTTATTTCAAATAGATCAATATCGCTTGTTTGAAGATTTTGTTTTTTTAGCAATTTCTCAATTGAAAAAATGGGAGCTGTTGTAAACCACTCTGGTTCATGAGAGTGTGAAGTATAATCTACTATATGCGCAAGAGCCTTCACTCCAAGTTCTTTTGATTTTTCCTCTGACATGATTAGGCAAGCTGCAGCTCCATCATTGATGGTGCTAGCATTGCCTGCGGTAACTGTTCCATCTTTTTGAAAAACTGAACGAAGGGTTCTTAATTTTTCAAATGATACCCTCCCTGGTTCCTCATCTCTATCTACTGTAATTGTTTCCTTTTTATTATTTAACTCTACAGGTACTATTTCTTTTTCAAAAGTTCCATCTGATATGGATGCTTGAGATCTTTCATATGAGCGTATCGCAAATTCATCTTGTTCTTCTCTTGATATTGAATATTTTTCTGCACACATCTCAGCACAGTTTCCCATGTGTTTGTCATTATAAACATCCCATAAACCATCAACAATCATTCCATCGACAAGCTTGCCTTCACCCAATCTTGTCCCTGTTCGTGAATTAAGTAAATAATGAGGAGCTTGGCTCATGTTTTCCATCCCGCCAGCTATAATAATTTTATTAGAATCATTTTTTATTAATTGGTCAGCTAGCATAATAGATTGCAACCCAGAGCCACACATCTTATTTATTGTTAAACATTGTACTGAATTAGGTAAGCCCGCATAGATGGCTGCCTGTCTGGCTGGCGCCTGTCCCACGCCTGCTGATAGAACATTGCCCATGATCACCTGATTAATTAACTCAGAATCTATATTAACTTTAGAGATAGTACCCTTAATCGCAATAGCACCAAGATTTGAACTTGAAATAGAGCTAAGTGAACCGAGAAATGAACCTATTGGAGTTCTTGAAAAGGATACTATGACATTAGACATTATTTTTCTCCTTAGAATTTTCATTTTCTGAGTATGCAGAGATTATTTTCTTTACTAAATCATGTCTAATAACATCATGAGCATCAAACTCAATAAAAGAAATATCCTTAACATCTTTCAGAATATTAATTGCATCTATTAATCCTGATTTATCGCTGGGAGGAAGATCAATTTGAGTTATATCGCCAGTGATAATTGCTCTTGATGTCACTCCTAATCGAGTCAAAAACATTTTCATCTGCATCTTAGTTGCATTCTGAGCTTCATCTAAAATCATAAATGCATTGTGCAATGTTCGTCCTCTCATATATGCAAGGGGGGCAATTTCAATAACTTTAGATTCAAGATAGAGCTTTAGCTTATCACTGGGTAGCATGAAACGTAACGCATCATATAGAGGGGTGAGATATGGATCAATTTTTTCTTTTAAATCTCCAGGAAGAAATCCAAGTCGCTCCCCGGCTTCTACTGCTGGCCTTGTAATAACAATTTTATCTACCTCTTTATTCTTTAGTGAAGACACTGCGCTAGCAACCGCCTGATAAGTTTTTCCTGTTCCCGCTGGACCAACTGCGAATACAATGTCATTTTCAAGAACAGCTTTAAGATATTTTTTTTGACCTTTTGTCCTGGCAAAAATAGGCCCTCTATGAGAGTGAAGAATAATAAGATCCTGGTCTTCTGAAATAGTATTATTATTCAAATCATCATGAGTTATAAGATCATTAATATCTTCAACGCTTAGTGAACCTTTTTTATTTATAATGGTTAACATATTTTGAACAACCAGCTCAATATGTTGAATTTCATCTTTTTTCCCATCTAAGTTCATGCTACTTCCACGAACCACTATTTTAGAATCATAGTGCTTCTCTAAAACTTTAATATTTTGATCTTTAAGCCCAACAAATAGAATGGGGTCAACCCCGCCAATATTAATTTTTTTCTTCATATATAAATTGTATGTAATAATGGTTGATCCCCAAATAGGAGATTGGTTTGATTGCTACTTATAGACATTATAAAAATAACATGCATTAGAACAGAAATTACAGCGTTTGAATTTATTTACAAATTACTTCTTTTCAGATTTTATTTGAAGTCCTAGCTCATCTAATTGCTTTAAATCAACAATTGATGGGGAGTTATCCATAAGCGACATCGCAGAAGTTGTTTTAGGAAATGCAATGACATCTCTAATTTGATTACAGCCCGCCAGAAGCATCACAATCCTATCTAATCCAAATGCAATGCCACCATGAGGAGGAGCTCCATATTTAAAGGCATTCATTAAAAATCCAAATTTTTCATTGGCCTCTTCCTTCTCAATCCCCAGTAAATCAAAAACTTTAGATTGCAAATCCTTGTCATGAATTCTAATGGATCCGCCACCCAGCTCGTAGCCATTCATAACAATATCATAGCCCAGTGAATTAATTTTTTCTGGATCAGAATCAAATAAATCTAAATCTTTTAAATCAGGAGAAGTAAATGGATGATGAAGTGAGTCCCATCTATTTTGATCTTTATTCCATTTCACAAGGGGAAAATCTATAACCCAAAGTGGTGACCAAGAGTTTTCATCAATCAAATTTTCTCTATCTGCTAATTTTAACCGTAAAGCTCCAAGTGCGCTGTAAACTACTTCCTTCTTATCTCCCACAATAAAGATAATTGAATTATCATCAATTGATAAATCTGATATCATCTGATCTTTTATTTTATCAGGGAAAAATCGACTGATTCCACCATCAATCTTACCATCTACATACTTCATCCACGCCAGCCCTTTAGCCTTAAAATATGTTTTGAGATACTCTGTTAGCTCATCAATTATTTTCCG
>Ga0066376_10005422_pt1 | contig 10826 bp, 12 predicted proteins | sample Knorr_S15_td_Bot_FD_77009 | JGI IMG/M metagenome (GOLD analysis project Ga0066376, IMG submission 77009) | Marine microbial communities from Southern Atlantic Ocean transect - Knorr_S15_td_Bottom_ad_5009_LV_A | ecosystem: Environmental > Aquatic > Marine > Oceanic | place: Southern Atlantic... | reverse complement strand
GAGTGGACGTCGGCACACTGGTAGGACTGGGTTCGGTCTGAGAGCAAGCAGCCAAAAGAGCGAGAAAAACAACGGCCCCAGCCAGAACACCTCTGCTCATAACGATTCCCCTTCCTGAGTCAAGCTCGCAATTGGCTTTGGTTTCATCAAAGCTGGCTAGGATGATACTCGAATCTCTATAGATTGGAAAGTGGCAGCCAGAATGTCAGGCTATTGTGATGTGACATTATGGCACAGTGGCGGGAGAGGAATAGGTAAAGGAGCTAAGTCCTGCCGATTGATTTGAGGTACGGAAGTACCAGTTTGAATAGAAGATAGGTCGAAAGAATTCAACCACCAATATAAATATTCAAGGTGCGCTTCAGTTTTGCCGTGAATGTCAATCGCCATAAGGTTGGGGTCAAGTATCGCAGGGATTGATGTCACCACTTTTCGATTCTTGGCTATAGCTCCGCCCCTCTTGGGAAATACGATTGCTGGAGGTTCGATTACCTTGCTCTTTGCGAGAGAGCGATTGGTGTAGGTGACGCCCTCGATGAGGTACTTTCCATCACAGAAACTCTGTGTCAGTCCTGAGACTTTTAGTAAGTAAACTCTATCTATCTCAGAGCAGTCCTTGTTGTCGGGCAAAGAGTTTCTTCCATCAAAGTTGTAAACACCCCAGAACTGGGGGGAGCGAAAGAAAAGAGGAGAACCCAATGTCACTACGAAAGCAAGCTAAGATACTAGGAATATCCCCTACATACCTTAGTTTGATACTGAGTGGTTGGAGACCGTGGCGGGGGAATCTGAAGGAACGCTACGAAGAACTTGTAAACACTTTTGTAAACACCCGAGAGGCCAATACTGCAGTCATTAATGGCCATAACGGTAATTCGTATCTGAAAAGTGGTGGAACTGATGGAATTCGAACCCCTGGCCCCCTGCTTGCAAAGCCCAGCGCCTCTAATCTCCTATGGGCCTCCTAGCCGTTAGGCACCTAGCACTCTGCATGAGCCTGTATCTGGGAGCAGTATAGCTACTCTGATCCAGCGCCCATATCAACCCTTGGACGTGCTGCTATTTGTCCAATGTGGCCACCACGGTGGTGTCTCGTACCATGCGGAGCTCACAAGATCCTGTCCCTGTACATGTGCCGGGCGACTCCGTTATCGACCATCCTGAAAAAGTGGAATCGGCATTAGGCTTAGCATCCAACGTCACCACAGCCGCTTGGATATTTTCGTAGACACATAAAGGACTGCGACACGTCATCTGTTCCTTACCCGCCCCAACGTGGACCGTACCCATCCCGTCTCCGGCGATGATGATGGTCAGATCATAGTTTACTGGGTTAATCTGACCCCCTGGACTATCCTGACCTCCTCGACTTGACTGTTCCACGGTGGGAGGTGTCCCATATTGCACGCCCGTCATGAGGTCAAGCGGTACTTCTCGTATTGATTCAGCGATGCTAACAAATACCCCAGAGCCAGAAACTCCGGTGTAGATCGCCGTGCCATCGCAGTTAACTGCGATGGCTGTGATATCACCTGAAGGAAGATCAGCGGATACGTCTTCCCACGTTAGTCCGAAGTCTCTACTCAATAAAATGCCGCCTCGCGTCGCAGCGTAGACAACGTCTGGGTTAGTCGGGTCCTGCTCCATATCCCAGGTCTTGCCTTCGGTTACCGCCGTCCATGTCCTAGCATCATCGCTTGAGCGGTATATCCCGTCATATGTGCCTGCCAGAAGCATCCCTTGCCGATTGGGGTGAATGACAATCACATTGATGCTATTGTCGTCCCTCATTCCTGAATTGGCTCGTGCCCATGTCCTGCCTTGGTCCGTCGACTTCCATATGCCGTTACCCACAATGGATTCGCCTTCAGTGGTGCCGATATAGACGGTGGAAGTGTCTTTGGGGTCAATCTCGATCTCGTGGATGGCAGTCTCCGCTGAGTGTAGATAACCACCATCTGATTCAACCCAAGTCTGTCCTCCATCCACTGACTTGAAGATGTGCGATCCGCGGAGGGGTGTCGTATCGAACCCTCGAACTTCATGTACAGTTCCGACATAGATTATCTGGGGGTTGGACGGATCGATGGCTAGACCATGGAGATGCAACGCCCCACCTTGGCGCTGCGTTGCGTCAAAGAGGCTGGCACCATCCCCAAGGCTATCGTAGAACGTCTGCTCCGAAGTCATTGCCCACGTGACTCCTGAGTCAAAGGTGATCCCAAAATCCTGCCCCGTGTGATTGCTGGTGCTCGCAACTGCGTCCGGATCGTTTGGGAAGAACACTAGTCTCATCGGATAATGAGCCAGCCTAGATGGTGAAAGTGACCATGACTGGCCTGTATCCCGTGAGCGATAATATCCGCGAGATCCCTGCTGCGCTGCCCAAACTTCGAAAGGTCTCGATGGGTGAGCTGTGACATCTTCAAGGTAATACTCGACGATACCGTTATCGGATCGGATCCACGTCTCCCCGCCGTCCTGTGTTCGGTAAATGCCCTGAGAGTAGTACTGGCCGCTCCTGAAAAGCTGTTCGGATCGAACGGAAAACAGGAAGGTTTCAGTCGCGACGAATGCCGAATTTGGGTTCTGGGGATGTACTGCCAGAGCCTGAAGATTTCGAGCGGGTAGGCCGCCAGCTTTGGGGGCTCCCGAAGCATCTTCCCAAGTAGATCCGCCATCAGTAGACCGGGCCACGCCATCAATCGTGGTTGCCCAAACTATCCGTGGTTCAGAGGACGCGACCCGGACCCGGAGTGTGATCGGTGATGGCAGCCCTTGTGTTTGTTTGCGCCAGGTTACTCCACCGTTGGTAGAGTGCAGGATGCCGTCCGTTGTTGCAGCAAACAATGTTTCCCCGTCTATTGAGTGGAGGTCAGCTACGTCCTGAGCGGAGGTTACCAGTGAGAAAGAAGCACCGCTATCTGTTGAAAGATAGATACCGTTGTTGCTGCCCGCGAAGAGCCGACTTTCGTCCTGCGGATCGACTAGGAGCACGTTGACCCTGGTAGGCAATCCTGGACTATTGAGTTGAGCAAACGATTCCCCACCATCCTCTGACTTGAAGAGGTGGCCACGAACTTCACCAGTACTAGTGGACCCCTGGACGGCTGTATATACGATGGACGGGTTCCCAGGCGCAATGGCGATGGTTGAAAGTGAAGTTGACCCTGGGCGATGTCCGTATTGGTGCTGTAAGACCTTTTCAAATTGTCCTCCACTCGTTCGCCACAAATTCTCGACGTCAGAATAAAAGACGATCTCTGGATCCAAGGGGTGTACGGCCACATCCTTGGCGTGATCTCCCGAATGAACAAGAGTCCAGGACCGCCCGCCGTCTATGGACTTGTACATACTGAGGGCGTTGACCTCGATTGCGAGGTACATGACCTTTGGGTCCGTCGGGGAGATGGCGATATTAGCGATCTCGCCCGAACGCATGGGTCGGCCCTCCCATTGAAAGCCCATACTCTCGGCGTGAGTGGTGGCGCCGACTGGGCAAACCTCGGGCACTGGGGTTGACGTCGGAACGGGCATAGGCGTCGGTGTCGGAGTAGGTCTTGACGTGGGCGTCGGAGCCGGTCTAGCCGTTGCAGTTGGCATCGGGGTTGCGGTGGGAGTCTGGGTAGGCGTTGAGGTACGTGTTGGGGTAGCTGTAACTACAACCTCCACAATCTTTTCTACGATAACGTCCTTAACCACCTCTACAGGTACTCCTTTGACGCCTACTTCAGGGCCAGCGGTAGTAGGAGCTGGAGCTAGTGTCGCCGTTGGCGCGGGTGGCACCTGAGTCGGTGTCGGTGTGGATGTGACCGTCTGCGCAGGTGGCGCAACATCCCCACTACAACCCATTAACAGCATCAGTGCTGCGATGATTAGGAGGAGTGGTATGAGCCTAAGCTTCATGAGTGAACCCCTGACCCCCTGCTTGCAAAGCCCAGAATACACTTTCCTTTAGCTTCAGAGAATGTACTTGAAACCTTCATTAGTGACAAGAAGAACACTAAGGGCCTGACTATTAGTGGGGAGGAGTGGCTCAGGGATACTGTAGGAAGATTCTTAAGGTGGTTCCCAGTTCCCCTCCCTCAAGCTAATAGAGAGCATATAGTCAGGTTCCTTGGATTCTATGACACCAAGCCCCAGCGTTACTCTTGACTGTTGCGTAAAGGTAATCAGTGAAGCCAGAAGTAAAAGTGCTGCGGCTATTCGTGATGCCCTGTATCCCATTGATGAAGCAGCCTGAACTCAGCTACCCGGTTAGGATTCAAATGGGGCAAACTTTGGGGCAAATTTATTTTGGATCCGTTCCCAATTATGTTACCCACCCTAGATTTAAGTACAAAATTGATAGATAATCAGTATACGAGCGGGAGTAACTCAGCGGTAGAGTGCCTGCCTTCCAAGCAGGGTGTCGCCGGTTCGAATCCGGTCTCCCGCTCCAAAAGTCCCGTTTGTCCCTGTATACAGTCCTGTACAGGAAATGAATTACGAAGCAAGGGTCTCTCTTTACTCGCCGCCTGGTTTAGGTTAGTGGTTGTCGCCGTATTTGCGATCAACATGCTTAATCGGCTAAATGCTTTTCAACTCATATCATAGAAAGCGACCTACCCCACTTGCGATGGGCGTGGCGCTTTGGTTAAGCGTGTTTGACTTTGTAGTGCCTCGCGGGCAAGGGTCTTATGTGGTTGGCTTGATCGTATTGCTAGCCTTTGCAGCGGTTGAGTTTTTGTTCTTCATAGGCTTGATGTCGCAATAAAACAGAGGCGAATAATTCCACCAAGCAAGTCACGACCCCGTATTCGGCCGTGGTGACATGTAACGTTTTGCTCCGGAAACTGCATAACTATAGATAAGCAATTCTGATGTGCCGCATAAAAGTCTGTGTCCTGGCAACCCCTGTATAAAAGAAATTTGCGAGCTTCAAGGGCCTGTGCGAAGATACTGGCACATTCAGTAGTCCTTCGGTCGACCTTCGTATTGTTCTACCCGCTCTCGCGGAGGCAAGCCTTCGAGGGGATGACCTTGGCGATGCCGACTGAAAAATTTGTGTCCTCCAAAAGCGAGGCGAGGAGTGCCGTCGTGCAGTTGAAAGACGTTCGAAGAGTCGAGTGGGACGAAGCGACGGAAGCAATCGAAAGATGCTACGAACTGGGATGGACTGACGGCCTTCCTGTTGTCCCTCCCACCATTGAGCGCGTTCAGGAGTTCATTACCTATGTAGACAGGTCTCCCGACGAAGTTCTAGGCAGAATCGACGAGCGAAGGCGTGAGGTTTCAGTCGCTAAAGCAGCATCAAACGCAGTAATGGCAGGCTGTCTGCCTGAGTATTTCCCAATTGTAGTCGCCGCTACGGAAGCCATGCTCGATCCAACATTCAATCTAATTGCGCCTTCGTCCAGCCAAGGGGGAGCGTCGTTGCTTGTCATTGTGAATGGCCCAGTGATAGGTCAACTTGGGATCAATTGCAAAGACAACCTGTTCGGTCCCGGGAACCGGGCGAACGCGACTATCGGAAGGGCAACGCGCCTTATCATGATGAACGCCTGCGCCTCGATTCCAGGCCTGTTCGATCGATCTATTATGGGCGACCCTTCTAAATACACCTTTTGCATTGGTGAGAATGAGGATGAGTCTCCCTGGGAACCGTTGCACGTTGAACGTGGCTTCGCACGAGAAGAAAGTACTGTAACAGTTTTTGCATCGTGGGGCCCACGCCAGCTACGAGCAGCCAACGAGCCGAAAGTCGTCTTAGATGTTGTAGCTGACGTCGCGTCCTCGTTAGGGACTTCACTCGCCACGTCAGACTCGGTTTCAGACCTGACCATAGGCGTCAGGCAGGGGCAAGTCGTAATCACGTTCGCCGGAGCAGGTGCGTTCTGGAATGGTTGGACAAAGCAGGCAGTGAAGGAATACCTCCACCCCCGAATAGGCCGTTCTGTAGCCGACCTCAAAAAGGTGAAGGTAATGAAAGGCACAATTTTAACGGGCGACGAAGATCGACGCGTTAATTTTGTGCCTGAGCCGGATGATATACTGGTGATATTCGCGGGCTCGCCTGAGGCGTCTGGCTACAGGAGTTCTGTCATACTAAGCGAACTGCCCAAGGTAGCCTCCACCGCTGTTACAAAAGCGGTAAGACTACCGTGATCTCTCTGATGAGACACTACAAGATTCAGTCTTCTTTTTTGAAGTCCACGAGAAAGGATTCTTGCCGATGGCAACAGAAATAGGAAATCAGCACCTTCTTGTTGACCCAACTACCCAACCAATAGTCCCTACTTTTGAATTCGCGCCTCGAATTCAAGACCTGACCAACAAGAGTGTTGGGATGATTGACGATAGTAAGGAAAACGCCAAGGAGCTGTTAGGAGAGATCGGGAATCTGCTCCAGGAGCGCTTTGGAGTTCAGTGTGTCAACTACCACGCCAAGCCCTCGGCATCGAAACCCGCTGACCCGCAAGTGATTCAGGCTATGGCGGATGATTGCGACTTCGTAATTGTCGCTATTGGCAGTTGAGGTTCATGCAGCGCGTGCAGTGTGCACGACGGAATACACGTCGAAAAAGCGGGAATCCCTTCGATTACTATTTGCACTGACATATTCGAGATAACAGCGAAATCAATGGCGAGCATGTGGGGAGCCGCCGAATACCCAATCTTATACACTCGCCACCCTATTGCCGGTTTGACGCAAGAGCAGCTTCACGAGCGCGCAGAGTCGATGATGAATCAACTCGTGAGAATTCTCACGAGTTGATTATTTAGAGGTTGCTACGACAACTTGGCCCTGTCCCAATTGGTCGTAACGGCCTCAGCGTCGGCAGAGGGTCTACCACAATCGCAGGAATACACTACGTTCTGATACATGACATTCTTGAGGGTTGTAGGATAGAACCATATCGCGTTTTATCGGGCCGAGGTCCATATCATAACCTAGCACAGGCTTGGTAGGCGCATGAGCGTAGCCTTCTGAGTCTAATTCTATTTCTTCGACCAGGGCGTACTTGACGGCAGCTATGGTGTAGCAACACCTCGAAGTAGTAGCACTTATTGATGGCCATGATGAGGTTCCAGCACTTTATTTGCTGCCAGCAGGCCTGTTCAAAGAATGGTTGGGTACGACGGAGCCGGGTCCTCCCCCTTCTCCACCAAAACACATGCCTTCAGTCCTATGCCCACCGCCCGTCAGCTGATTAGGATTATCGAGCTTTTCATTGTGGATCAGCACTACACTTGGTCCTACATTAGTGGCTGCCACTTGAAAGGCAGGTCTGAACACGGGCCTCGAAAATAATTTCACAACAATTGTTGATGGTTACTATGTAGAGATTCCTTCTTATTTCGACAGTGCCGATGACTGCCGACGCAGCGTCGATTCCGTTTGGACCCCGTCACCTGTTTGTCCTTTTACCCCTTGTAATGCTTTTAAGGCGGCTGGATTCGGCGTTCCACCAGAGAAACCCACTGGTTTGTCGCAGTCAGGGCATGAAATCATTCGCGCGTTTATCTCTTTTCCGTAACCCAAGCATTCCGCAGTGACCATGAGTGACCTCCCTGAACACACCAGACTAATTACCTATGCTAATTGCCAATACAGGCCATTAACACCCACTGATTGGTAGTTTAATGGTGAATTAGACAGAGACATTCGTATGGGGACCTTAGTAAAAACTTAACAACTGGAGAGGGTTTGCAAGAATATTCGGGTTGGCCTTTGTTTTTGAGATATCTGGCCGGATGGCGAAGTGGGTTAACGGCACGAATTGTGCTGCTATCCTGCACACATGAAATTGTTCGACTATGCCATCGGCTAGACTAACCAACTTGCTTGACGATCAGTCGTGAAGACCAATGTTCGGGGTTATTTTGGACATGGTGTTGGAAGAGCGTCTTACGCAAAAAGAGAATATCCACTTAATATTCGATAGATGATGTGGGTTAATAGGGGGTCAAAATATCGCTGGCGCATATCGATACTTAACACTCTTTGATAACGGGTAGACCAGCTTCACATCAACAACATCCAGTCAACGAGGACTTCAATGCAGTCTTCTCCGACCCGATTCCTAGGCCTGCTCTGCCTAGGCGTTAAGCTCCACTAGTCTTTGCGTCAGCTTGGGCATTGGAAGGAACCAGAAGAAAATGCAGGCTACGACGTAGATTCCGGCAATGGGCACAAGAGCCCAGAAATAACTTTCGGTCCTGTCGAACACTAGGCCTGCGAATACCGGCGTGCCCATGGATAGAAAGCTGTGGACGGTAGTCACACCGCCCCTTAGCGTGGCGAAGCTCTTCCTGCCGAAGAAGTCTCCTATGAGGGCCCAGCTCACAGCGCTAACGCTCTCCGCAACGGCGAACAGCACCACAAAAAGCACAAGTTGCCAGAAGGCTCCCTCTGTCGTTAGCAGGACCAGGACGCTGAGCGCGCCGATGGCCATGCCTACGGACACTACCTTCTGCCGTGACCAGATATCGCTTAGGTATCCTGCCACGAACCTCAGTACTGCGGCTACTATGGATAGGATACCGATGAGCAAAGGGGCTACCAGCTCAGGCTGCCCCTTCCAGACGAGAATGGGGACCATGTGCACTACTAACGCTGCTTGGGCTGCGATTCGTAGTCCTATGGCCAGAGCCATTAGCCAGTACGAGGATGTCCTCAGGGCCTCTCGAACCGTAAAGTCTATGGTAACCGGGGCGGATCGCTGTTGGCCTCCGGCCCTTCGTGGAGCGGCGACGTCGCCGTCAGGAAGCAGACCCATACTCTCAGGCGTGGATCGGATGAAGTAGGACAGAGGTATCGAAAATGCCAGTAGCGCTATACCAGATGATACAGCACCTACCTTCCATCCATACTGGAAGATTATCCAGGCTAGCAATGGAGTGATGACAGCTCCACCCAGGGATATTCCCGCTGCGATAACCGCCATGGCTAGTCCCCGCCTGCGGACAAACCATGAGTTCACAGAGGTCATCACCGCATGGTTAAAGCCAGCATTGAAACCTAGTGATAGGACTCCTACGTAGATGACCATAAACATCAGGTAATTGTTGGCCTGGGAAAGTAGGATGAATCCCAACCCGGCCATGACTCCACCGAAAAGAGCGATGCGTCTGGGGCCGAACTTGTCTACCACATAGCCAACGAGAGGCCCGCCCAGGCCACCTTCAAGTCGCGCTAGTGAGAAGGCCAGGGACGTTGCGGATCGACTAAGGGACAGGTCACGGGTTATTGGAAGGAAGAAAACAGTTGACCCGGTCCAGTAGGTACCGCTGGCCAACATGTTCATTACAAGGCCGATGATTGTGATCCACCAGCCGTAGAAGATCTTGGGCCGTCTGATTCTCAAATATGCTCTTCGCTATCGTATTTCGTGGGGTGACATAGAAGGTCCGTTACCGTCAACGCCGTATATGTTAGAAAGCAATTCAGCTATGACAACGGTAAACATTGTAGGCCTGTTGTGGACCTGTTGTAAGCGTTTATAGATCCAAGGAGGTAGAGGATACTTGCCTTCGAGTGTTTGACTCATCTGTTAGGGGCCTAAAATAGGCAGATTTCACTACTAGGTCATTGGTTGTTTCCAATTCTCGCCAATATTGTGGGCGCAATGAGGACGGCGTGTGAGGATAGCGAAAGTTGGTAGTGGTCTGATCTGAGCGTAGACCTATAAGGCGCCACAAATTTATCTATCGTAGGCGCTTATATTTCGTGTTGACCCTAACGCGACATGAGCCTCTGGGCCATGCGTGCAGGCTGCTGCTGCCCCTGCAGCAACTGGTTGCCCGGCACGTCTTTGGGACTGGCGCAACTTGCAGCCCGGATGCTCCTTGAGTAGTTTAGTAACTTGACTCATGTGGTCGGAAACGTCAAAGGGCTTTATGAGTACATCGTCTGCGCCTACGTTCATCTCCTGTAGAACTGCTGCCTCGCTAGGAACGCCAGTCATCATCAATACGGGCGCCGTCGAAATGCGCTTCGTGAGCCGCACATCTGATAGCTGTCTATACCGGGCATCCAGACGTCCGAAATTACCAGATACTGGTTAAGCTGTTGAAGGCGCACTACGCCCTCCTGGCAGTCAACTGCCGTGACAACCTCAAATTCGGCTTCTGTCAGCCATTCGCCGATGAGATTTTCGTATATGACCGACTTCTAGCTCGTTTTACGAATTAGAAAGCCCCAGCCCTACGAGAGTCTGTGGGCAATGGCATGATCGCCAAAAACATTAGGCTTTCAGATATGGGACGCGCTGAAGAAGCGGCCACTGTCTACGAGCACCTGGGCCGAAGACTCTAGCTCGGCTACAGGGACCTCGTCTTACAATTAGGTTTCGTGGCAGACCCTCTCCCACACCCGTATTCACTCCACTCTTGAACATCCCGTGATATAGCCTTGCCAGTGATATTCATGACTTCTTAATGGGCTATCCTGCATTATCTACAGGTAGGCTGCGGGTGACTGTTCGTTAATTCGCCATTACATATGGTGGCAATGCTTGTACTGATATTTCCTCAGGACGCCAAGGTGCAGGAGGTGTGATCTTTGACGATGTAGCCATAAGGATTTCATGTACCAGATAACCGTATATCTTCACATTTTGTCCGTTATCGTTTGGGTTGGTGGTGCGCTGTTTCTAGCGTTGGTGATCATTACTGTGAACGGGTGTTTGCATTTGTCGCCTCCCAGGAGCGCGGCGCTGCTAGGCAACGTGGCGAGGCGAACGGTGTCCTGGTCCGCCATTGGTTTGCTGGTCGCGGCGGGCCTATACGTGACAATTGTAAGTAAAGGGCTAACTCCCCTGGATATAATGCGAGGAAGACTT
>Ga0066376_10005421_pt1 | contig 10826 bp, 6 predicted proteins | sample Knorr_S15_td_Bot_FD_77009 | JGI IMG/M metagenome (GOLD analysis project Ga0066376, IMG submission 77009) | Marine microbial communities from Southern Atlantic Ocean transect - Knorr_S15_td_Bottom_ad_5009_LV_A | ecosystem: Environmental > Aquatic > Marine > Oceanic | place: Southern Atlantic... | reverse complement strand
GAGTATTACTCGCCCATAAAAAAGAGATTGCTAAGCTTGCAACATTTACACATTCACAAGGGCACACGCTTGTCCCACTTAAAATCTATTTTTCAAACAATAAAGCAAAAGTGCTTGTCGGACTTGCTTCTGGCAAACGAAAAGCGGACAAGCGCCAAGATCTTGCAAAAAAAATGGCAAAGCGAGACATGGATCGCGCCATGAAAAGAAGAATGTAATCACGCCGCTTTTGTTCGTGTTTCTTCCGACATCACGACTCGTTTGTCTGGCACACTCTTAGCTTTATACATCGCTTTGTCTGCAAAAAGCACAAGTTCGTCTGCACTGAGGGGCTCATTAATTTGCAGATGCGAAACGCCAACTGACATGGAAACAGCGACGCCTTCTTCAACAACTGCAGCAATCGCTTCATCGAAGGCGGCAGCTATACGATGCGCAATTCGGATTGCTGCATCTGGTTCCGCATGTGGCATAAGCACGCAAAATTCGTCGCCTCCAAATCGAGCGGATACATCAATGGAACGACAATTTGCTTCAAGAACTCGCGCAGCAAGCCGCAATATTTCATCGCCTTTTTGGTGCCCAAACCTATCGTTGAATCGTTTAAAACCATCAAGGTCGATCATCAAAAACGCCAGCGGAATACCATTCCTCGACGCTTCTTCCCACTTGCTTTCGAGCATTAAATTCAGCCATCTTCGGTTACTTAGTTTCGTAAGATCATCTGTGCGCGCTGCAACTTCTAACCGTTGAATCATTTGCTGCAATTCACGATTTGCAACAGCAAGTTCTGAGAGCGACTGACTAAGGTCTGCATGTAAGTCATCATTTTCTGTTCGGATAACTTGCAACGCAAGACATTTCTGCACAGCAACTGGCAACGTTATCATTTCATGCCCAGTGAGCATGAGGTAATCTGCTGCGCCTGCACGAATAGCTTCAACGGCGGTACCGCCTTCCTCTGGTGTTCCGGTCAGAATGACTGGCACATCAGGTCGAAGCCCCTGCACGAAAGATAAAATCCCAAACCCAGAACTATCCCCAAGATTAGACGCTGTGACCACTAAGTCCCATGTTGCTGGATCAGTGTTAAAAAATTCCTTCAAAGAGGAAGAAACATGGCATTCAATTCGCTCTTTACGCAAACCAAACTGCGTACTATTTTCCGACTCTGTACTCGTCAATAATGCTGCAACAAGTCTCTGAGCTAGACCGCCATCGCTCTCCACAATCATGATTCTGCGGCGTGTTGTTTTGTTCATCGTTTGGTGTAAGTCCATGTGCATCCTTGCCTTAATTATCCCCACGTACAGAGGAGTTTTCGACATCTATACACCTACTCATAACTTAATTACATTGATTTGCGCGCTTCTTTGCCCTCATAACCGGAACCTTCACCCCAATCAGCCAATGGGAGGGGTCCATTCTGTCAAGTAAACTCATACATACACGCAAACTCTAGTCAGCCGACTAATCGAGCAATATCGTTGTAGAACGTCACAAGAAACAAAGTCGCAATGAGCCCAAGCCCAAGTACCGCAGCTGCATTCTGAAAGGCAATTGACGGCGGCTTCCTGAAAAATTTCTCATATATGAGGTAGAGGAATAATCCACCATCAACAATGGGGAGTGGCAAAAAGTTAAGTACCGCCAAGTTCACGCTAATGATTGCGAGAAAAAAGAAAAGATAACTAAAACCACGATCAGCAATTTTAGAACCGATATGGATGATGCCAATTGGGCCACGCAGTTGTTCAACTCCAACACTTCGCCGAAAAAGGCGATCGAGTGTGAGATACGTCATGACGAGCATATCCAACGTTTCATCAAATCCCATCTGCAATGCTTTGATCGGATTCCCTCCGCTACTTCGCACTACGTAGATCGGATCAAAAAATTGCATCGAAAGAGTCGAAGACCAACCAAGTTCTGACAACGAAGCTCGTTTCTGCGAAGAAACAGACAACAGAATTACGCTTGCTGGATTTCCTTTTGTTGGATTTTGCACTTTCAATACAACAGATTCCCCGCCATCAATTAATTCCTGTCGGATTTGTTTCCAATTTGACACGGCTTGATTATTGATTGAAAGTATTGTGGATCCACCAAGCAATTGGGTGTGTGCAATCTCTGTTGGAACTTCTTCACCATCAATACGTTGCCGTTGTAGAGGTTGGGCAATCATTGGCAGATCGATTGCATCAACTAAAAGAACACCAAGCTTTCCTCCGTTTATTTCACCGACAAGATTTGTTTCGATACCTTTGCGCAGGACAACCATGTCGACAACACCATCTGGTAACGCTGCAAGGTAATTGCGAAGTTGCCCCATCCTTGGCGCTTCAAGAGACGCTACTTTTACAATAACATCTCCACTTTTAAAAACAGAAATATTGGGACTGCTTGGCAGAACGACCGAGATTGTTGTAAGTGGACACATTCCCAATAAACCGCGTTCGTATTTTTGAGGAGCGTCTGCAGGCACATCAGGAAGACGGATAATTGAAAAATTTGGTTGCACTGGCACAGAAACTTTGACCTGCCCTTTGTCGCTAACCCAGTTTGTTTCAACTGCAACACCATCACTGGACTGGACAATATCATTGAACTGAGACCATACTTCGACAGTGGTTCCATTGGCTGACTTCATTTGCATACCAGAGCGCAATGCTTCAAGCGCTGAATCCGCCTGCAAGACCACCAACGCCTGTTCAGCAACCTCGCCGCTTACAAGTACTAAGGAAGATGCAGGATACACACCAAGCTCAAGAAGGCCTTTTTGCGTCATGCTTGCTGGCATGATGGAATACGTCAGTAAGGCTGCCATTCCTTCCCGCTTCACTTCAAGCACAACGGGCACGCCAGGCTTTGCCATGGCGCTTGCAATGCCAATATCTGTAAACGTATCTACTGGTTTTCCATCAATACTGGTAACTGTGTCACCTGGTTGAAGAGGCAGAGCATCGTGCCCTTGCGCATTTGCTAAAGCAGCTGGAGAGTCAGGAATAATCATCCCAAGAACCGGTGCTTCAAATTGTACGCCTACCTGAAAACAAATGAGAAAAAGGAAACAGGCAAACAATACATTCATGACGACGCCAGCCGAAACAACGACCATGCGCTTCCCAATGGGGCACATGTTGTAACTCCGTGGATGTTGAGAAACAGAATTTGGGTTTCCATCTTCTTGACCGAGCATGCTCACGAAGCCGCCAATTGGAAGTAGTCGCAAAGAGTATTCCGTCTCTGATACGTTATTCTGTTGTAGTTCCTCATCAGTCATTGCAGGTGCATCTTTGCCGAACTTCGCAATAACTTTTGGCGTCGTAGATTTGTAACAAAAGCCGACACCTTTTCGGTACGAGAGCACTTGCGGTCCCATCCCAATCGCAAATGCATTTGTACGAATTCCAGCCCATTTTGCAGCAATAAAATGCCCCAACTCGTGAATCCCGATGAGGAATCCAAACCCAATAACAATTAAAAGCATATTAAACATTGAATCAAAACTCATGTGAATCCTTTAGAAACTACCCTGTTTACGATGTAACCAATTGCTTTGCCATTGTACGCGCCTCTTTATCAGCAACGAGCACCGATTCCAAATCAGGGCTGTCTACAATTTGCAAAGTCCCTATCACTTCTTTCACGATAGCAACCATAGCCCCAAATGGAAGCCCATCTTGAAGAAAAGCATCAACAACAACTTCATTTGAGGCATTTAGAATCGCTCCTGATGTGCCTCCCCGCTCAATCACCTCGTACGCGAGAGATATAGCGGGAAATACCGTCCTGTCAATCTGCTCAAATTCCAACGATTCTACAGTCGCCCAATCGATGGCGGAAGTAATTCCAGCAACTCGTTCTGGCCAAGTCAGTGCATATTGAATTGGGAGTCGCATATCGGGCGGCGACAATTGCGCAATCACCGAACCATCGCAAAATTCAACCATGCCATGAACTATAGATTGTGGATGAATGATTGCATCGAGCTGACTTGCTCCCACATCAAAAAGCCAATGTGCTTCAATCAGCTCAAGGGCTTTGTTCATTAATGAAGCCGAATCTACAGTCACTTTCGCGCCCATATTCCAAGTGGGGTGGTCAAGCACTTGCTCAACGGTTGCACATGCTACCGCAGCTTGAGACATACCTCTGAGCGAGCCGCCGCTTGCTGTGAGCACAATTTTTTTCACTTCTTTTGATGGGCTCCCAACGAGCGATTGAAAAATTGCTGAGTGCTCGCTGTCAACAGGCAAGAGGTTCACTCCAGCTTCCTTTACAGCGCGCATAACAATTTCTCCAGCAGCAACAAGCGTTTCCTTATTTGCAAGCGCAATGTCACATCCGCACTCAATTGCTGCAAGCACAGGCGCAACACCGGCAAAGCCAACGATTGCAGCAATGACCAAGTCACCGCTTATTGCGTGCTTACGTATCAGTTCTTCAGCTGAACTATATTGGAACGATGTGCCAATCGATACGTCTGCATGTATTGAAACTGCCTCGACACACAATGCTGCAGCTTGTTTTTTTAATAATTGCGAATTCATTCCAGCGGTAAGACCTATAACGGGCCAGCTATCTACGCCGTCACGCACACGAAGATGCGTGATTACTTCAATGGCACTACAGCCAATGGAACCCGTCGACCCTACTATAAAAACCCTTTTGCTCATTCTCGGCTGTCTCGGCTCGCTTGCACTTCTTCCAAAGTGACAGAACGACGGCTACCACCGTACAATGATTTACGCGGTTTCTTTGGCGTAACTGGATCAGATTTGGGTGCAATTGCTTCTTTAGTTTCTACAGCAGCAGCTTTCTTACGAACCCGATTTGAAGTTCGACGAGATTGATTCTTTTTTGCTGCTTTCTTTGTAGTGGACTTTGTTTCTACAGCAACTTCAGTAACTACTTCTACTTCTGAAGCATTAGAAGATACTTTCTGTTTGCGTCCACCTCTGCGCCTGCGCCGGCGCCTTGGTTTTTTCTTTTCTTCATGTTCCGCAAAGCTTTGCGTCAACTTTGTCACTACTTCGTCCGTCATAGTTGACATGTGGTTACGAACTTCTATGCCTTGTTCTTTGCAATACTCAACAATTTCTTTGCTTGTTTTACCGATGCTCTTAGCAAATTGATAGACTCTAATCGCTGAGTCTGCAGGTGTATTTTTCTTTTTCTGCACAGCGCTTGAAGCAATATTTTGCTTAACATTACGAGCTGTATCTTTTGGTTTATCGAGTAAATCAAGTTCTTGTTGCAAATCGTCTGCGACAGAAATTGAACTCGCATCAGCAAGTGGAAGCTTTTTTCGACCTCTTCGTCTCGATCTCTTTCTTCCCATCGAATGCTCTGAAGAATCATCATCGGCAACATGTTGTTTCTCTGCCTTAATCAAGGCTTCGATACTTGGGGGCTTAGTCGCCCTAAGGGCTTCTAATTCAATATCAGAATCTCGGTCATCATAGGCGTAATAGACCAAGCGGTCTTTTGCTAATTCTTCGCTAATACGAACAACTATTCGCTTCTTAGATCGCTTTTCATACTCATCAAGCTCACCCCTTTTGTTTGATAGCAAGTAAGTACCAACAGCTGGTGAACATGTAAGTTCAACTCGTTTTACCTTGTCATGATGTAATAGCCAACCACAGTGCCTTGTTGCATCTGCTGCAACTTCCTCAGTTGTCTTAACGTTTCCACGACCATCACAGTGCGAACAATCAACATAGTGGCTATCTAAAACACTTGGACGAATACGTTGCCGTGTCATCTCAAGCAAACCAAAACGACTAATCGGAAGCACAGTCGACCGAGCGCGATCCCGTTCTAAATTCTCACTAAAGCGTTGTTCGACTTTAGTCCGATTTGATGCATGCCCCATATCAATCAAGTCGTTAATAACAATTCCACCAAGGTCACGTAAACGAAGTTGCCTGCAAATTTCATCCGCCGCTTCTAAGTTTGTGTTAACGGCATTGGTCTCGCTGTTCTTTGCATTTCTACTTTTTCCAGAGTTAACGTCAATTGCAACGAGAGCTTCTGTCTGGTCAATAACTAAACGCCCCCCGCTTGGTAGTTCTACTTCTCGACTGTGGACTTCTTCAATTTGCCGTTCAACATCGAACGCATGAAAAATCGGTGATGCCCCTCTGTATTGGATAATCTTCCGAGATGATCTTGGCGCTGCTATTTTCAAAAAAGTTGAAATTCTCTCATGCGAAGACGCTGAATCTACAACGATAACGTCAATAGATGGTCGCAGAATATCTCTGATTGTCCTGACTAATAAATCCGATTCGTTATACAGTTGGCAAGGAGCACCTACGTTTTCAATACGTTTTTCGATTAACTTCCACAACCGAATTAAGTATGCTAAATCACGCTTAACATCTACTTTTGTTTTACCTAGTGCTGCAGTTCTGAGAATAAAACCAAAACCTTCTGGCAAATTCAGTGCATCTAGTATCTTTCGCAATTTCTTACGTTCACCATCATCTTCAATCTTGCGAGATACACCCACCTTATCCATATAGGGCATCATTACCGAGAGTCGACCGGGTATTGATAGATAACCTGTCAACGTAGGACCTTTTGTACCAACGCCCTCCTTGAGCACTTGCACTAAAATTTCGTCACCTTTTCTTTAACACTTTTGAATTGGTGGGCGCTTATGCTTTGCTATTTTTTTGCCGACTCGCTCAATTGTTTCTTTGCCGGGAAAATATTTCGGATGTAAATCAGTTACGTGCAAAAATCCACGTTGCACTCCACCATACTCGATGAACGCTGCTTGTATCGCAGACTCTACGTTCGTTACGCGACCTTTGTAAATGTTGCCAACACCAGTCGCTGATTTAGTGCGCTCTGTGTACAACTCTTCGAGTCGCCCGTTTTCAAGAATTGCTATTCTTGTTTCTATACCTGGATCATCATGAACAATCATGATTTCCGTGGGGTCTTGTTTTTTACCTGTCACAGTAGTTCCTTGCTTGCCATGTAATGGCGAATGAAAGAACACATACCAAATTAAAAATGTAACAAGTACATTTTTTGCGGCGATGCCGCTTATTCACTTGGCTCGAACGTAGTCGTCATCGAATATCGTTCGTTCGTGTTCGTTTGACTTCGCAGGCCGCTACATAGAGTGCGATCCCTGCTTGTCAATAGTTTGCTATATGCCTGCGTTTATATTTGCGAGGTGGACCATCCACCAATTGCCTCAGGCACAGTTTTCTGTAATTCACTTCGAAGCGCAGAAAGAATTCGACGATCCGAATCGAGAGACCCGATTTTTCGAGCGAGTCGCTCACATTCCTCAATCTTGACCCTCCGAATAACCTGCTTAATCGCAGGGATCTGGGATGGAACCAAAGAGAGGTTCCTAAGGCCAAGCCCGATGAGTAACATAGTATATATCGGATCACCGGCTATCTCACCACATAAAGAAGTTTCTATTTTTCCCCGCCTTGCAGCCCTAATAACGGACTTCATGAGCTTTATGACCGCTGGATTGGACGCTGTGTACAAACTTGCAACCCGCTCATTACCCCTGTCAACAGCAACCGTGTACTGAATTAGGTCATTCGTACCAATTGAGAAAAATTCTACTTCCCTTGTAAATGTAGCCGCCATGAGGGCTGCACTTGGTACTTCGACCATCATTCCAATTGGGATATGCTCCGCAATGGAGAGCCCTTCTTCTTGACATTCTTCAAGGACATCCGAGAAGATTAACTTAGCTTGTCGCAACTCATTCATAGTCGTGATGAGTGGGAACATCATTCGAATTGGACCAAAAGCAGAAGCGCGAGCTATTGCACGCAATTGCGTTCTAAACAATTCCTGATTCTGTAAACAATATCGAATTGAACGTAACCCCAAAAACGGATTCCGTTCTGGTTCCATTGCCTGCGCCTGTGTATATTTATCAGCGCCCAAGTCCAACGTTCGAAGCGTAAGAATTCTTCCATCAAGACGTTCTATCGCGGATACGTACTCCGTTAACAATTCCTCTTCGGTTGGCAAACTAGAACTTGTCAAGTATTGAAATTCAGTTCTGTACAAGCCAACACCCTCGCCGCCCTTTGCGATGACTTGGTCAATCTCATGCGCAAACTCGATGTTGCCGTACAAATGAATCTCAACACCATCTGCCGTAACTGATTGTTGCTGCGAAATCTCTTGGGCCTTTTGCTTGAACGCGTCGAGCAATTCAATGCTCCGACGCATTTGCTCAATAGTAGCATCGTCAGGCGCAATAATAACCGTGCCAGATTTGCCATCTAAAATCAGCAAATCTCCGTCACTCACTTCTTCAGCAACGGATTTACATCCGACAACAACAGGTACACCAATAGCTGCTGCAACGATAGAACTATGATCAGTACGTCCACCAATGTCCGTTGCAATACCAAGCACCTTGTCATGATTGAACTCCGCAACGTCAGCAGGGGTCACTTGGTGACAAATCACTATTACTGGCTCGCTTACTGAAGCAAGTCGGTCTTTGGAACCACCTACTAGTTCTGTAAGCAATCTTCGTTCTAAGTCAAAGACATCATTGGCTTTTTCCTTAAAAACTTTATTATCCATCGACCGAAATTTATCTGCCAATTCTCCAAACGCTTCAACTACCGCAAACGCTGCATTCACACCTTCGCCTTCAATCCGCTCCCGAATAGGATCAACAAGCGTTGGGTCACTGAGCAATCCGAGATGAAACTCAAAGATTTTTGCAGGCCCTTCACCAAGCGTCACCGCTACTTGATTACGATCTTGTGTAACTTGTGAAATTGCGCCCTCGATTGCTGTATTAAACTTTGCCAGTTCAATTGGAATCTCATCTTCAGCGAGAATCAAAAAAGGCACTCGGTGCAATGACTTTTCGAGCACGAGGGCTCTGCCAATGACGACGCCGGGGCTAACTGGGATGCCTTGTAATCGTTTCATACATTCTCGCGCTCAGTTAAGTTCAACTAAGAAGTTCTAAGGGCGTATGTGGATTATAGCAGTTTTACTCTATATCCTCTATTTTACCATTCCAAAGATAGTTACCAAGCGATCTAAAGTCTTCCCCTATAACGAGTAACGCAGGAAGCAACAAGAGAATAAGGAACGTAGCACTCATTAACCCAAATGAAATTGCCAACGCCATTGGTATCAAGAATTTGGCTTGCATAGATTGCTCTAGCATGAGTGGGGTCAAACCTAAAACAGTTGTAATCGTCGTTAAAAAGATAGGTCTAAGACGAGCAGCACCCGCGCTCAGGAGTGCTTCTCTCATCAACTCACCCGCCTTACGCCTTGCGTTATAGAACTCCACAAAAATCAGTGAATCGTTTACAACTACACCGCTAAGGGCAACAAATCCAATCATGCTTAAAAAGGAAACAGAAACTCCAGCAAAATAATGTCCCCATATAACGCCAATGATTGCAAATGGAATTCCAAGCATAACAATGATTGGCTGGAAATAACTTCCAAATAGCCAAGCAAGAATAACATAGATCATAAGACAAGCCGCCAAAAATCCCATAGGCAACGAGGCGAACGCTTCTGCTTGTTGCTCTTGTCGACCACCTTTTTTGAAGGTGACATCTGGATACAAAAGTTCCCACTGCTCGTAGGGTAACTGTGCCGCTACCGTCTCTGGGCTTACGCCTTCTATTGTTTCTGCTGTAATTGTTACAGTTCGTTTTCTATTGAGCCTATTGATTGCTGTAAAACCACGTCGCTCCGTAATTCTTGCTACTTCTACAAGCGGAACCGAAGATCCAGATGGTGTTATAACCCAGAGTTGTTCAAGTGACCCGACATTTTTACGAAGATCCCCACCAATCTTCACTCGAATGTCAACGTCTTCATCGCCTTGTGCAAATACATGGGCATCAATTCCGTACACTGCCCCGCGTACTTGCCTCGCTAAGTCAGCAAGAGTCAAGCCCGTACTTGACGCACCTTGGCGAAGTTCAATCCGCAATTCGCGTTGTCCTGCAGATGCGTTGTCTTGAATGTCATGGACAGCAGAAAATTTTCTCAGGTCTTGCTGTATTTGTTCAGATGCTGCAAACAAGGAAGACTCATTCTCCCCATGGAGTTGAATTGTAATTCCTGCGCCACTGGGAGCACCAGACATCATCTCGTACGTAATACTGTCGGCTAACATTGCGCGGTCGCCTATTTCATCGCGAATGAGATCAATAATCTGAATTGCATTTCGTTGGCGTGTTTCGGCTGGTGTCAATTCAATAAAGAGTTGCCCTAGGTTTGAAGAAAACCCGCCAGAAGCACGATCTGTTGCCATTTGCGCTCCGACAATTGTATTGATGTGGTGAACTTGCTTTTGCTTTCTTGACGATGCTTCTACATGCTCGAGCAATTCCAACGTTTGTGAAAACGGCGTTCCCTCTGGCATGCGAACATTAATGGCTATCGTCTCGGCATCTGGAATCGTCATAAATTCATACCCAACGCGACCACCTGCAATGAGTCCGATGGAAACAATCAATGTTGAACATGCAACTGCCAATGACACATACCTATATCGAATTGCAAGGGATAGAACACGAAGATACGACGGGATGATTCGTTCAAAAAAATATTTGTCACGACGTAATTCAAATTTCTTAATACATACACCAATTTTTGAAGTTGAAGGCCTGTCAGATTTTTCAAGACTATGCCCTAAGTGCCCTGGCAGTATTAGCAGTGCTTCAAATAAACTCATTGCTAGCGCACAAGCGACAACGATAGGCAAAGCCCCTAGCAAGTCACCCATATTCCCTTTCACAAACGTAAGTGGTAAAAAAGCGACAATAGATGTCATT
>Ga0066376_10005420_pt1 | contig 10827 bp, 10 predicted proteins | sample Knorr_S15_td_Bot_FD_77009 | JGI IMG/M metagenome (GOLD analysis project Ga0066376, IMG submission 77009) | Marine microbial communities from Southern Atlantic Ocean transect - Knorr_S15_td_Bottom_ad_5009_LV_A | ecosystem: Environmental > Aquatic > Marine > Oceanic | place: Southern Atlantic... | reverse complement strand
TTAGTTCTATATAAATCTGGTTTCATATTTTGTTTTATTGAACCACCAAAAAAAGGTTCCATATTATTATGAAAAAATCCAGGTCTTTTTTGGGTATATTGTGAATCTCGTTTGACTACTGGATTCCATCCTTGTGTGTTACTAACTTTTGATAATGGAACAATATCTTTTTCTTTTTGTATTATTTTTTGTTGTGATTCTTTAATAGGAACACCAGATGATTTTTTAAGCATAGATGCTGGTTGCAGTTGTTTACTTTTTCTATTATTAAACATTGGTGGAATAATATTTGTTTGTATAGGTTTTTTACTTTTTTCCCACAAAACATCTGCCATTTTCTGTTCTTGTTGACGAGCTTTTTTAACTGTACTGGAATTATATATTTCTTTAGAATTTGGTTTATGATGTTTAGAAACCGTTTGTCTATCAATAGAAACTCTTTCTTTTCGCCCATCTTTATTTAAATAATAGCCGAGTCCAATGAGTGATGCAATCAAATAAACAGGAGTTGCCATTTTTATTATATATATAATTAGATAATATAAAAATGATAAACACACAATTCAGATATTTATAATTAGAATATTTCATATTTTAATTATAATAATCGTTAATAACAATCTTAATATTAATAAAAATTTAAAATTTTTATGAGCTATATTTAAGTTGATTTACAGAAAACTTTATTTAATTTGAAAGATTTATCATCTCTTCCATCAACTAAGGTACATTGACAATTCATTGCTGGTTTGGTTGGTTTTGCTTTTGGTAAAGCAGCACCTTGATCAACTGGAGTTGGAATTTGCGGAACATAGTTATCTCTGTTGTATAATCTTGTATTAGATCCAATGTACATATTAGATCTAATTCTGTTAAGTTGTTGTGGATTAAGACATTGACTGTAAAATCTATCTACAGTTTGTCCTCTTTTAAATTGTGGTGCTTCTAAACGAGTAGAAGTTGATTCTTGACTACCTTTACAAGATTCTGGATATTTTGGTGCATTTTTGAAATTACCTTTTACATAAGGATATTTTTGTTTAGGATTATTAGACCATTTTCTTGGAGTTCCGTGTAAATCAGATTCAATATCAACAAGATCATTTGCTTCGAAATTTTTAAAAACTCTACGAGCACGTACTCTTTGTTCTGGAGTTTCAGAAAAGCAGTGATCATCTCTAGAAAATGCATATGGTTGAATAGAATATTTACCTGGTTGTGTGGATTCATTTAAGGCATGTTTATAAGCATCGGTGTCATATGTTAATCTGGAAAAAGACATTTTGACTATAATATATAATAATAAAAAGATATTTAATTTTCATTATTATATAAAATAAATATAAAATTTATTCAAATGATGGCATATTACTTACCTTATAGAAAGTTTACCAACATTTTTTGATATCACATTGTTTGAAATTTACTTTTTTCTTATATTTAATTAAATTAGTTGGACAAGATTTTTGTTGTGATGCTGATGTGCATTTTGGACCACTACCAAGTTTTTTGCAAAATTTATTTTTGTTTTCTGGACAATTTGTCAATTGTCTAGTAAGACCAAAAAGATCATTTTCAATATCTACAAGAGAAGAATTAGAGTTAAAAGAATCAGTAGTAACTGGATTACCTTGTAAGATTCCTAAATATTCTACTCTACACTGGTTTGCATTAATAAATCTATTTTTTTCAATGATATGAGACAAAACACTTGTACTTTGTGTTAAATCTTTTTGATAAGCGCAGTTATCATACTTATTATTTGTGAAAGCCATAGTACTATATATTATTTTAAAGATAATTATTTTTACTTATAGTGTAATAATTAATTATAAAAATAAAATCATTTTTTTTGTTTATAAAATTTTGATGATTTTCTTTGAAAATCTCTGGCAGAAACACCTTGTTTATCTGGAAAAAAATGTGGTTTTGTTGGATTGCCTATATTTTGAGAACTTATTTGAAATTTATTAATATTTAAAAATAGAGTTTCATTTTTTGGCATAATATGCATACGACCTCCTGTAATTTTTTCTGCAAATCTGTCTATTGGTTTTGGTTCCATATTAGAACGAGTTAAGTCACTGTCTATATCAACATTACAAGTTGGAATATATCCATCATCAAAAGATAATTTTAAATAATTAGATTTTTCTGTTTTTTTATCTCCAATTATTCCATTATTTTTTCCACATTTTCTAAATGGTTTGGTTGTATGATTATAAAAATCACTGGATATTTTATTATCACCATTTATTTTACATTGTTCCATATTAAATTTTGTATTAATGAAAATATAATTGCTAACATTTTTATTTTGATAATCAAAATTAGCAAAATCATAACTTAATCCTATATCTTGTGGATTAACACACGTACTTTCTTGTGTTTTTAATAATATTTGTTTAGTAGTTTGAGATTTTGAATCTAGTTTACTCATTCTTTATTCTATATATAATTAAATATAGAATAAAATAAATCGTTAGATAATAAACAGAAATATATTAAGAAGTTATAATATATAATAAGTATATACAATATGAATAATAATATTAATAAACAATCTTTCCAAAGAGAAATTAATGGATTAAGTAATTTGGGAAATACATGCTATATTAATTCTGTATTACAATCTATATGTCTAAATGAAGATTTATGTTATTTTTTATTATCAGACAAATATAAAAAAAAAATGAAAGTTGCTGATAATCAATTTATGACAAATTTAACTCGTACTTTAAGAGCAATGTATGATGTTAAAAAAATAATTGCTCCTATAAGTTTAATAAAAACATTGGATAATGAAATTGAAAATTTAAGCATTCACTCTCAACAAGATGCTATGGATATTTTAATGGCAATATTAGATAAAATTGATACTATATTATCTCGTGAGGTAAATGTCAAAATAAAGCCATTACCAAATTGTGATGAAATAACAATTAATTCAAAAAAAGAATGGAGCATTTTTCTCCAAAAAAATTATTCTGAAATAAAAAAATTCTATTATGGACAATTATGTTCTCTCACTCGTTGTGATGAATGCTTGAATGAATCAATTGTATATGAACCAACGGCACATATTCCTATACAATTACCACCATTAAAGGAGAATGAATCAACTAATATTTATGAATGTTTTAAATCATTTAATGAAAATGAGAAACTAGAAGGTGAAAATCAATATTCATGTTCAAAGTGTAACAAAAAGACCGATGCTTCAAAAAGAATGTCTGTTAAAATTACTCCATCACATTTGGTAATTCAATTAAAAAGATTTTTTTATACAAATAACTATCGGGGCGGCAAACTACATAATTTTGTAGATATCCCTTTTGATTTAGACTTATCTAGTATTGTTTATGATGGGGAAAATAAAGATTGTATGTACAAATTATATAGTATAATAAATCACATAGGAAATTTTGGCGATGGACATTATTTTACATTTTCAAATGTAGGAGATAAATGGTATTGTTTTAATGACGAAAACGTTCAAGAAATAGAACCAACTGCTGTTTCAAATAAATATGCTTATATACTTTTTTATAAAAAATGTAATTAATTGAAAAAAATAATGATAACTGATACATTATCGGTAGAATATCTATTTTTGATTGAATGTGTAACGAGATATTTCGCTATTATTTTTTTTTCAATACCTTTACTTAAACAAGATTGTATAAATTGAATTACATCATAATTAGTCATTACATCATATAAACCATCTGATGCAATTACTAAATATTTATAATTTTTTGTAATTTTTCCTACTATAGTGTCTGGAAAAGATGTTAAACCTTTCGGTTTTAACAAAATGTCCCCCATCGAGCGAGACATTGCTAATATTCCATTTAATCGAGAATTTATAACAAATCCTCCATTTTGATATATTCGCTGTCTTTCAGTATTATTATCTGGTTTATGATCAACTGATAATTGAATAATTTTATTACCAACTAATCCGATAATTCTAGAATCGCCAGTATTTGCTACCGCAAACATTTTTGTTCTATTATTAATGAAGAGACTACAAGCAGTGCTTCCAGATTTTTGTCTATTTTTTAGGAACATATTATCAGCATATAAATATGTTTGGGTTAAAATATTTTTAATATTGACATATCTATTTTTTTCATATATTGTAATAAATATATTATACAAATTTTTTTTTAAAAAATTTGCACAAGATTTTCCTCCATGTCCATCTAATATTGAATAAAAACATATGTTTTTATTACATCTTGCAATAAATCTATCTTCCATATATTCACGTTGCCCTTGTTCTTGATGAGTTGCAATTATGTAAGGTTTTTGATTTAAAGATGTTTTATATGACCTACCATTTAAATTTTCCTTTTTAAATTGTAGAATTCTATCATACAAGTCTTTTTTTGTCCCTTGTGTAGATATATGTCTTTTTTTTAAAATATTTTTAAGTTCATTAAATTTCCAATCATGTAATAAAACTTTGTTTTTTATATGATAAAAGCTTTTAATATTAGAATACATTTCTTTATTTGTTAAAGTTGTTCTTAGACTTAATGATTTACATATTTTTTGTAATTCTATTTTATTCCAAGGCTTTCTTTTATTATTTGTCAATCTTATAAACAAATTACGTGTTATCATTTATAATCTGGTTACTATATACAAATAAATTATTATATACTACTATTGTTTAGTAGCAAATTGAAATAACAATAATTGATTCAATTTATTTTAGACTTAATTATAATATAAAAATTGAATGTTAATACTAATTATAAATTAATATTCTTACCAGTGATGTCTAAAAATAAATATAGTCAAATAAAATTTTGTGATAAAAAAGCTTCATCGCTTGATAATAACACATTACGGGAGATTTGTAAACAACTAAAGTTCAAATATACTTATGATTTAAAAAAACAAAAATTTGAAATTTTAAATAATTCAAATTTTAATTGTTTAAAAGATAATCCACATTTAGTATCATTCAAATTAAAAGGACACAATTTTTTACTATTTTTGACAACAATAAAAGGTAAAAAATATTGTTTATTCATTGAAAAAAAAAATGATAATAATATAAAAATATATTCTGTTAAATTTCGATTTGATTTAGACTTATATAATGGAACTTTATTTGAAGGTACTTTAACTGTCAATAGTAAACAATGTTGGATTTATTTTATAAATGATATATATTGTATGAGTGGCGATAGAATAAATAAAATACCTTTTAGTAAAAGATTAGAAAATATTTCTAATATTTTAAAGATGAAATATAAATATAATGATTTTATGAATGTCTGTCATATTCAAATACAATCTTTCTTTTTATACCATCATTTAGAAATGATTAAAAAAAATGCCGATAAACACATAATCTTTTATCCAGAATATGGAATTCACAAATTTATATATTATATGAACAAAGCACCTGTTAGGGTAAATAATATAATTAATAAAGAGATGGTATTTGAAATACGATCAACCTATTTACCAGATGTATATGAGTTATGGTGTTTTAAGAATAATAAATTTTGTAAAAATTCAATAGCAACTATATCTTCATTAAAAACTAGTTTATTTGTTAGGGGAATTTTTAAAGAACGAAAATCAAAAACCCCACTTTATGTTGTATGTAAATACATACAAAAATTTAATATAAATGGATGGGTTCCAATCAATGTATCAAATAATATTAAACCAGATTCTTTATAATTGTGTTAAAATAATCGGAAATATATATAAGAAGAAATTATAAAATGACAGAACTCACAAACGAGCAAGTTCAAGCTTTGAATATTCTAATACAAGCTTTAATAAAAGGTAAAAGATTTAGATTATATAGCGATAGAGAATGGAAAATATTACAATCAATGTTACAATATTTAGAATGGTAAATTATGTAATATTTTTAAATGCGTATATAAAAATATAAATAAATTATTATATATAATATATACAATATGTCTGTAGAAATCCCACAAAATCTATCTCAAGAAGAAGCTTTACGAGTTCTTTTAGTTGCTGTTTTCAAAGCACAATCTAAAGGAGCATATACTTTTGACGATGCTATTGTTCTTTCAAAGGCATCTAGAGCTTTACGCAAAGATGAAAAAGGCGAACCAATCAAATCCAGTATTCCAAAAGAATTTGGACAAGAGGAAGGCTTACGTATTTTAATTGGTGCCATTAAAAAAGGACAATCTAAGGGTGTTTATGATATAGATACAGCATCAGCTCTCTCAAAAGCTGTAAGAACTTTTGTAATAAAAGCAGAAGAAGCTGCTAGTCAAGAATCTTCAAAATTAGAAACTATTGTAGAAAGCAATGAAGAGGATGATGATGGTACAATTGTTGTATAATTAAATTACTGCGTATATAAAAAGATATAAATATATAATAATTTTATATAATATATATATATACTAATGGCATCCCAACAAACAACTTCCGAAATTCCTGACAACTTAACTCAACAACAAGCTATTGGATTACTTGTTCAAGGAGTACAAATCGCACAACAAAGAGGAGCATATAATTTAGAAGAAGCTGAATTAATTGCTATTGCTATTCGTGCTTTCAAACCAGCTGAAGAAAAAGCAGCAGCAAAACCATTAACAGAAACTGCAACTGCAACCGTAACAGAAACTTCCGAATAAATTTCATAAAACTAAATATTTGATTAACTATAATCTAAATTTATATAATTCATATTATAGTTAATAATTATACGAGGATTTCATAAATCGTTTAATTATCATATATTTGCGATTTCATCTTTCGTTTTTTCTAGATAATCAATCAATAAATTAATATTCATAATATTATCATTCGTATTAAATTCTGTATAATCCTTTTGATTATTCACTAATCTTTTCGCTTTTTCAGATACTTCATTAATTCTATATTGAAAATAATCGTGAGTCAATGTATTTATATTGGAATATGTTTTAGAAAGTTCTAGATTTGTATTGTCACCATATGTTAATACATCATCTGGAATAAATGATGTTATCATTGTTTTTCTATTATAGTTCTGTGCTGGCATTGCACAATGAGGAACAATACTACCCTGTAATACGTATGCATATCCAGCTTCAGGAAATTGTAATTTAATAGTCCCATTTACAGTTTTAATATATGTTTCTCCACCAATTCCACCACTTTCACTTGGTATATCACTAAGCATTACAATACATACAAATGGCTGACTATCAACATGCCATCCAAAAATTGGAATGTTTTTATCAGATTCCTCAGATGGCGATTGAATATTAATATGAGATCGTTCTAATTTCATTGGGTGAGGTTTTAAAGAAATATTTGAAATTTCAGAAATAAAAGATGTAAGTTCATTTGAATTCCACATATCATTTAAAAATGGAGAATAATTACATACTTCTCGCAATACCATTGGGGCAATAGGACTTGAATAAGTACAATTTCTTTGAATAATGTCATCATTTAATATTTCATTTGTTATTGTTATAGCTTCAGGCGTTAAAAGACGAAATGGTTCACTTGCTCCAAAATTTGAAAATCCTTTGGTTCCACAGAAACCAAAGGATTCTAATGTGTGTATTTTTGGAAATTTATCTAAACAGAGATGTTTTTTAACATCAAATTGTGTTTTCAAATTATTTGTATTTACAATTTGTGAAAATTTTCGTTTAGAAAAATTTAAAATTCGATTTATGTATCGAATATTAGACATAATTATAATTATAATTAAAAATTATTACTTATATCATAGTTAAGAAATAATTTTTAATAAAAAAAATAGAAAATATTATAAAATTATATGTAATATATCACATTTTTTCACTTTGAAAGTGAGTTATAAAATACATAAAAAAATTGAATTTAATTAGTATTATTAAATTAAATATGTCTAGTTCTAAAAGAAGTAAAAAGTACGTTAAAAAAACTCATTACGAACATATTATCGATGTCCCAGATACATATATCGGCGGGATTGAGTTAATAGAAGAAGAGTTATATACTATAGAAGAAAAAGATGACAATGTTCAAATGGTATTCAAAAAAATAAATTATGTTCCTGGTTTAGAAAGGATATATGAAGAAATTTTGTTAAATGCATTTGATCAAACTGTTAGAGAAGGAACTGGTGTTACAAAAATTAAAGTTAATATTAATCGTGAAACAGGTGAAATCTCCGTTTATAATGATGGTGAAGGTATTCCTGTGGAAATACACGAAGAATACAAAGTTTGGATTCCAGCCATGATTTTTGGAGAATTACTTACTTCTTCTAATTATGATAAAAATCAGAAAAGAATTACAGGAGGTAAGAATGGTTATGGAGCAAAATTAACAAATATTTTTTCTACATCGTTTAAAGTAGAAACTATTGATGGTAAAGAGAAAAAGAAATTTATAATGCAATTTTCAAATAATATGAAAGTTAAACAAAAACCGAAAATTACAACAAATAGTTCTAAACCATATGTTCAAATTACATTTACACCAGATTTTCCTAAATTTGGATTAACTGGATTTACAGATGATATATATAATTTAATGAAGAAGCGTGTATATGATATATCTGCTTGTTCAAATAAAAGTGTAAATGTCTATTTTAATGGTGAAAGAATCAAGGAAAAAACATTTGAACAATATGTAAATTTATATATTGGTGCTGATAAAACTGCTAAAAAGCGAGTTTATGAAGTATGTTCTGAACGTTGGGAAGTTGTTGCAACAATGAGTGATGAAACATTTGAACATGTTTCATTTGTTAATGGTATTTCCACAAAAATGGGAACACATGTTAATTACATTGAAGGGCAATTGACTAGAAAATTAAAGGATATTATTTCTAAAAAAAATAAAAATATAAAAAATAGTTTTATTAAAAATAAACTTTCTTTATTTATAAAATGTTTTATTGAAAATCCGGTTTTTAATAGTCAATCTAAACTAGAACTTACTAGTAAAGTAAAAAAATTTGGTTCTACATGTACCTTATCTGATAAATTTATTAAAGCTTTTTCAAAAACTGGTATTATCGAAGAAGTATTGAGTTTTGCTGAATACAAAGATGAAAGAAAGTTAAAGAAGACTGATGGTAAAAAGAATATTAGATTAACTGGTATTCCTAAGCTAGAAGATGCAAATTGGGCTGGTAGTAAAAAATCAGATCAATGTAGACTTATACTAACAGAAGGAGATTCGGCAAAAACATTTGCGATTGCTGGTCTATCTGTTATTGGAAGAGATAAATATGGAATTTTCCCATTAAGGGGTAAACTTCTAAATGTCCGACAAGCAACTAAAGCTCAATTGTTTAAAAATGAGGAATTAACACATCTTAAACATATTATTGGATTAAAACAAGATCACAAATATAAAAGTTTAAAAGAAACTCGTTATGCTGGTATTATTATTTTAACAGATCAAGATGTAGATGGTTCTCATATTAAAGGCTTAGTTATGAATTGGGTTCAACATTTTTGGCCAGAATTAGTTACATTAGGTTTTTTAATATCTATGGCAACACCAATTGTTAAATGTTTTAAAGGAAAAAAAACGGAAGTTTTTTACACTGAAACTGAATATGATAGGTGGAAGGTTAAAAATAATAATGGTAAAGGTTGGAGAATTAAATATTACAAGGGTTTAGGTACAAGTGGAGCAAAAGAAGCAAAAGTATATTTTGAAGATATTGAAACTAAACTCATTAAATATATTGATGATGAAAATACTCAAACTGCTATTAACTTAGCATTTGGTCCATCAAAAGAATTTTCAGATAGAAGAAAACAATGGTTGTATAACTATGATCGTGAAAACATTATTGAACAATCACAAAAAATAGTAACCATTAATGAATTTATTAATAGAGATTTAATTCATTTTTCAAATGCTGATAATATGAGGTCAATCCCACATGTTTTAGATGGATTAAAACCATCACAGCGAAAAGTATTATTTTCTGCATTGAAAAGAAATCTTAAAAATGAAATAAAAGTTTCTCAATTTGCTGGTTATATATCTGAAAATTCCGCATATCATCATGGTGAAGCGAGTTTAATGGGTGCTATTATTGGTATGGCACAAAATTATGTTAGTTCAAATAACATAAATTTACTAAATCCAAACGGTATGTTTGGTACTAGATATCAAAATGGTGATGATGCCGCTAGTCCGAGATATATATTTACAAATTTAAATGAGATAACATCTTATATTTTTAATAAAGATGATACACCAATTCTTAATCATTTATCAGATGATGGTAGAATCATTGAACCTGAATTTTATGTTCCAATTGTTCCTATGATTTTAGTAAATGGAACTAAAGGTATTGGAACCGGTTTTAGTACAGAGGTTCAACCTCATAATTTAGATGAAATTATAAAAGCATTAAAAGATAAAATTAAAGGTAAAACTCCAAAAAAACTACATCCTTGGTATAGAGGTTATACAGGAGAAATATCTTATCTAGGTGATGATGATGTAAAGGATCATAAAGACAAAGGTAAATATTTAATAACAGGAACTTTCAACATATATGATGAGAGAAAGTGTATTATTGAAGTTACTGAAATTCCAGTTGGAGTTTCTACTGAAAAATATAAAGCTGATTTAGAAAAATTGATTTTGGATAATTCAAAAGATATTAAACCATCAGTTCGTAGAGGACAATGTATTACACATTTTGATAATTATTCAACTGAATCAAAGGTTAGATTTTTAGTTTATTTTGATAAAACAAAATTTGCTAAAATTTTGAAAAAACAAGATGGATTTATCAATGTTTTAAAATTATCAAAATCACTTACTACAAATAATATGCATCTATATAATCCA
>Ga0066376_10005419_pt1 | contig 10828 bp, 9 predicted proteins | sample Knorr_S15_td_Bot_FD_77009 | JGI IMG/M metagenome (GOLD analysis project Ga0066376, IMG submission 77009) | Marine microbial communities from Southern Atlantic Ocean transect - Knorr_S15_td_Bottom_ad_5009_LV_A | ecosystem: Environmental > Aquatic > Marine > Oceanic | place: Southern Atlantic... | reverse complement strand
TTTTTCCAGAGTGTTCATTGATAAAATCTCCACACTTACATTAAACTCATCATCTGTGCAATGTATGTTCAGGTGTGATATATGCTCAGCGGAAAGATCTCTGGATATTTTAGCAATATCATTCCCTGATTTTTTATATTGAATCATCTCATGTAATGGAGGTGCTCGAAGTAGTTCGATTTTATTTGAATCATCAATGAGCTGCTTAAAGAATTCATAGCAAAAGAAATCAAATTTCTTATCACTAAGGTTCTCGGGATAAAGAAATGCAATCGTTTGATAGTTTAGCGGGATATCATCTGATTCTACAATATTGACCCCTCGTTTAAGAAGCACCTTGTTTAAATCTTGGTCACTCTGACCTCTGTACTCCTCTTCATCACAGTATAAACGAGAGATCTGCTGTGCTTTTGGAATATTCTTTAGCTTGACAAAACCATAACTTCGATTAAATAGATTATCCTGATCCTCCATCAGCTTTGAGCTGGATGCAATCCCCCCGGGAAGCGCAACACCCTCAATCCTGCTACAGAGGTTCACCTCATTGCCAAACAGGTCGCCATCCTTTTCTACAACCTCTCCAGCATGTAAGCCAATTCGAATGAGTATTTGATCAGCGTTTGGTGATATCTCATTTCTTTTTTTTAATTTTTTTTGAATCTTGATTGATGCATCAATGGCGTCTTTAGATTTAGAAAATTCAGCAAAGATAGCGTCTCCGATATGCTTAATAATTATTCCATCATGATCGGAAATACATCTGTTTAGGATTATATCGTGCTCATCAAGAAGATTAAGCGCGTGCGCCTCATCATTGGCACTTATCTGACTATATCCAACAATATCAGAAAAAAATAGAGAAGTAAATCTTTGTGTGGTATTGGTATTCACTTTTATAGGTTAATTTTCTAAAATTATATTGATCATCATAATAATATCCAAAATATCAATGTTCCCATTTTCATTATAATTTAAATTAAATTTGTGACTTTGATGGAATTTTTATTATTGTAACAAAGGATAGAAACACAACGGTAATCACAGGGTGAATAGGCGGCGCTTCTGGTGCTCCAGGGTTCCATAGATAGCCAAGGTAAGCTTTATAATAAATTTTATTATTTTCGATTCCATACAGTAAAGCTAATACCTTCATTTATTTCATCTCTAGATGCAAGATTAAAATCTGCTTTAATTTGATCTAGATCAATAGGGAAAAAAGTGTCTGTATCTTTATAGCTATCATTAATAAACGAAATATGCAATGTATCAGCATACTCATAGAAAAATTTATAAATTGACATGCCTCCAATAATATACACATCTGAAACTTCCTTGTCACCACCCAGTGAATCTATACATTCTTCAATGGATGTATAGCTCTCAACGTCCTCTTGATTTGCACTGCTAATAACAATATTCCGCCTATCTGGAAGGGGTTTTTTAGGAAGGCTGTCCCAGGTCTTTCGACCCATGATAATGGTCTTTCCGGTGGTTAGTTTTTTAAAGTTTTTTAAATCTTCTGAGAAATGCCAGGGGAGAGTCCCTGATCGCCCAATTGCACGGTTGCGATCCTGGGCCCAAATCATATGAATATTCATATTAAACCGCTACTTCAAATTTTATGGGTGGATGATGATTGTAATTTAGAAGCTCAAAATCATCAAACTTGATATCCCAAAATGGTTTATCCTCAATCCTAAGCTCTGGTAGATCCATTGGCTCTCGCTCAAGTTGCTCTTTTAATCCACCAATATGATTAACATAGATGTGTGCATCATTGATGTAGTGTGAGAATTCTCCCAGCTCAAGTCCCACCTCACCAGCAACCATCTGAGTTAATGCTGCGTAACATGCCAAGTTAAAGGGAATCCCAAGACCAATGTCACCGCTTCGCTGTGTAAGGTGGCAATTTAATTTTCCATCGATCACATTAAATATAAAAAATGCATGGCAGCTAGGTAGCGCAATCTCATCTAGCACGGATGGATTCCAGGCGGTAACCACCATCCTTCTAGAGTCTGGAGAATTTTTTAGAAGATCAATTACATTTTCAATTTGATTAATGTGCTTGCGTTTATATAGGCCGGGGGTATCAGACTCTTCATATTTCTCCCACTTCACCCATTGATATCCATACATCCTCCCAATTTCCCAATTCACATCTTCTGATGTCCAATCGTCCCATATTTTAGTGTGTTCACGCAGGTTGCGTATGTGAGTCTCTCCTGATAGATACCAGAGCAGTTCCCTGATAACCGATTTAAAATAAATTTTCTTGGTGGTAAGAAGCGGGAATCCTTTTGCCAAATCAACCTTATAGTGATATCCAAAATAGCAAAGCGTGTCAATTCCTGTTCTGTTATGCTTTAAAGTACCATTCTCTATGACATGTCTAACAAGATCCTGATACTGTTTCACTATAGGCTCCTCTTGATGTCCCCAGTGTATATTTGTCGTGGTCTATTAATTTTTTGGTTTTCTACTATCATCTCCCGCCAATGGGCCAGCCATCCGGGGAGTCGACCAAGCGCAAACATAACGGTAAACATCTCAGTGGGAATTCCCATTGCTCTGTATATGATTCCAGAATAAAAATCAACATTAGGAAAAAGCTTTCGCTCAATGAAGAACTCATCTTTGAGCGCAACCTCCTCAAGACTTTTGGCAATATCAAGAAGAGGATCCTCAATCTTTAGGCTATCTAGCACTTGAGCTGCTTTTTCTTTGATTACAGCCGCTCTGGGATCATAGTTCTTGTAGACTCTATGACCAAATCCCATTAATCTAAACTCTGAGTCCCTATCTTTTGCAAGTTTCACATATTTCTTATAGTCACCGCCATCTTTCTTGATCATTTCAAGCATCTCAATGACCGCCTGATTCGCTCCGCCATGCCTTGGCCCCCAAAGAGCGGAGATTCCAGCGGATATCGTTGCAAATAGATTGGCGTGGCTGCTTCCTGCCATTCGAACTGTTGATGTTGAGCAATTCTGTTCATGATCTGCATGCAGTATAAGAAGCGTATTTAGCGCATCCGAGACGATTGGATCGTGCCTATAGTCTTCCTGTTGCTCAGAGAACATCATGTGTAGGAAATTATCTACATAATTTAAATTTGAATCGGGGTATATAAATCTAAGCCCTTGAGATTTCCGATATGAGTAGGCTGCTATAGTCTTAACCTTTGCAATCAACTTGGCAATGTGCTCATCAATCACATCTATATCATGGCTATCGCTATCAGGATGAAAACCTGCAAGCGCAGTTACCATCGAAGATAAGATGACCATGGGATGGGCAGACAGGGGGAAGCCATTAAAAAACCGATTCATATCCTCATGTATATTGGCATTGGTTCGGATATATTTCTTAAATGCTTGTTTCTTTTTAGAATCTGAAAGCTCACCATAAATAAGCAAATAAGAAACATCTGAAAACGCAATATTTTCCTTTACAAGATCTTCAATGGGATATCCCCTGTATCTTAGTATCCCCTTTTCTCCATCAATAAACGTAATTGAGCTTTCACATGAGCCCGTGTTCCCATATCCTACATCTAAGGTTATATATCCAGTGCTTTGTCTAAGGGAAGAGATGTCAATTGCCTTTTCATCCTCAGAACCTTCAATAATGGGTAGTTCAATTTCAAAATCTTTTGTCTTAATAGTAGCAGAACTCATGGAAACCTCAATCTGATTGTATAATTTTATTAATTAAATATACTAAATTTAATATAATTTTTATTATCAGTATATTTCTAAAATTAAAAATTTCTCTTCTATTTAGTAACAATCCGTAACAAAATTATTGCAACTAAACACAATATAGAGTATATTTTTACATCAAGATTTCAATATCTTGTATATGTCAGTTTTTCTTTTCGACGAGAAAACATCTAAAGAAATAAAAATATCCAGAGCCCTGGATTCGGAATTGTTATGATAGTTCCATGCTTACCTAGTTGAACCTTTTGAGGGTTAATTGTGTTGTGTTGTAGTTAATAAATGAATAATGGGGATTTTTTATGACTGATATTGAAAATATGTTTAAATATCAAGGGAAAACAACCAGGGTTATTGGACCCTCTAGAACCAAAACATATAAAGAGCTTTATGATTATATCTCTTCACTGCAGGGAAATAAACTTTCATTTCATGGAAATTATCTGGGTGATAATGAGTTGGCTCAAACGATTTATACAAAAAAATATTATTTAAAAAATCTAAATAATGAGACTGTTGAAAATTGTCCAGAGGATGTTTTTAAAAGGCTCTCATCGTTTATCGCAACTGTTGAGGATGGAAAAGCAAAGCAAAAACAATGGGCTGAAAAATTTTACACTGATTTATATGAAGGTCGATTTGTATCAGGGGGGCGAGTTCTTGCGGGTTCGGGTGACTTATATAGAGTAAAAACACTTGCAAATTGCTTCGTCTCTAAAATTCAATGCGATGACATTGATTCTATATATAAAGCGGCCTTTGAATGCGCAAGGACCTATTCATACGGTGGTGGAATCGGAGTTGATATTTCTTGCTTGAGACCTAAGGACTCGCTTGTTCATAATGCTGCTGACTGCTCGACTGGAGCAGTCTCATTCATGGAGCTATACTCTTTAACCACTGGCTTGATTGGTCAAAGCGGGAGACGTGGGGCACTAATGCTCACGATTGATGTAAAACATCCAGATATACAACATTTTATTAAAGTTAAAAAAATACCTAACTGGGTGACAAACCAAATTGTGGAGCAGTGTAGCTGGTCTGGATTGTTTGATGAGCAGGACCTTAAGGCCATCAAAAAGCAGGTGATGGAAAATACACAGGTTCGATTCGCTAATATCTCAGTAAAAGCAAGCGATGAATTTATGAAGGCGATAGATGAGCAGTGTGAGTTTGGTGATACAACTCTTCTTGCCTATCAGAAAAATAATAAAGATAGAGTGATGAGCGCTCCTCAGGATGAGGATACACTACACTATTCAAGTGGAATTCCATCAAAGAATCCAAAAGATTATGAATTGTTAAATACATTTAAATCTTTTAATCAGCTTAAAAAATGGGTAAAAGAAAACTACAACTACGATCTGCAAAAATCAGACTTTGAAGATTCATCTAAAAGAGATATCTATGGTGACTTTATTGTTCCAATTAATAGGGGAAAGTTTGATATTGTCTTAAAATCATCTGGTGATTTTATGCTTTATTTTGACAGCCCTAATACCAATGAAATTAAAAATTTAATTAAAGCTAGAGATATTTGGGATCCGTTTATTGAAGGAAACTATAAAACAGCCGAACCCGGCTTGATTTTCTGGTCAACGATGAATAAATACTCTCCATCTAATTATGTTGGTAGACCTATAATTTGCACCAACCCATGCGCGGAGGTCCCCCTGGAAGATGGGGGTGCCTGCAATCTTGGCTCCATTAATCTATCTCGATTTGTAGAGAATGGATTTACTCCTGATGCTTCGATTGATTGGGATCAGCTAGCTGAATCAACAGAAACACTTGTAAGATTTTTAGATAATGTTGTCACATGGAACGAGGACCTCAATCCACTGGAAAAACAGCGGAAGGCAGCAGCTGAGACTAGACGATTGGGGCTTGGGGTGATGGGAATTGCGGATATGCTAAACCAGCTTGGGGTTGCATATGACTCTGAGCAAGGAACGATAATGATTGAGAAGGTGATGGAGTATATCACAAATGCAGCGTATCAGGCATCTTCGTTTATTGCTAAAGAGAAGTCTCCCTCGCCAATATTTGATGAGAAATCATACATGAAATGTCCATTTATAAAAGAGGCTCTTAGTGAGCAGACGCATAGTATGATCAAAAAGAATGGACTTAGAAATATTGCGATTATGTCTATTGCTCCCACTGGCTCTATATCTAATATTGTGCTTGGATATAAGAGTGATGAAAAAAATTATATCGGGGTATCTGGTGGGGTTGAGCCTATTTTCTCAGTATTTTATACTCGAAGATCCGAATCATTTGGAAATCAATTTTTTAAGATTTTTCACTCAACTGTGCAGGCATATATAGATAAAATGGGAATACAGGCTGACGTTGATAAGGCAAAGAATGTTGATGATGTTCTCCCTGAGTATCTAACAAGAACAGCCCATAAAATAGACTCAATAAAAAGAGTTAATATCCAGGGCGTGATTCAACGTTATATTGATCATAGCATATCTTCAACTATTAATCTGCCTGAAGATGTAAATCCAGAAACAATTTCTGATATATATATAAGGGCATGGAAAAATAATCTAAAGGGAATCACTATCTTTAGAGATGGAAGCAGATCTCCAATATTAAGTGTAGAGAATGAAGTGACTGAATATCAAAAAATGAAAACAAAAAGCTATTCAGTTGTGCAAGAAAACGGGGAAACAATGGAAATGTCTGGTGATGATATATTTAAATTACCAGATGGAAAATTGACAACAATGTATCATTATCTTAGGTCGGTGAAATCTGATGATAATGATGATAAGATGACACAAGAGACTATGGCTACTACGACTGGAAAAATAAAAGTATGATCAAATTAAATCCAACTGATATCATTAAGGAAAATAAAGAGCAAAAAAATAAAGAGATTATAAAGGGGAGGGTAAGTGAAGAGGATGCATCGACGATGCGACCTGAGGTTGTAGATGCAAAGGTTTATAAACTAAAAAGTGCCTTTGTTAAAAACTCAGTATTCATAACCCTAAGCTATATCAAATGTGATGGTGGGTTAAAGCCCATTGAAATATTTATAAATTCTAAGGACCTTACCAAGACCTCTGAATATGTTGTGCTCACAAGGCTTATATCAGCCATCTTTCGCAGAGCTGTAAATCCAATGTTCATCCTGGAAGAGCTTCAAGGGATATTTGATCCCAATGGTGGTTCATTTAAAGAGGGAAAATATTATCATTCATTCTATTCAGAAATTGCTGACGTTATTGAAAGATTTTTTTATGATGTTAAAATTATTGAAAAATCTGATTCTGAACCTATAGCTGATAATGGGGTGATGGAAGAGGCCCCTCCCTTAGATAATTTAGATCTAATTAATGGATTTAGAATCTGTCCAACATGCTACGGTAAGTCACTAAAGACTGAAAATGGTTGTGATTCATGTATGTCCTGTGGCTACAGCAAATGCGATAACTAATAATACAATAATAAAATCACACCATTATCATCTTTAAATTAAAATAGTTTTGTAAATTTTACTTTGTAAAATTTTTGATTTATGTTTTACTTTATAATTCTGTCTATTAATGATAAAATAGTGTGTGATTAGAATTTTAATATTATTAAATGAGGTGATGATTCATTGATTAAATTAATATTAAGCAATAAAAGAATTATAAATTCCATTCGACGCATCAAAAATAATTATGTGGAAAAATGTAATTATTGCTTAGGGAGTGGCCACGATCTCACTGACAGAAGCTGCTCAAGTTGTAATGGAAGTGGAGTTATCTAAATATCTGTATCTTTACTCATAAATATCGTTTATAAAATTTCTCCTTTGAGGGCTTCTTATTAGTATCTATTCAATGAGTTTTTAGAATAAACCAATGCGAACACGGTCTATTAATCTAAAATAAAGCGGAAAACTCCTCTATATTGATGCTAATAGATTACTTTCTGCTACTAAAACACCTGTCTCATCAATAAACAAGTAATGCTCAGGGTGGAAGGTGACACCCGCAAAGCTAACGGGCACATTGAGGCTACCCTTCCCTGCTTTGACTGTTTTACGTGGTATGGATGCTAGTGCCATTACAACCAACCCCATCGGTGCAATAATCTCGACATCTCTTAGACACCCATTTATTAAGATAGTAAACCAACCATTGTCAATCGCCGACACCGCTAGCTGATCGCCTAATAATGAACAGTGAAGCGACCCCCCTATCTATCACTAAGGCGCGACTCTCTCCGGGTGATTTAACTTGTTCAACAACTAATGAATTATCTTCAAAACAGGCTACCGTTGTGATTTGGCTATATCCTTGTTTTAAAGCTCCGTAGAGCTTAAACAAGGGTTCAACGACATCTACTTTCTGATCAAATCTATCAGAAAGATCGGATGTAGAGAAAGTATTAATTAAATTGGTGCATAGTATTCTCTTTACCGGATGCTTTAAGAGCACCTTTTCCAGCAAAATACCCCTTATGGTCATCTCCTATATCAGATCCAGCCATATTTTGGTGTTTAACACATGCAATCCCCTCTCGAATCTCTTTACGCTGAACTTCTTTAACATAGCCAAGCATTCCTTTGTCTCCAAAATACTCTTTAACTAAGTTGTCTGTAGATAAAGCGGCAGTATGATAAGTAGGTAAAGTAATTAAGTGATGGAAAATACCCGCCTCTCTTGCTGAATCAATCTGAAAAGTACGAATTTTTTCATCAGCTTCTCTACCAAGATCTGTATCATCATATTTTTCATCCATAAGGGCTTCTCTTGTGTAGGCAGAAGTATCGCCTCCTTCTTGTTTCATTGTATCGAAAACTTGCTGACGGAAGTTTAAAGTCCAGTTAAATGAGGGGCTGTTATTATAAACAAGTTTTGCGTTAGGAATAACTTTTTTAATTTGATTCATCATCGCACCTATTTGGCCAATATGAGGCTTTTCAGTTTCTATCCAAATAAGGTCAGCACCATTTTGTAAACTCGTAATTGAATCAAGGACACATCTTGCTTCACCAGTTCCTTTTTTAAATTGGTATAGATTGCTAGGTAAACGTTTGGGACGAACTAATTTACCATGATGATTAATTACTACATCTCCATGATTCATATTCTCAGTATTTACTTCATCAACATCTAAGAAAGAATTGTATTGATCTCCTAAATCTCCAACTCCATGGGTTATAGCTATTTGCTTTGTCAAACCAGCTCCCAACGAGTCTGTTCTTGCAACTATTACTCCATTATCAACTCCAAGCTCTAAAAATGCATAGCGTACGGCATTAATTTTTGCTAAGAAGTCAGCGTGAGGCACTGTTACCTTCCCATCTTGATGACCACACTGCTTTTCATCAGAAACTTGGTTTTCAATTTGAATACAGCAAGCACCAGCTTCAATCATTTGCTTAGCCATCAGGTATGTAGCCTCTGCATTTCCAAAACCTGCATCTATATCTGCAATGATTGGAACTATATGCGTTTCAAAATTATCAATTTTATCTTGAACTACTTTTTTAGCATCTCCTTCAGCAGCATCTAATTCTCTGAATAAACCACCTAATTCTCTAGCATCAGCTTGTCGCAAGAATGTGTATAGTTCATTAATCAAACTAGCTACAGACGTTTTTTCATGCATTGATTGGTCTGGAAGAGGGCCAAACTTAGAACGAAGGGCTGCTATCATCCATCCAGAAAGGTATATATAGTTTCTTTTATTAGTACCAAAATGCTTTTTGATGGAAATTATTTTTTGTTGACCAATAAACCCGTGCCAGCAGCCTAATGACTGCGTATATGCACTAGAATCTTTATCATAAGCATCCATATCTTCTCTCATAATAGAGGCAGTATATTTAGCTATATTTATACCAGTTTTAAAGCGGTTCTGAGCCCGCATCCTGGCGGCATATTCTGGGTTAATTAAATCCCATCTCCCTGATTTCTTCTCTATAATCACTGAGATTTGTTCAATATCTTTTGAGTATTCCATTTATGAAGTTCCTTATTGGTTATAATAGTATTTTATTAGTTTAAATATGTTGGTATGCAGGTAATGTTAAAAATTCATCAAATTTTTCTGATGTGATCATTGATTTAAATAATTGAGATGCCAATGTAAATTTTCCATTTTTAAATCTATTTTCTCCTATCTCTTCTTTGATTGTTATTAATTCTTCTTCTAATATTTTTATAGAAAGGCCAGAATTAACTTTCTCCCCACTAGCAAGCTTGCATTCATGCTTTATCCATTGCCACAGCTGCGCTCTTGAGATCTCTGCGGTGGCTGCATCTTCCATGAGATTGTATAGTGGAACACAGCCATTACCACAAAGCCAAGCCTCAATGTATTGCAGCCCTATTTTTATATTTTGTCTCAAGCCGTTTATTGTAATCTCTCCACTAGGAACCTTTAATAAATCTTTAGCTGTAATGTTTGGGTTTTCCATTTTTCTTTGAATTTGATTATCCCCTGGCATTTCTTTATTAAATGCTGAGAGTGCGATATCGGAGAGACCTGGATGAGCAATCCAGGTACCATCGTGTCCGGCACTGGCTTCTCTTTCCTTGTCGAACTGAACCATTTTCATTGCCCTTTGGTTTGCTTTATCATCATTTTTGATTGGGATTTGTGCGGCCATTCCCCCCATAGCATGCGCTCCTCGTTTATGGCATGTGTATACTAGTAGTTTAACATATGAACTTAAAAAATGACGCGACATTGTTACTTCAGATCTATCTGGTAATACAAAATTAGAAAATGACTTGAATTTTTTTATGAAACTAAATATATAGTCCCATCTTCCACAGTTTAATCCTGCAGAGTGTTCTTTTAATTCATATAGAATCTCATCCATTTCAAATGCAGCAAGTATTGTTTCTATAAGCACGGTGGCTTTGATTGTGCCATTGGGAATCCCCAACTTCTCCTGAGAAAAAACAAAGATGTCATTCCACAGTCTCGCCTCAAGATGACTCTCTAATTTGGGTAAATAAAAATATGGGCCTGTTCCCTTTTTTATCAATGTTTTAGCATTATGATAGAAATAAAGTGCAAAATCAAATATAGAGGCCGAAATGGAATTATTATTAAATAATATATTTTTCTCATTTAGATGCCAG
>Ga0066376_10005417_pt1 | contig 10830 bp, 10 predicted proteins | sample Knorr_S15_td_Bot_FD_77009 | JGI IMG/M metagenome (GOLD analysis project Ga0066376, IMG submission 77009) | Marine microbial communities from Southern Atlantic Ocean transect - Knorr_S15_td_Bottom_ad_5009_LV_A | ecosystem: Environmental > Aquatic > Marine > Oceanic | place: Southern Atlantic... | reverse complement strand
CGCTCGACGAGCGGCGTTGACTTCAACCGGATATGCGGGGCCACCCGAGCCAACACCGGCATCCAGTTTTTAATTACATCGGCGACGGTCTCCGCAAGGCCGGCCTGGACACCGGAATACGGACGCGGGCAATGTCGGGCGTCGCGGTTTCCGCGCGTGACTCGGTCTCGCCGACCCAGTTGGCCACGGCCTCGTTCTTGTCGACGATCATCTCCAGCGCATCGCTGCTGGTCTCGATAATGTTGGCCAGCTGACGCATCGGCGTCGTTTCGAAGACGGTTTTCACCATCTGGTCGCTGACCTCGCGTGGCACCCAGTAGCCGCCCTCCGGGTCGGAACCGACGGACAGCGCCTTCAGTTCCATATCGTCGCCCGAGCGCAGCAAGGTACGGAACGCCTTGACTTCGGCCGACGGATTGTCCGCCGCTCCGAACCCGCCGCTTGGCGAACGGCGCAACATGGTTTCGATCCGCGCGAGCCGCGCGTCGGCCTTGGCCTCGGCGCTGGCGATGCGGTTTCCGGTATCGGTCTTGAAAGTTTTGAAAGCCGCGCCGAAACGGTCGACGGCTTCCCTGACGTCGGTGATCTCCATTCGGATCTCCTATTGGGTCATCAGATCGGCGACGCGCGAAAGGCTCGCCACCAAATAGTCGAGCGCTTCGCTCTCGGCGTCGCGCCGGGCGATCGCTGGGCCGGCGTCGCGCCGGTAAATGGTCCTGTAGCCGTCGGCGATGATCGCCTTGGCCTGGCTTCGACTGAAACCAGAGTCGCGAAGGTACGCCTCGAACATGCGCGGCGCCGGCAAACGGCCATCCGCGGCCACGGCCTTGATCCGGTTGATGCGCGCCTTCGGATTGGCGGGAAATGTGACGATCGAAATTTCGATCAACTCGATGGATTTGATGACCCGGCGTTCGCCGTCAAACACCGCGCCGCCGGGCGGCACCATGAACCCGATCGAAAGCGCGTCCACCGCCCCGGCCTTGAGCAGCGCATGGGCTTCGCGCGCCTGTTGGACATCAAGGATTAGGCGTCCCCGCACGAGAAGTCCCTGGTCGGTCTCCTCGACTTTTTCCCATATACCGATCGGCGAGCGCGCGTCGTGCTGCCATAACATGCGCACCTTGGCGGGATCGGCGGCGGCGGCGGCAAAAGCGCCCGGTTCGATCAGGTCGCCATCGAGATCGGTGTCGCCGAAGGTCGATGCGAGGCCCTCGAACAGTCCGATTTCGGTATCGTCGTCACCGACGATGACCGAGACGGTCTTGAGCGCAAACGGTACACGCCGGCGTTCCGGCGCTTCGTCCATGATTTTGTCTTCCGGCTCCACGTTCGAGCCCTCCTCGCTTGCTGTTTTCGGGTGGTGACGAATGAATCCGCGACTCAAAAAGAAAACCGCCAGGCGGCGGCCGATAGGTGGGCAAGATGGTGGCGGCGGATCAACCGACCGGCGTCACCGCTTCGGACGGTTTGTCGGGAGCTTGCGCCGCCGGCGCCACGTCCACGCCCGCGGGCAAGGGCGCCAAGCCGACCAGAGCCCGCTTCTCGTTCGGGGTCAGGAAATTGGCGGCGCCAATACGCGCCCATACCTTTGCGCGGCGCGGCGCCAGGGCGGGGATTTCGTCCCTGTCGAAGTCTAGTGAAAGGTCGTCGCCAAAAGCCGGCACCAACCAGTTGTTGAGTTCATCCGTGACCATGTCGAGAAGCGGCAGCACCGCGTCTTCGTAAAGGCTAAGCCGGGCCTGCTCGAAATTGGCGAAGGTGAGCGAGCCTTCGATGCCGACCAGTTGCGGCGGCACGTTATAGGCCAAGGCGATTTCGCGCGCCGACATGTCCTTGCCAGCCAGCCAATCCATGTCCTTTGGGCTCAACGACATTTCACGCCACTCGAGCCCGCCTTCGAACACCGGCACCTCGCCGGCGTTGGCGCCGCCCTGGCTGAACGCGCGAAGCTCGGCCTTAAGCGCCTCGCGCTGGGTGTCGGACAGGACTTCCTGGCCGCCGCCCTTGGGCGCGTATACGAGAGCACCGCTAGGACGCGCGCTGTTCTGAAGCAACGCGGTATTCCATCGCCCCGCTTCGTTGTGCTGGTCGATCGAGTATGCCGCCGCTTCGAGCGGACTCATGCCATACCAATCGTTTAGGGAATGAAACAACTTTATGTGCAGAACGGCGGCTTGTCCGGTCAACGGGTCGACGGAGAAATCCAGATGTTCGCCGCCAACCGAAAAACGATACGCGCGCGGTAGGCCGCGCGGGCCGGGAATCACGGTCATTCGGTCGGGGCGCAACGTCCAGAGCTCGCGCGGTGGGCCGCGTTCCGGCCCGACGGCTTCGAGAAAGCTGTTACCGGCGATCAGGAAGAATTGGTACAGGGCGTCGAACAGCTCGGCGCCACCCTGCATCGGGTTGGGCCGCGACAAAAGGTCGATCAGAGGATGCTCGGCAAGCTGGCGGCGCCCGCCGCGGCGATGAGATAGCCGCCACGGCACGGCGGCGGCGTTTTGGGCAATCAAACGGACGCAGCGATAGGCGATGACGTTCTTCCGGTAGCCCTCTTCCGCCAGCCGGTCATAGCGCCGGGGCGTGAACCGCGGTTGACCGATTCCGGCGCGAACCAGAAGCGGCCCGCCGGCGCTTTGTTTGGTACGCCACAACGCTTGCCAGGCATCACGGACACCCATGTCAGGCGCTCCAGATGCGCGGCGTGGCGGCGGTACCCAGCATCAATTCGCTGAGCGCCCAGACCAGGGCGTCGACCCGGTCGGGACTGGCGCCCATGGCGTTGGGCTCGGTGGTGAAAACGCACATCTGATCCTCCAGTTCCGGGAAGCCGCCGACGTGATGAACTCGGCCTTGTTCGTAAAGAGCGGCGACCGGTTCCGCGCGCGCGACCTTGCCGCGACTCGCGCGCACCGCCTTGAAGGCGGCGGTCGGATCGACCGTGTGAATCACGTGCCCAACCATGTCGCCGCCGTTGTTGACTTCAGCGATAATGCGATCGGCCCGCCAGCGGTGGTACGCGGTGACGGCGGCGCGTCCCCAGGCATCGGGCCCCGCCCGCAAGGACACGTCCTCAAGGACATAGCCGTGGCCGTCGATGCCGCGCCCGGCGACGATGATCCCGGTTTCAGCCGATTGTTCACCGCTTGACGCCGCTGGATCCACGGCGACGACCATCCGCGCGTGCGAGGGCGCGCCGTCGCGGCGTAATTGATCGATCCGGACCCGGCGCCACAGCGCCCCCGGAAGATCGACCAGAAGCTCGCCGTGGAGTTCCTGACGGCCAATGCGCGTGCCGCCGTATTTGCTGGTAACGGCGTCGAGGAACGCCGGCGCCAAGTTCGTCGCGTTGTCGAAAGTGCTGCCACGAGTGACCACGGTGCCGGATTCGGCGACGAGGTCTCGTAACACGGAGGTAGGACGCGGCGTGGTGGTCACCACGGCCCGGGGCGCTTGTCCCAGGCGCAAGCCGAATTGCAGATTGTCCCAGGCATCGCGCGCGCGGGGCCATTTAGCCAGCTCGTCCGCCCAGGCGGCGTCATGTTGGGGCCCGCGCAGCTGATCCGGCTCGGACGCGTTGTAAAGCGTGGCGATGGCGCCGCTGGGCCAGGTGAGCCGGCGCTTGGAAGGCTCGTAAAGGGGGCGACGGTCGGTCCGGCTAATGGCAAGGATGCCGCTTTCGCCCTCGACCATGACATCGCGCCCATCGGCCGCGGTTTGGGCCACCAGGGCGACGCGACGGCATTGACCGGCCGCCAGCGGGCTTGGACCCTCGACCAGGCCGCGGACCCACTCGGCCCCGGCGCGGGTCTTGCCGAACCCGCGCCCGGCCAGGATCAGCCAGGTCCGCCAATCGCCGGGCGGCGTCAGTTGTTGCGGTCTGGCCCAGAAACCCCAGTCGTGAAGAAGTTGCTCGGCGCGCCGCTCACTTAGCTCGCTCAGCAGCCTCGTCCGTGCCGAGGCGGGCAGCGATGACAGCGATTCGGCGAGCGATCTCGTCTCGTGCGCTGGGTCTTGGTTCACTGTCGGACCCAGCCTCCGGGATGTTCGCTCCCTTGGCGGCGCCGCTCGACCCGGCGCGTCGCTTCAGGGCGCCGCCGAGCTCGGCCACAAACCGGGCCGACGCGGTGTCGCCGCCCAGCGCCTTATCGATCTGGGCGGCAACCACGCCCGGAAGATTCCGTGTGACGGCGCCATGCCATACGTCACCCCACGCGAGCGCGAAATCCGGATTGTCGCGAAGCCATTTGTAAACCGTCCGCGGCGTCACGCCGGCGGTCGCGCAGATGGCCTCGACGTCGCGGTTGCGTCCGGCAGCCCGCGCCGCTTCCAGAACCGCCCCTTGGCGCCGGTCGGGTTGCCACGCAATCGACAACGCCTGGCCGGTCTTCGCCATGACGCTCCACGATGAAATGAGAGAGGGCGGAACTTTGACCGACAGCGGTAGCCGTGGGGTCAAACTATCGATCCGGTGCCGTGAAACGATATTTCAAAGTAAAACCCCGGCCAATTCCTTCGCCAAGGTTCATTCGCTAGACACAAAAATCCACGTTGTTATTTAACTAATAACCGCTCGCCGGCGGGAAGTCAAGAACTTTGTTGGCATCGGTCGAAGTACGCTCGCTAGGAGCCCGCCTGCCCGGGTCAATCGGTCGTTTTAGATAAATATCTATAAAATTTTATGTGAATTAGTCCGTTCGGATCATGACCGCATGCGCGGGCTGGTGTTTACTGAAGTTCGGCACGGGATATCCCCGACCTATTCGCGGACCGTTCGCGGTCAAGGTCAAGGAATACCGTCCGGGACGGCGGCTTTTGCGGCCCTCTGGGCGACCCGGTGACGGAACGCGCGGCAAGTGGCGGCACCCCGGCCGCTGTCGCACCGTCTACCGCGGTCGTGGGGCCCTAAAATCCGCGGCAACCGCTCCCCGAGTGGTTGCCGCGAAGTCATCGGCGACGGGGGAGCCCTCGCCCATCGCCACGACAGGGACCTCACCGCGCCGCGCGGCCTTCTAGGCATGGCGTCTAATTTCCCGCTCCATGGGCGCCGCCGATTCCCGCCGCGCGGCGCGGTCCTCTCCGTTCCTGTAGGGGCACATCATTGCGCCGGCCGCGCCGCCCACAGGCGGCTGGAACGGACGGTTGGACCAAGAAATTCAACCGCCGTAGTGCGTTCGCATCATGACGCGCGGCGCTTCATGTGGATATTAGAAGGCCACGAGCAAAGCCTTTGTTCCATCCGCTGCCCTCCCTGGCGACGGACGTTCGGAGGCGATGCATCCGGGACCGCGACGGCGGCCCCTGGGGTAGACGACCCGAGGGTAAATCAGAATTACCCCATCGGCTTCGCGGCCGGGGCGGCGTTGCGATCAGCGCCGGAACCGACATGCCGCCGGCACCGATGGGGTGGCGGCCTGAAACGCCGCCCTTGAACTCGGGGTTCCGGAAATCCGAGCACGCCGCTCACGCGTCGGTCTCGGCTGGAGCGGGTCGGTCAGCCTGAGCGACCCCACAACCCGACCGGACACCCCGACGCGTCGCGCGGCGCTAATGGCTTGGCTCTCCCCGCTCCCATTCCCCGGGGGTACAGCCAAGTCGCGCCGCGCGGCGCACCGGTTCGCTCCTCGACCACGACCGGACGAGGCGGATTAAGTCATTGGATTAAAAATCATTGCGGATGTTGGCCGCGCCATTCCCGGGCCCGCGCCTGGGCCTCGGCGATTTGTTCCACCGACAATTGGCCACCGGTGATTTCCATGCCTTCGTTGGCCGTATCGTTGCCCTGGCCCGCGGCAAGATCGAACCACATATAGGCCCGCGGCAGATCCTGCGGCACCCCTCGTCCGTCGGCATACATAACGCCCAAATTGTACTGCGCCATGGGCTCGCCTTGTTCGGCGGCGCGCCGGTACCACGCAACGGCGTCGATATCGCCCTGCGGCACGCCGCGACCATGGGCGTACAGCGAACCTAAGTTGGATTGCGCCCGCGCATGTCCTTGTTCGGCCGCGAGACGGTACCACGTGGCGGCTTCCGAATCGTTGGACGGCACGCCCTGGCCCTGGGTATACAGGACCCCCAAATTGTACTGTGCCGCGGCCAAACCCTTCTCCGCGGCACGACGATACCAGACCACTGCCTGCGCGTAATCTTGCGGGACGCCGTCACCCCGCGAATACATCATCGCGAGGTTCGCCTGCGCGTCGGCGAAGCCCTGCTCGGCCGCGCGCCGATACCAGTCGGCGGCGCGCGCCTTGTCTTGCGGCATGCCCTTGCCCTGGCTGTACAGATACCCGAGCTTGGCCTGCGCTACCAAGTGTCCCTGTTCCCCGGCGCGCTGGTACCATTGCGCCGCTTGCGCCGAATCCTGGCTTACGCCGCGGCCCTGTTCGAGCAGTTCGGCAAGACTGGCCTGAGCATCGGCGTCGCCCTGCTCCCCCGCCATGCGGAACCATTTCGCGGCCTGGCCCAGGTCCCGCGCCACGCCTTGGCCCTGGTAAAACATCAGCGCCAGATTGTATTGCGCAACGACGTGACCTTGTTCCGCCGCGCGTTGGTAGAGTTGGGCCGCCTGGCCAGCGTCCTGGGAAACACCCCGACCCTCCTCATACATACCCGCCAGTACGATTTGGGCATCGACGTCGCCTTGATCGGCGGCCTTTCGATACAGCGTCGCGGCTTGCGAATCGTCTTGCTCGACGCCACTGCCGCTTTCGTACAAAACGGCGAGATTGTACTGGGCCGGTCCGTAGCCCTGATCGGCGGCAAGTCTGTACAATTGGGCGGCGACCGGAAAGTTCTGCTCGACGCCCGTTCCCTCGTCGTACATCACCGCAAGATTGTATTGGGCCTGGGCCAAGCCCTGTTCCGCCGCCACTTTAAATTCGGCGAACGCCGTCCCGTAATCGCCCTTATTGTACGCGTCGACACCCGCGTTGAAGTCCGCCGCGACCCGGACGAACGAACCCGCGAGACACGCGACGACAAGCATCGCGCCCGCCACGCGCTTCGTCCGCCGTTTCAGCATGGTCCCGATAAGAGGCATCGGACGAAATGATGCGCGGGTTGAAAGCAATGTTCAAGTGGCGCCATCACCAGCGGCCACGAGGCCTAGTGTCAGGGGCGGCGCGCGGCCAGCTCGGCCCAACCGCCCGCGTGCGGCGCAAAGAAGTTGACGAACAGATCGACGCCTTGGAACATCCACCGCCCGTCACGTTTGACGTAGGTGTCGTGATAGTCCGCAAGCAGCCAGCGGTCTTCCTTGTCCCCGTCCGCCAGCACCGTCGCCGGCATGATCAATCGCCACTTTGCAAACGCGCTGTCGCCATCGACCTCGATTAGTTCGTTCAGCACCAGATGCGCGGCAAACGCGATCTCGTCCGACACGCCGGCAAAAAATTTCTCGATCGCCTCGCGCCCCTCATAGCGGCCGAAGTGGCCGCCGTCCCAAACCGCATCATCGACGAAAAGCGGCCCCAGCTTGTCGGGCGGGTATCCGTCGTCGCAATAACCGCAATACTCCGCCTTGAGCCGCCTGATGTCCTCGATCGCCTCAAGACGCGCGACCCTCTGTTCCAACGTCAAATCACCCATCGACCAGCCTCCCGCGCCGTTCCCGTAGATCCGGAAAGTTTACCACGCATCGCCGCGATGAGCGCGCGAAAGAACAATTCGAAACCGGCGCCCCGCCACTACGCCGCCTTCTCGCCGGCGCGAAACAATTCACGCGACAATGTTTGGAGCCCTTCGCGCAACAACTCGAGCTCGCGCCGATCTCGCCCGGCCGGGTTGGCTTTCGTCAGCACGCCGGGCCAGCGTTGATAAACCGATACGTTCTCGGTGACATCGGCGACGCGCCGGCCACGCGCGCGCAAGACTTCGCGCAACACGCCGTAACGATATTGCAGCCCGGCGCGGTCATCACCTTGCATATCGACGCCTGGAATTCGGCCCAGCTCGAACGCGGCGACCTCGACCGAGCCATAAAGCTGCCGGCGCATCCAACCAAAAATCCGGCCGGCGTCGGCCTCGCCGCCGTCGATCATATTTCGATTCGCGAGAAGATCGAGGGGCGTGGTGGTCATGGCGGGATCACCGCCGCGCGCCAGGGCGCGCCGCCGAGCCGCCACCTCCGGGGTCGGTGATTGCGTATAGACACGTGGGCGTCCCCGTTTCGCCATGGTGATCTCCTTCAAATTCGGTTCAACGATTTGCCCCGCCCACGGCCATCATCCCCGAGCCATGGGTCACGGTGATCATGCTATTTTTATTAGGACTATATGTCCTATACGTCAAGACAAATTGTGATAGGACAAATTGTCCGTGGCGAGCGCACAATCCGCCAATGGTAAAAAAACCAAGCGCGTCGGCGATCAAGGCGGGTTTCGCGCAGCGCCTGAAGGTGATTCGCGACGGCATGGGCCTGTCGCAGGACGAACTGGCGCGCGCCATCGGTATTTCGCAGAGCCGATATTCGAAATATGAAAGCGGCCGATCTTCGGCGCCATATGATATTCTGATTACGCTGTCCGATTACACTGGGTACTCGATCGACTTTCTGGTGGCCGGACGCATGCCCAATATGCCGTTTCGTAATCCGCGCCGGATCAAGTCGAAAAGCGACTGAGCGACTCCCGCGTGAATCCACGGGGCGGAGCTTTTCCACATTTCCTGTATGCGCATCTCGTAGGATAAAATGTACTTGTTAAATAAGACAAAACGGACTAATATTTACCTTGGTTAAGATCCCCGAACGCGAGATACATGATGCATGGCCACGACTGGGACGCCCTCGGACGGCTATCCGAAGCGGAGCGCCGCGACGGTCCGATCCCCGAAGACGAACTGATCCTGATTCGTTACGGATCGTTCGCGGCCTTCGAAGCGAGTCGGGCAAAAGCCCAAGTTCGTCATTTCGCGGGTCTCGCCCGGCGCGCCGTTCGCGGCCTGCGCTTGCGACGCGCGCTCCGCCACGACGGACGCTACGACCACGTGGATTCCGTGACGTTTACCCAGCTCATCGACAGTGATATCGCCGATATCAGATTTTACTTGCGCGAACGCCGCAAGTGGCTCCGCCACCTGCACAAGATCGACAAGTCGGGATCGCGGGGCACCGGCCCAACCACCGTGCGCGTCATACCCGGAGAATCGGGCTGACGCGGCCCAAGCGCGCGCAATTGGTCACGTCTTGGCCACTCCCTGTATCATGAGGCTTCGAAAAACGCGCGCTTGAAGGAGAGTGTTCATGATAGTCAGGGTCTTGTGCGTCTCTGTTATCGGCGTCTGTGCCGCGATTTCGGTCGTCGCAAGCGCTAGCGCGGCCGAGGTCCGCGTTTATCCGCCACCACCGCCGGCGGTCAGTCCCATTGCGGGCGCCATCGATTTTCACGTCCATTCGGCCCCGGATGTTTTCGGCCGCGGTTATGAAGACGCCGATGTCGGGCGCCTGGCCGCGCGGCGGGGCATGCGCGCCCTGGTGCTCAAGAACCATGTCACCAGCACCGCCGACCGGGCCCTGATGCTCACCAAGGCGGTACCCGAAATCGAGGCCTTCGGCGGCATCGTCCTTAATCAAGCGGTGGGCGGCATCAACGCGGCCGCCGTGGAGTGGATGTACCGCATGGAAGGCGGACGCGGGCGGGTCGTCTGGCTGCCAAGCTTCGACGCCGATTACCACCTCCGGACATTCGGCGAACCCGGCGAGGGTCTGAAAGTGGCCGTCGACGGGGTCGTCACGCCACAAATGGAGAAGGTGCTGCGGGTCATCGCCCGCGAGGACCTGGTTCTTTGCACAAGCCATGTATCGCCAGAGGAAGCGCTGGCGGTTATCAGGCGCGGGCGGGAATTGGGTGCGTCGCGATTCGTAATCACCCACGCCATGGCCAACGTCCCCGGGTTTTCCATCGCGCAAATGAAGGAAGCCGCCAGCATGGGCGCCTATATGGAATTGGTATTCCTCAATGACATGATGGGGCCGAAGGCGTATTTGCCGTGGATGCGGCACTGGAAGCGGGTTTCGATCGAGGACATGGCGGCGGCGATCAAGCAGGTCGGCGCCGCGCATTTCATTCTCAGCTCCGACCTTGGTCAGACCGGCAATCCCGCCCATCCGGACGGATACAAATTGTTGGTTGACGGCCTCGGGAAAGCCGGCGTTTCGCGCGCCGATATCGATTTGATGATGAAGCGAAACCCGGCCTGGCTTCTTGGTTTGGATGGTTAGGGACTGGTCGAATATGTGGTGCCTTGGGCACTGGAGGCACCTTCGGAACTCGCGGCGTTGGGGGCGCCGGCCCGCCCAAACCGGGCCAGACGGGTCAGAACATATACCAACAGAACACTCAACAGCACCGGACCAACTGGCCAGCCACGCGGCGTCAGGGCCAAGATCAGCAGCGGCGATAACCAGGCAAGCGCCAAGGCGGCGCTTTCGCCAGGAAGGAACCGGTCCCGCGACGCGACGTCGTAAATCAGGATCACCGCCACGGACACGATGGTCATGTCATAAACATACGCCATTGGCGTGGCCAGAGTCGCCACGACGGCAAGCACGGCGATCGCCAAGGGACCGCCACGGGGCGGCCGAAAGGCCCAGTACACGGCGACGGCGGCGCCGAGCGAAAATACTGCCTGGATCACCGATCCGGCGATCGGTCCAAGGCCCATCATCCGCGCCATCATCGTTGGAGACGTGCCTTTGCCGTAGCCGATGCCGGCGCCCCGTTCCATCAAAGCGGTCTTAAAGCCGCTTATGAAGTCGATGTATGACGACCAGATATCCATCCCGAACAAGCCGGTGGTCAACCCCATCAACACCACCGTCGT
>Ga0066376_10005416_pt1 | contig 10833 bp, 6 predicted proteins | sample Knorr_S15_td_Bot_FD_77009 | JGI IMG/M metagenome (GOLD analysis project Ga0066376, IMG submission 77009) | Marine microbial communities from Southern Atlantic Ocean transect - Knorr_S15_td_Bottom_ad_5009_LV_A | ecosystem: Environmental > Aquatic > Marine > Oceanic | place: Southern Atlantic... | reverse complement strand
CAATGTTCCCATTCGCCATTCCAAGGAATAACAATTCTCCGGTAACCGAAAAAGCAACTGAATTTACTTTTGAAGAAAGTGCCACATCGCGAGTAACATCTCTTGTCTCATCAATCAAAACAATTCTTCCACCTTCAAATGTAATTGCTAAATGTCTCCCTGTCGGAGAGGCTGTGAGGGAGGTTGGACGATCGCCAATAAGCCAAGTTCGAACTGATTGGTCGACCATACCACGTAAATAATGCCATTCCCAGCCCCGACGTTCGCGATCGGTCGCAGCCAAGTGATGTCTTGCCATATCCCACGAATTATTTGCCATCGCCGCCTGTGCTGTCCCAATCGTTGCAATATATGCTCTCTGCTCTGCAATACTTCTTGCTGTTGCCTCAACAACGAGAGCTCTTTTCATATCCTTTTGACTTGCTTCAGATTCAATGAAACCCCAAATCAAACCAGTGATACCAAGGAGCAATGCAACGAAGACCACGGTTGCGGCACGGAACTTGAGTTGATTTCTTCGAGCATACAACCGCAGTTTATACATTGTCGTTGGAGGTTTTGCGAGAATGGGCTGGTCTTGTAAATACCTACGAATGTCCATCGCCATATCCGCCACTGACTCGTACCGAGATTCTCGTTCTTTCGAGAGTGCTTTCAAAAGAATCTGTTCGATTTCAATTGCAATTGAATCGTCAATTTTTCGTGGAGAAGTAGGTTGAGTTTCTCGTATAACCAGGGGTGCTCTGTATAACGGAACACCCTTTAAATCATACGGAAGTTCACTGGTCATGAGTTGATACATTAAGACGCCTAACGAATACACATCCGTTCTCACATCAACATCATGCGGGTCGTCGCCGCACTGCTCTGGACTTGACCATTGCAATGTTCCTACAAATCTTCCTTCAACTGTTACCGTTTTTGAATCATCATCAGAATCTGTCATGAGCGCTACACCGAAATCAATTACCTTTGGCCTACCTGCACTCGTAATTAAAATATTGGATGGTTTCAAATCTCTATGAATGACACCTCTACCATGACCGTATTGAACTGCTTCACAAACACGCAGAAATAATTCAATTCTCCCTCTTCTACTTAAATGTTCCTCCTCGACGTAATCTGTAATCGAACAACTACCTGGAATATACTCCATTGCAAAATACGGAAGCAAAATATCGTCTTGGGTTTGATGACCGGAGTCATAAACTTGCGCGATTCCAGGATGCTGTAATCGAGCTAGCATTTCGCTTTCCATTTCAAAACGATGGAGTGTTGCGGGTGTTGCTGCTGCAGATTTTACGATTTTTAATGCGACTGACCGATGGGGGTGCATCTGCTTCGCTTCGTAGACATTACCCATACCACCCGTGCCTATGATTCGAATGATTTCAAACTCACCAATCCTACGACCAATCCATTCGTCTGGACGAACACCAACGTTGGTATCGAGCCAACTACTGCCAGCAGTTTCCTCGTGATGGGTTTCTGCGTTTGGATCTGATCCTTCGCCCGTCCCGCCATAAGGATTTATATTTTTCTCGTCCGACATATCATCATGATACGTGGAAGAAGTTACATGGGTTCTTATGAAAGAGCGTGACGTATCTGCAAGGCAAGATCTTCACCATTTTGTAATTCTTGGGGTTTCCATTCAATTGCAAGTCCTTCTTCTTGGCAGGGCTTTGGAATGATGTGAAAATGAACGTGAAATACTGCTTGGTGAGCCACTTCGCCATTATTTTGCAAAATGTTATATGCAGTCGTACCTGTTACTTGTACAACCGCTTTGGCAACCTTAACCAAGGCTTCCCCGAGGGCGGCTGCACTCGTTGCGGAAAGTTCATGCAACGATGCCACAGGTTCCTTTGGAACAACCAACGTATGCCCTGGGCTTAGAGGAGCAACATCTAGAAATGCAAGCACATGGTCATCTTCATAAATTCGATGACATGGAATTTCTCCTGCAATTATTTTTTGAAAAATTGTTTGCATGTTATTGCTTTCGTATTTCCGCTTGTGCTGCTGCTAATCGAGCGGTCGGGACTCTGAATGGAGAACAGCTCACGTAATTCAATCCCACTGTATTACAAAATTCAATCGAAATCGGGTCACCACCATGTTCACCACAAATACCAATTTTCAGTTTCGGGTTAACGGATCGTCCACCTTCACAACCCATACATATGAGTTTGCCTACACCATCGGCATCAATCGTTTGGAATGGATCTCTTACCAAAATACCATCTTCAAGGTATTGTGGTAGAAAAGTGTTGATGTCATCACGACTGTACCCATACGTCAATTGGGTTAAGTCGTTTGTTCCAAAACTAAAGAAATCAGCAACAGTAGCAATTTGATTCGCAACAATCGCTGCCCGTGGAATTTCAATCATCGTTCCAATTGGAATGTTAAACTTACCCGTATATCGTTCCTTTGCCGTCACTCGTGCAATAGTACTAAGAGTAAGTGTCCTTAATTGAGCGAGTTCTTCAAATGTCCCCACAAGTGGAATCATGATTTCAGGACGAGCGTTAATTCGCTTACGCTTACACATAATCATTGCTTGAACGATTGCTGTTACTTGCATGACAAGAATTTCAGGATAGGTCACTGCGAGTCGACAACCTCTGTGTCCTAACATTGGGTTGAATTCATGGAGTTGTTCAACCCTTCGCTTGACAACTCCAATTTTAATTCCCATTGCGTCTGCGACTTCTTTTTGACCGACATGGTCATGTGGGAGGAATTCGTGCAACGGTGGATCGAGTAAGCGAACCGTCACTGGAAGGTCTTTCATTGCAGTAAAAATGCCAACAAAATCATCGCGTTGATATGGCATCAAACGAGCAAGCGCATTTTCACGTTTTTCTTTTGTTTCAGCAAGAATCATTCGACGCATGGCAAGGATTCGATCACCTTCAAAGAACATGTGTTCGGTTCTTGTTAATCCAATTCCTTCTGCTCCGAACAATCGAGCGCGCTTTGCGTCTTCTGGAGAATCTGCATTTGTGCGAACGTTCATTCTTCGACGTTGGTCTGCCCACTTCATGACTGTCAAAAATGCTGTGCTTGGTTTAGGTTCATGTCGTTGAACTTCACCAAGCATCACTTCGCCTGTGCCACCATCAATAGAAAAAATGTCATTCTCCCCATATGTTCTTCCATCTATGATGACAGTTCTCCGAGTTGCATTGATATGCAATGCAGAAGCACCCGCAACACAACACTTTCCCCAACCCCGCGCGACAACCGCAGCATGGCTTGTGCTTCCACCGGTCGAAGTCAAAATTCCAACAGCGTGTCGCATCCCATCAATATCCTCGGGAGATGTTTCTTTACGAACAAGCAGAACGTCTTCACCTGCTTCTGCACGAGCAACAGCATCGGCAGCAGAGAATGCAAGTGCTCCGGTTGCAGCGCCTGGAGACGCTGCCAAACCCTTTGCGAGTTGTACAACACCTCTTTTACTTTTTGTAGTAAAACTTGGAAGTAAAAGTTGTACAAGATCAGCAGCGGGAATACGAAGTAACGCTTCATCTTTGGTTATCAAACGACTTTTGACAAGATCAACCGCAATTGTGACAGCAGATGCCGCGGTACGTTTACCTGAACGAGTCTGAAGCATCCAAAGTTTTCCACGCTCAATCGTGAATTCGATATCTTGCATGTCTCTGTAATGCTTCTCAAGTTTCTTTTTGATTGCAATTAATTCTCGGAATATTTTGTCATTCCATCCGCTCATTTTGGAGACTGGTTTAGGCGTTCGGATTCCTGCTACCACATCTTCGCCTTGAGCATCGATGAGGAATTCACCCCAAAACTTGTCTTCGCCTGTCGATGGATTTCGCGTAAATGCAACACCGGTTCCGGAATCTTTACCCATGTTTCCAAATACCATGGCTTGAACGTTTACAGCTGTTCCACGTAACCCAATAATTCCCTCAATTTTTCGATATGTTTTTGCGCGATGTGTATTCCACGACTTAAATACTGCTTCGACTGCATGTAAAAGTTGTTTGTGAGGATCCTGTGGAAACTCAGCACCCACATGTCGTCTATATACTTTTTTATATCGCAGACAAACTTCTTTTAGTCCTGTAGCGGACAACTCTGTATCAAGCACCACCCCATACTTCTTTTTTACACTGCTAAACTCATGCTCAAAAACTCCATGCTCCATTCCCATCACAACATCACCGAACATGTTAATCAGTCTTCGATAGGCATCCCATGCAAATCGCTCATTCCCAGTTAATGCAATCATGCCTTGGACGGCTTCGTCGGTCAAACCAAGATTTAACACTGTGTCCATCATGCCAGGCATTGATACAGCAGCACCAGAACGAACAGATACGAGCAATGGGTTTGTTTCGGAGCCAAAAATTTTACCCGTCTCCTTCTCAACTTGGCGAATTGCCTTGACGGTTGCATCTTCAAGACCACTGGGCATTCGCCCTCCTTCACTGTAATACGTTTCGCACATCGTTATTGGAATCGTAAATCCTGGAGGTACTGGTAGACCAATAGAAGTCATTTCAGCAAGGTTTGCACCCTTACCACCAAGTAGTTGCTTTTGGGTGGCGTTGCCTTCTGTTTTACTCGCACCCCAACAAAATGTCATTTTGGGAGTTCGAGTCTTTGTTGCTGTCTTTTTTCGGCGGATTGTTCCAGTAGCCATTGGTATTACGTCTCCATTTCGTTCGCGCAGGAACGCACATGATACCCTCCCTTGTACACTGCGTATCACGCATGACAAAGATGGCAGAACATCCAATTTCAATACTACCTCATGATGCTGTGCTATTGGAATACCTTGATGCATCACCCGCGCAAGTAGCAGCGTCATGGCCAGTTGACCAACCTCTCCTTGCACTCATCGGAAATGGTGGGCATTCAAAATGGTCAAGGTGGAGTATTATTGCTCCTGCAAATGGGGAGCGGGTTACGTTGTGGGGCGAAAACGCTTTAGAGGAACTTGGTTTGATTCTTGCAGACAAAGGAAACACTTCGCTCTTGCCGAATTGGATTGGATACCTTGGGTATGAACTTGGGTACGCTATCGAACCAACTGCCGGTTCGATTCCAGAAAGTGATTGGCCACTCATTGATATCATTTGGTGCGAACGCGCACTTGTTCATGATGCCCAAACAGATTCTTGGTGGTCAATAGGTGGTTGCGAACCACCCGAAATACATGATAACCCTCAACCTAAACCCGCTTGGTCTGGGTTACAAGATGCGTCTGGTCGAGATGTTTTCAGATGTTCTGTGCAACAAACCGTTGATTACATCCACGCTGGAGATATTTTTCAAGCGAATATTACACGACGTTTCTCATCCGAAATACGGGGTGACATCCGAGCAGCGGCGATATCAATGTTAAGTAATCCGGGTGGTTGGTTTGGAGCGTGGTTGGAATTCCCCACAGATGGGCGATTTCTTATGTCGATGAGCCCTGAGTTATTTTTGCAATTCAATGGAATAACGCGCGAAGTTATCACCAGGCCGATGAAAGGAACTCGACCGGAACATGATGATCCTGCTCAACTCATGGATTCTGCAAAGGATGCTGCGGAGTTGCACATGATTGTAGATCTCATGCGAAATGATCTGGGTAGAGTCTGTAAATTCGGTTCGATTCGGGTGCGTAACGCAAGGTCAATTGAATTGCATCCCACCGTGTGGCAATGCGTTGGTGAGGTTCGCGGTGTTGTTCGCGACAATGTTGCAGTTGAAGATTTACTTCAAGCAACTTTTCCTGCAGGATCTATCACTGGCGCACCAAAAGTTCGTGCGATGCAAATCATACATGAACTTGAAGCGACACCACGAGGTCCATACTGTGGGGCAATTGGAGTGCTTGGAAAATCGCTTATGCTCAATGTTGCAATTCGAACTGCTCTCTTTCAAGGGTCAGGAAGTGCACATCAATTTACTGGTGAATTGGAGTACAGTACTGGGTGCGGTATCGTTGCAGAGTCAGACCCCGATGCGGAACTGCTTGAGTCCGAAGTCAAAACCCACATACTCCAGAATTACCTCTGAGGTTCACACAGAGATACCGTTAGGCAGCGCGGAGTTGTTCGCGTTGTTGGAGTGCAACAGCACGTGTAATTTGTTGGGTGACGAATCGACGATGAGAAGGATTGAATGAGAAATCGAACATCATTCCCATATACGTTGTGCCACCTGCTTCTAGATGCCAGTGCATCAACTTTGCAGTAACACAAAGTGGAGGACCGTCTGATCCGGGCAATGAAAAACGTAGCCAATGCAAACGATGTCGACCAACTCCACTTGCATCACCAACTGGAACTTGAAGTCCAACACCACCCCCACCGATGTTGACTAATGTTGCTGTAAATGAAGGACCAACATCGGGCATGGTATCTCGATCCTCAATTGCTTCTGGTGTTGTGTCGCCACTAAAGTGCCGTTCCATTCGCAATTGACACATTCGCTCAGGCAAAACTACTGATCGAGGATCGAGCAAGGGCCATGCTGAGATTTCTGGTAACGATAAAGAATCTGTACTTATTCGGTAATCTCGACGTCGTTGACAACGTTCAACGGTGGTGGGCATTTGTAGTCTCAGCCCAATACCATCCCTGCCATTTGCTCGATATGAAGTGCTCCCCATACATCTTGTACGGAACATCCAACGGTTTTGACCGATTGCAATAATGCCAAGCAACTGCACACCCTCTTCAAGTGGAAGAGGCTCACCAGCTGCTGTTGGCATTTCCACGAGAATTTCGTTGTCATTCATCGAAATTAACTTGGCTCGCCATACAAAATCACGTCCTGTTGGACCGTTTGGTGCAAGTGCAATTTGTAATGATCCTTTGTGATCAACAAGTTGTTGTAGGCAACGACGCCATCCAGTTGTTCGTGAGCGTTGTGCTGGCATAAATCGAATCTCCATGAAATAGGGAAGAGGAATTCATGGCATCGTCCTCAACCGCGGGGCAATCGAGGAGTAGACCCGCAATGTGCGTTATTTCGTGCTATACAGCCCGCATGACCAGAATTGCCCCTGCAACCTGCACTTCTGGTACCGATAAACCCGCTAATTGAGACGCTAATCGTAATGCTCCCATCGTCCACAAACGGACTTGACGGTCATCTTCGTCTAACTCCCATGAATCTGTGTTCACTTGATTTCCCTCACGAATTGTAAAAACAGCATCATTGTGTGCCCAAACGAGTTGCAAGGTCTCATCTTCATTGACCCCATTTGCCCACCGCCCCTGCGATACCTCGGGCCACAAATCTCCAGGGATATCATCAATAATAACTAGACCCCCCGTCCGCAATGATTTTTTAAACAGACGAAGTGCTTCAACAGCCTCATCAACATTGGCAAGCAACATAAAGGTTTGTCCACAACACACAATGACGTCAACTGGCTCAGAAAGTGGTAACGCATCAAATAAACTCGCATCAAACAGGGTCGCATCAATATCCATCTCTGCACATCTCAAAGAACACGCATTGATTGCGGCAGGATCTAGATCAATTCCTATCACACGATGTCCACCCACTGTAAGTGGAATCAAAATGCGACCATCGCCACAACCGACATCAATGACATCCAATGGGGAATCTCCAAGTAACTGTAGAATCGCTTCCACCTGTACTTTCGATTGTTCTTCATCCATAGGAAGCCAATCGTTCATTGCGATTCCTTTCGTAACATTGTGTCGAGTCGGTGAACTAGTTGAAGCAACGAAAATCTTTCACTTCTTGATGGATAATGACTGCCGTACCGTATCTTATAATACGTTGAAGATAAAGATGTAGCAATCTCCACACAACCATGAGGCAGTTCTAATGATTGCACCCACGTCAACGTCGGCACATGACTTGGACGAACTAACCCCTGCTTTGCAAGCACTCGTTGTAACCGTGCGTAAAACTCCACGCTACCAACCATGACTCGTTCGTCGAGTTGTTTTGAAAGTTGAAGTGATTGTGTGATTCGAGTTCGTCGCCATCGAAGTAGTAAAAATGCACAACCAGAAAGAACCATTGCACCCATAACAAGGTCAATCCATAACCTGCCACCTGCCCCGATATCAAACCATTTCACAATACCATCGAATACGTTTTTAAAGAAACTAGTCACATTTTGCAAGTGTTTTCTCCAGTAAGGATCTGCAAATACTATCAACTTCTTTTGCACTGTCGAGTCATATCCAACAACATACAGTTGCCAGAGACTTTCCAAATGCTCCCAACTAGCGCGAATGTTTTGCGCATATGTCATGGGGGATTGCACGGTTGGCGATTCTCCTGAGGAAGGTGTTGGGTCGTATGTTTCCCAGGTGAGCGGTGCTGTTTCAACCTCAACCCACGCATGTGCATCTCGTAGGAGCACATCGTACGATTGTTTTGATTCATTCCATCGGTCAGCAAAATACCCCGTCACAATTCTCGCAGGTAATTTTACAGTGTCGCACATCGCAACCATAGCGGCTGCGAAAAACTCGCAATGCCCTCTCTTGAGTTGCAAGAGGAAGATTGCGGTTGGGTCATCAGCATGTAACATTGCACTTCGATGCTGAGGTGGCGCACCTGAACCATTTGTTGAATATGAAAATTCATCTGAATGCAAGTACGCTTCAAATGCTCTTGCTGCTCTTTGTCTTATTTCTAAAGAAGTGTCAAGATCATCTTCATGAATTGAAACTTTTTTCAAAATGTCTACTGCAAGAGCGTGCACTTCTTCGTTTTGATACAAATTTTGTTTCTGAGAAATAGGCGAAATGATGCTGGATTCAAGATCAACCTGCACGGAGTAACTTTCTAACGGTGAGGACCCAAGCGCTAGCCTCATCGTCGAATTCGCAAGATTCATCGTCACGCGCGCTGCAGGAATAGTTTCAATCCCAACCGGTCTATAGAGTGAGTACACTCTATTCAGAGGTTGTTGTACTTGAACCTTCATGACCAACAAATCAGATCTGTTTCCAGTCATCGTAAGTGGCGAAAATTCCTGTTCGTTGGTTTCAATGGTTGACTTGTAATGCAAACCCGTTTCCCAAACACCATGCCCACGATATTCACCCAACACTGCACCCCTCAATCGAAGACCTCTTTGTAGTTGGATGGGCTGACCATCTTGATTGTGGAGTGAAACTGTCATCACCCGCCTGTTACTCAATACAATGTCACGGTCTGGTTTTAATTCCATCCGTTCAAGATTGCTGTCTCGTGCCATAATTAGAGTATTTGAAACTTCTGAGGACTTTCTTGGCAGCACTACAAAAAATACACTCGAACCAATAAATCCCAGCAGCAAGAGAAACAACGCTGTACGACGGAAAGTTTTTCGCACATGTAGTCCAGTCACCGGTCTGGTCCAAGGAGTTGGGTAATCAACTGGCACCGCTCCATATCGTTCTGCACGCATTGAAACCATGCCATGGTGAAGTTGATACAGCAACATCACCCACGCTGCCAACACCGTCCAACCAATGAGAAGAATGCCAAACAGAATATCGGTTGCATATAACGCGCCGACTGCAAGTAGTAACAAACTCAATAACAATAATTGTGCTTCGTCTTCAATTGCACGTTTTCCATACAACTTGATGACCGTGAGCCAAACAACAAATCTTCCGAGAACAAGTGGCAAAGATGAGACGGGACCCATTGCATCAAATAATGAGAAGAGCAACACAACAAGGACGAGCAATCTAGACACCCAGGCGGGTATAGATTTTCCTCGAGGACCTTCTGTGACATACCAACTCAGTGCTGCGAGTGTCCCTGCAATCACAAGTAATGAAAAACTTGAAAGCGCAATACACTGTGCAAGTATTGCTGTTAGCACGAGTGTGAATCGAAGTACACGATATGGACCAAGCACATTCATGCTGAATCACTCCTAACAGTATCTAGACGAAGCCCTTCAAGTTGTTCAGCGTGAAAGTACCACACATTACTCATCGAACGCAATGGAGTAGATCGATCCGGTCGTATGACAACAAGACCTACTTGATGATTATCCGCAACAGGTCTGATTGGTATCGGTGTTCGCGCATTTGCCAAATGAATTCTTGCTAATGTTGATAGTAATCGAGTGAGATGGCGGGAACCGCTGTGAAATCCAATGATTCGCGGAGATTGAACACCGAGAATTGTCAGAGCAATTTCTTGTTCTTGTCGTATGGCCTCTGAAAGAATTGAGGCACACAATGAAATCGTTTGCTCTTCAACATCATGAGGATTACCGTCACATTGCAACTCATTGGTGGGTGTTGTCAAATCAAGCACAACTCTCATTTTTGGCAGGGAAGGACGAGCACGTTGAATACAAACTAATTCACCTCGCTTTGCAGACGCTTTCCATGCAATATCTCCGATTCGGTCACCACTCACTAATTCGCGAAGTCCGTAATAATCATCTCCGCCTCTGCCTCTACGATTACTTCGCTGACCGAGTGGTCCGCTTGAAACTATTGCCCGAAGAATTGATGGTTGCAACTTTTCTACTTTGGGTTGTACAAGTACTGTTGTATGTTGAGAAATCGTCTTTGTTGAACGCAGCATCCCAAAAGGAAAACTTGTCGTCAGTCGGATGTGATCAAATGTCGCTTCACCTCGATTGGTTGGCCAAAAGATTGCTTCAGCGTGGACTGTCTCCCCTGCACCGACTTCCATAATCCAACCTCGAGCTTTTCTAAAAAAATGTTGCCAGGTAGAATGCTTTGATGGTTGTTCTTCAACCCACAAACTAAAACCAGCAATTCTTTTTGCAGTATTCGTCAATTCATACCGAACAATGTAAGGTTCACCTACTTTGGCTGGCTCAAGAATAATCCT
>Ga0066376_10005415_pt1 | contig 10836 bp, 8 predicted proteins | sample Knorr_S15_td_Bot_FD_77009 | JGI IMG/M metagenome (GOLD analysis project Ga0066376, IMG submission 77009) | Marine microbial communities from Southern Atlantic Ocean transect - Knorr_S15_td_Bottom_ad_5009_LV_A | ecosystem: Environmental > Aquatic > Marine > Oceanic | place: Southern Atlantic... | reverse complement strand
GCAGAAACAACGACGGTCTGAAATTGGTACAAGCAATGCGCGACGAAGCCCATCGATTTGCGCAGCATTACCACCACCTTCTAAGAAAGAAACGAATGTTGGGAGATGAGTAACAACCCCGATTCTCCCTCCGACTTAAAGATGAATTAGGTTTTTCGATGATCGAATTGCGAGTAACAGAAAATGGGGTTCTGCTCCAGGCGAAAATTGTCACCAATGCAAAATCACCATCGATCGCGGGGGTCATCGGTGACAGGTTGAAGATACGCGTTTCAGTTCCTCCCGAAGGGGGGAAGGCAAATGCATCGGTTTGCAAACTCCTTGCGGACAAGCTCGGTGTGCCGGTGAGGGGGGTCACGATCGTCCATGGAAAAACTGCGCAGGAAAAGACAGTTTGTATTTTCGGACTCCCTCCAGAAGTTATATCAACTCGACTTGGTTTGTGATTGCTCAGGCAGGATTCGGGATCGTATCACCGGTTGCTTCGTCGGGATTCGAATCAGTCATCGGTGCGGAGTCTTCAGCGGTGGTCGAAGATTCTTCAGCGAGCAAATCGGTCACCGTTGCTCTATTGATGGATTCACCACGCATAATCGCTTTAAGTTCGTCACTCTGAAGTGTCTCGTACTCAAGGAGGGCGTTGGCAACGGCCTCAATCTTGTCCCAATGCTCGTCGACGACTCGCTCGGTTTCTGCATAGGCAGCGTCGATGAGCCGCTTCACTTCTTCATCAATAATTCGGGCTGTTTCGGGCGAGTAATCCTTGTCGGCGAATATGGTTTCTCTGCTTGGATCCGGCGAATAATAGACGAACCCGAGTCTGTCGGACATGCCCCAGTCGAGAACCATGTGCCTCGCAAAGTTTGTCGCCATCTGTATATCCATCGCGGCACCACTAGAGATGTCATTCGTTCGCCGTCGCTCGGCAATACGCCCTGCACACAACACCCGTATCGAAGCTTCGACGAACTTTCGGTTGTAGAAATAGCGATCTTGTTCCGGAAGGCTGAATGTAGCACCGCCCATTTGACCCCTTGGGATGATGGTGACCTTATGAATTGGGTCGGTATGTGGCAGAACCAACTGAACAACAGTGTGCCCCGCCTCGTGATAGGCGGTTGCCACCCGCTCGAGTTCTTGAATCTTTTTGCTCTTGTTTGCCCGACCCCATCGCACCTTGTCTCGGGATTCGTCCAGGTCAAGTTGATCCACGAAGTCCTTGTCCTCAAGGGTCGCAATAATTGCAGCTTCGTTGATGAGTGCTTCAAGGTCTGCACCGGTAAACATTGGAGTACCCCGGGCGAGGAGTTCGAGATCAACGCCTGGGGCGAGTTTGATCTTCTTTGAGTGCACGTCAAGAATTGCTTTCCGACCTTCAAGATCTGGCAGGGGTACCTGAACTTGTCGATCGAATCTGCCGGGACGCGTCAGTGCAGGGTCGAGAACATCTGCACGGTTGGTTGCAGCAATTACGATCACTTGATCGGTGAATTCGAAACCGTCCATCTCGACGAGAATCGCGTTGAGGGTTTGTTCGCGTTCATCGTGTCCGCCGCTGGAAAAACCGCTGCCGCGCTTCCTTCCAACCGCATCAATTTCATCGAGGAAAATAATGCAGGGTGATGCCTCCTTTGCCTGCTTGAAGAGATCCCGTACACGGCTTGCTCCGACACCCACAAACATCTCCACAAAATCAGAACCTGAAATACTGAAGAAGGGGACATCCGCTTCACCTGCGATCGCTTTCGCGAGTAATGTCTTTCCACAACCGGGTAGACCTACCAACAAGATGCCCTTTGGAATTCTTCCACCAAGACGAGCAAATCGTTTCGGGTTCTTCAGGAACTCGATGATCTCATGCACCTCCGCTTTCGCTTCGTCCACACCAGCAACATCATCGAATGTCACCTTGACATTGTCCTTGTTTGCCATCCGGTGCTTGGACTTTCCAAAATTACCAAGTATTCCTCCTGCACCACCCGCTCTGGCTGATCTGGAAATGAAGAAGAAGATGAGGAACAGGATAAGGAGCATCGGCGCCCAACTAACAAGAAGGGTCATCAAGATGCCACTATCGATATCAGTCGTATGGTCAATGCCTGCACTTTCCAGTTGAGCGAGATACCACTCTTGGCTCTGACTCCCGTAGGGGAAGAAAACTATCGAGCCTTCAGCAATATCGATTGATCCGACCGGTGTGCTTGTATTTGCGATCGTTGCAACAACTCTGGCCTCTTCAATGATGACTCGATTGTCTTCAAACTGGCCAGCAGTGGCACGACTAATGAAATCATTCCAACTCTTGATTTCTTCTCCCGAACCCGAGCCGTTGATCGCGGTCCACATCATAATCAGGACGAAGCAGATAAGCATCCAACTCAAAAGACCCCTTGAGAATTTCGGTTTCTGTGTGGGTGATTGGTCTTGTTGGGATTCTTTTTGATTACCGGTTGGATTTGCCATGGGTGGAGTACTTTACGCTTCTATTTAAGTGATTCTTGAAGATGTAACATCATATCCCACTTGGGTATAGTCGTCATTACAAGTGACAATCATCACCAAGATGCTTGCATTTGATCGACAATATCGGATGCAAGTTGCTGTACAACGGCAAATTGACCCATTTCTATCGGTTCAGAAGAGGGTCTAGAAGGGATAAACACCGCACTGCTGGAGAAATTTCTTCTACCGACAATTCTATTGCCGCTGCGTTGGTTGAGCCACTCGAAATCGACAACGACCCTGACAAGAACCTCGTTGTCGAGACCCGTTGTTTGAGATTGACTCAAGGTTCGCAAATCCACCGATGTGATCGTGCCGGTAAGCAGGGTGTCTGCAACTTGTTTGTCAACCACCCTGTATGGGGAACGAACTTGTATCTCCTTGACAAGTGCGTCCGTCAGCATGAATTCCATGTCCCGAGTCATGGTGGTGTTTTGAAAAATTGGTACGGCAACACTCTGATATTGTTGGGGATACAACGAAGAAGAAGAATACCCGACGGTTGGATCACTCTCGCAACCCATACATACGGCGATGCAGACGCAGACGATGAGGGCTCGGATCACTGTGGATCCTCCTGTATGTCGACGGAAGTGACCGTTCTCCCGAGGAGTGCCTCTTGATGAGTGGCGTAGAAGTCAACAACCTCGGCCAGAACGATGGGTGGTAATTGAGGCAACAACTCGGGCACGAGATGTTCCAACGCCTCGATCGTCGCTACCGTGTTTTGGTACTCCTTCACCAATCGCCGGACTGTGTATTCGGCGGCAATTGGATTGTTGACGTTCAAGTACCACTGGGCAGTGCTCAACATTTTTTGACCAAGCGACTCGTCAATTCTTGTGACGAGTGCAGTTGAATTGATGGTCTTCGCAAGCCTCGGACTCGAGTATTCAAGTTGAACCAACTCCTTCCTCGCATCGATCAAGCCAGAATCGTCATAAGCAGGTCCGCGAAATGCAGCGAGCCGCGTGTAGATCAGTCGTGTTCGGGCCTTGTCAATATAATCCGATTTCGGAAACCCGATTACCGGATCCACAAAAACGAGGTACGCCGCGTTTGCAAGCCGCATATCTTTATTACGGTAATACAAATCTGCAAGTTCAATCGCAGCAGTTTCCGCAAGTGGACTTCGAGGCAACCGTTCCTGGATTCGAATGAACAGTTCCTCCGCTTCATCGGTTGCATCTGAGATGCGCATGCCCCACAACTTGCGACGTGTGCCCTTTGCGAACAGCGTGGCAATTTCAAGTTCCTTTTCATTTGCTGCAATTGCCGCCTTCGTTCCGTAGTGGTCTCGTGCAACCAGTTCATAATCGAACAGTGATTGGTAGAACTCTTTTTGGGCAAACAAGGCGTCACCATGGATCAGGTGTGCTTCAGCTATGAGGGGATGGCGTTCATTTCCCGAAATCCAAATCGAAGCGAGTTGCATCGCTTCCTCATAATTACCATCAGCGAGTTGTTTCGCCGCTGCAGCAAGCCGCGCTTCTGGGGTTCCGGGAGTTGGAGCATCCGTCAGCACCCACTCATCGGTCTTTTCATCAAGGTCATAAGACTCCTGGGCAAGGGCAACTGAAGTTGCAAAGCAGACCACGCTCAGGATGTGTAGTTTCAACATCCATACATGATAATCATGTGGAGCAATCCAAGTGGCCGATGTGAAGCATGACTGCATTCCAATGAGGATGCTGCAAAATGGGCATGGATGCCCACAGATAGGTGTCAGGATGGCCAAGATGCGGACAGTCTCCCTCCAGTGTTGTGGTTGTGTCATAGTCGGGGTGTCGCTACGCGCTGCCGATGCCTCAGATTCAACACCCTTTCCATTGCTCATTGGGGAGCAGAGCCCATTTTCTATATATTTTGGTGCATGGCAAGTTGTCCTGGCACTTGGTCTTTTCGTGGGGCTCGTAAACTTGCTTGCAAGAGAAGGCAACCGCATACCGCTTGGAATAGTAATTCCCAAACAACTGATCTCACAACCCGCAGTGCTCGGGTTGATCGCCGGATTTTTGGTAATCCTGTCTTTGACGGATCTCCCGTCTCTTCCACTGTTGATTTCAGCCGCACTTTTCGGTTCGCTTGCATGGACGGGTTACAAGCAATCTCAAGTTAGGGAAGACCAGTTGACACCCACGGAACTAGAGCAGCTTGCGGAGAAGGCAAATCCACGATATTCAATTGTGAAACTTGAACTGGGGAGTTCATTGCTCACCCTTGCTTCAGCCGAAACGGTAGGGAATCTCGTTGAAAAGATGGCATCTCTACGGGCAGCGGTTGCGGACGAACTGGGTTTTACAATACCTTCGATCCGTATAAAGGACAATCTGAAATTGCCCGCAAATACTTACCGTATCTATGTGCGTGGTGGAATTGTGGGAGAGGGGATCGTTCACAACGATCGCTTTATGATCGTTTCGGGCGAGGGTGTTGAAACGAACTTCGAAGGAATACGAGAACTTGAACCGGTGTTTGGACTATCGGCCATATGGGTAACGGAAGAAGTTCGTGATTCGGTGGGGGAATTGTTCCTACAAGCAATGGATCCGGTTTCTGTTGTGATGACACACCTTTCCAATATTGTGCAAAAACATGCATCGGAGTTGCTCACGCGGGAAGCAGTTTCAGTGATGGTGGATGAACTACACGCAACTTCACCAAGATTGGTGGATGAAGTAATTGGGAAGACCCTGACATTTTCACGTCTGCACCACATATTGAAATTGTTGCTTGAAGAGCAGGTTCCTGTGAAAGATCTTTCAACAATTCTGGAAGCGGCTTCTGATGGGTGCAAACTGACCGTGGAAGAATGTGTGGAGCAAATCCGTTCCAAACTTCGTAGACAAATCTGCGCAAATGTTTCAACAATCGGCTTTGGAGGTCAGCAAGTCATACGTTGTGTTGAACTACCAAGGAATGTCGAGGTGGCAGTTTCCAATAGACACATGTCGATGGAGGAACTATCGGAGGCATTGAACGACGCCGCACTTCCGTTAATCGAGGAGGGGTTGCCGATTGTAGTCGTGTCTTCGAACGCATCTCGACGTCAAGTAAGGGCACATGTGGTGGGTGGCAAGGAAGACGTTGTTGTATTGGGCAGGAGTGAAATAGTGCCAGAAGTGGATCTGCAGATTGTTGGCACGGTTGAACCGACAGAACACGTTGGGAGCGTCATGTGTATCCCAGTCTCCGCAGAGGACAAACTGCAAACAATTGCATACGCAAAGTCACTGCTCGGGAATGCAAGAACCCCGTCTGCAACAGATAGAATTGAACTCGGGATTGCCGAGATTACAAACCTTGTTGGCGAAGTCCTCGAGCACGAATCCGCTGGGCGCTTGTCACCCGCTCTTGCGAGGACATATCGAATCCTTGTCGAGCAGGGGGTTGACACGTTGTTGGCAACCTCGATCCTCCGATCCATAAAATCAGATCCGAAGATCGGCGAATGTGCTTTGAAGATGCTCGTCACCGAAGAACTCATTCGAAGGCTGCCAAGGGTCGTTCCACCGCCCGCGCGTGGTGCCTCGGAGTTAACCATCATTGCGCTTGTTGGACCGACCGGTGTCGGCAAGACGACAACGATCGCGAAACTTGCAACCAAGTTTGGATTGCAACAGGGCAGGAGTCTCGTATTCATCACCGCAGACACATATCGGGTTGCAGCGGTTGACCAGATTCGCCAATACGCGGAACTGTTTGACGCTCAATTGAAAATTGCCGGCACGGCCATTGAGATGACTCGGGTGATCGATTCATTGGACGGAAACGGCATTGTGCTCATTGATACTGCTGGTCGAAGTGCAACTGACGGGGATCGAATTCAAGAGACTGCCAAGATCCTGCAAGCGGCAAGACCAACTGAAACCCACCTGGTTCTCTCGGCAGCCACCTCGATCACCGCATCGATGAGAGCTGCGGAGCGATTTGCCCCGACTGGATACGACAGGGTGATTGTGACAAAACTCGATGAAGCAGTCACCAAAGGTGAGATTCTGACAACGCTCTGTGGTCTCAAAGTACCGATGAGTTGGTTTACAAATGGTCAGGATGTCGCCTCCCACATCGATCTTGCAAGACCGTCCACGCTCGCAGAACAATTCTTTCAATAGTGGGGCCACATGGAATGACCGATAACTTGGTCTGATTATTCAAGTTATGACGGTTAAGATTTGCGGTCGATTGGTCATTTAGAACCATGTGTTTTCCACACCACACGCCGACTGTGGGGGTTTTTCTCGGACATCATTGAGAAATTCACCCGTGCTTGTGGTGGTAAGAAGGAGAAATTGTTCACCGTTTCCTTGAATGAAAGCGAGGTGAATACGACTTTCTGTATGTGTCCGAATTCGGATATATGCAAAATTCATGACAAAGACCCACCACAACTCATTGTCCAAACCCCTCGATGCGCTGTATAGTCCTCGAGCATCGATGCCAAGGATTGGCAGGATGATGAAGACGACACGAATGTTCGTCCAACACGGTGCTAGGGTCAAGGAGTAGACCGATGCCAAGTGCAACAGTTAAGAAGAAGAAAAAACTAAAACTCAAGGGAAAAGTCCCAAAGGGTCTCGATGTTGTCGTGCGTACACCCAATGGAGAAATGGTGCTCCTCGATGTATGGCTTGAATACAAGGATGAGCCGACCATCGAACTCCGCAATGTACTCATGGAGACCTACCTTCAGTTGGTGAGGTACACCGCAGAGCGGGTCCATCAAAAACTGCCTTCAGAGGTCGATGTTGACGATCTATTCTCCGCGGGTTTGTTTGGCTTGATCCAAGCGATCGATGCCTACGATCTTGAACGAGGATTCAAGTTTGAAACATATTGCACCCAGCGAGTTCGTGGAGCCATCTACGACGAACTTCGGGCGATGGATTGGGTGCCGCGACTTGTACGATCTCGCAGTTCCAAGGTCGATCGTGCGAGAAAGTCAATCGAAATGGAATCAGGTCTCAAAGCCACCAACAACCAGATCATCGAGTATTTGGAAATCGACAACGATGAGTTTGAAAAGTTTGAACGAGATTCGCGTCCCGTGATGATGACTTCGTTGAATCGCAAAGCGTACGACACAGACTCTTCCAAGGATGTTCAAGAGATCGATATCATTCAGGATCAGCGCCAGGAAAATCCTGTATTGGAATTGCAACATCGCGATCTACAGTTGTTGTTGACAAAGGGATTGTCCAGAGCCGAACGATTGATCGTAGTCCTCTATTACTACGAGGAGATGACGATGAAAGAAATCGGTATGACCCTCGATTTGTCAGAATCCCGTGTGAGTCAGATGCACTCCTCGATCCTTGCTAGGCTCAAGGCGCAGATGCAACACCGCTCGAAAGAGTTTTAATCTCAAGCCGCGATCTCTCGGATCGCGGCTTTTTTCATGCGCAAACCGTATTTACAGCGTCCAAGCGGAGATAACCGCAAGAAGATCAACGACATCAACCAGTCCATCTCCATCGATATCCTCTGGGCAGGACGCACATTGTCCCCATTCCCCGATGACAAGGAGCATGTCAACCACATCGACAACGCCGTCTTCGTTGATGTCTTCGGGAACGTAGTTCTCCATCGGTATCAGCAAAAATGGATGTTTCGTACCATCGGGATATTCACCAATTGCCGCAAGTTGTCCCGCCTCATTGATATCACGAATGTTGACGAATGTCACATCAAGATCCGGCACAATAAAGTTGTTGACATCGAACATCTCCCCATCCATCCAGATGAAGCCATGTGTTCCACCTTGAGGCACCTGCGATTTTCCAACAACAACACCTTGGTCGTTCAAGGACCATGCATACGACTCGTCTCCACCAAGGGTTCCAAGTTCCACCATCCCCGTATCCAGATCCCAAACATATGCCTTCCAATACCCATCCTCCGCCTTGGATTGTCCCACGACTGTCCTGTTGTTGTTGACATCGTATGCATACGCCGCACCTCCACCAAGATCACCCAGATCAACCATGTCCTTGATATTTCCATTTGGAATCCCAAATGCCCTGATCTTGCCGTCCTTGTTGCGGGTGTATCCAACGACATCGTTCAAATCGTTGATCGAATACGCGCGGGATTCGTTGCCCCCGAATGTTGGTATCTGATCCCATACGTCATCGTGCTTGATAAATCCGCGCAAGTCGTACGGAACACCGCCCGCCATCCCGACGATCCAACCATCGTTGTTGATGTCTTGAGCCCGGCTGTAATCTGCATCAGACCACTCGGGCTTTCCGAGATCGATCATCTTCTTACCGTTCCAGAGAAATGCGTGGATAGAGAGACCACTATTGCTTGAATATCCGACCACTTCCCCAAGGTCGTTGATCCCATATGACCACACATTTCCCCCTTTGGGGTAGTTGAGCGGAACAATGTGGACGAGCTCGCTCCCATCCCACACAAATCCGTGCACGCTCACTCCGTTGGGTGCGTCTCCGTAACCAGCAACATGACCAAACTCGTTGATCACCATAGCGTAGCATTGCCCGTCACTAATGCAGCCAAGATCCACGACGTCATATGGGCTGGGTGCACCAAGGCAAACCAATGCAATTGGTATCACTGTAATCAAGTGAATCCTCCAATGTCCCTTTCAAGTATCCCACGGTCAAGCCATGGGGCGAGCACCGGAACTGCCGTTATCTTGACACAGATCAAGACCGCTTGCAAGAAAAACACGATGATTACCCCCACATTTGGGGTTATGTAACAGTAATGGACTCTGAAACAAATAGATCGGCGGTCGTCTTTTCCAGCACTTCTTCCACTGTCACATCGGGAGCAAGTTCAATCAGTTCAAACCGTTGTTGATCGTGACGCATCTCCAGGACGCAGAGGTCCGTGATCACCATATCGATACAACACAATCCAGTCAGTGGGAGGGTGCATTCGGGGATGAGTTTTGGATCACCATTTCGCGTGACATGATCCATGATAACAACGACTTTTTTGACACCGGCGACAAGATCCATCGCACCACCCATACCCTTGATCATTTTTCCGGGCACCATCCAGTTGGCAAGATCTCCTTTCTGGGAAACCTCCATAGCTCCAAGAATGGCAAGATTGATATGACCACCCCTGATCATGGCAAACGATTCCGCGGAGGAAAAGAAACTAGCCCCTTTCACGGCGGTGACAGTTTGTTTCCCCGCGTTGATAAGGTCCGCATCAACTTCGTCTTCGGTTGGGAACCCACCCATTCCTAGCAGCCCATTTTCGGATTGAAGCCAAACGGTCATCTTGTCGGGGACATAATTGGCAACAAGCGTGGGCATCCCGATGCCGAGGTTGACGTAATACCCGTCCCTGAGTTCATCAGCAGCACGCCGTGCAATTCCATTTCTATCAAGTGGCATATGCGAATAGTAACACCTCTTGGTGTGCTAGAATGCAAGAATGACTTCGACAACATTGACATCGCTCATTCAGCATCCGTGGGTCGTTGATCCGGCCGATGCGACTGACCGCCACACTATTTCCTACAACCCCGCAACAGGCGAGCCGATTGCTGCAGTGAGGAAACAAACAACTCAAGAATACAGCGATCAGGTTGATCGTTGCCAGGTGGTGTTCAAGGAGTGGCGGATGCTTCCTGCACCAAAACGAGGTGAAATCGTCCGTCGAATCGGGAACGCGTTTCGTGAATATGAACCCACCCTTGGCGAACTTGTCTCCCTGGAATCCGGCAAGATCATCGCCGAAGGTATCGGCGAAGTGGTCGAGTGCATCGACATCGCGGACTTTGCCGTCGGCCTGTCCAGACAACTCTATGGACTGACAATTGCATCGGAACGATCTCGCCACACCATGATGGAGCAATGGCAGCCGCTGGGCACGATCGGCATTATTTCTGCGTTCAACTTCCCTGTGGCGGTTTGGGCGTGGAACGCGATGCTCGCTGCGGTTTGCGGTGACACGATGGTTTGGAAGCCAAGCAGCACCACACCACTGACTGCAATCGCAATGACGAATGTCGCACATGAAGTCATGAGAGATCAAGACATCTTCACCCCCGAAAATGGAGATCCATGCGATGTCTTCGGACTCGTCTTTGGTTCACGGGAGGAAGTCGGTGAACCATTGCTTGCTGATCGCAGGATTCCACTGATCAGCGCAACCGGCTCATGTCGAATGGGCAGGCGCGTTGGAGAAGTTGTTGGAGGTCGTCTGGCAAAAACAATCCTTGAACTTGGTGGCAACAACGCCATCATCATCATGGACGATGCCGATATGGACATGGTGATTCGCGGAACGCTGTTTGGTGCCGTCGGCACTGCGGGGCAAAGGTGCACATCGACGAGGCGATTGTTGTGC
>Ga0066376_10005410_pt1 | contig 10844 bp, 12 predicted proteins | sample Knorr_S15_td_Bot_FD_77009 | JGI IMG/M metagenome (GOLD analysis project Ga0066376, IMG submission 77009) | Marine microbial communities from Southern Atlantic Ocean transect - Knorr_S15_td_Bottom_ad_5009_LV_A | ecosystem: Environmental > Aquatic > Marine > Oceanic | place: Southern Atlantic... | reverse complement strand
TTGTTCTTCAAGTTTTATTTGTTCTTCAAGTTCTATTTGTTCTTCAAGTTCTATTTGTTCTTCTAGTTCTATTTGTTTTTCTAGTTCTATTTGTTTTTCTAGTTCTATTTGTTTTTCTAGTTCTATTTGTTCTTTTTTTATTTGTTCTTCAAGTTTTATTTGTTTTTCTAGTTCTATTTGTTCTTCAAGTTTTATTTGTTCTTCTAGTTCTATTTGTTTTTCTAGTTCTATTTGTTCTTCAAGTTTTATTTGTTCTTCTTTTATTTGTTCTTTTATTTGTTCGTTTATTTTTATTTCTTCTTCTAGTTTTATTTGTTCTTCTTTTATTTGTTCTTTTATTTTTATTTGTTTTTCTAGTTTTATTTGCTCTGCCTTTATTTGTTTTTCTTTTATTTGTTCTTCTAGTTTTATTTGTTTTAGTTTTATTTGTTCTTCTTTTATGTGTTCTTTTATTTGTTCGTTTATTTTTATTTGTTCTTCAAGTTTTATTTGTTCTTTTTTAATTTGTTCTTTTATTTGTTGTTCTTTTGTTTGTTGTTTTTCAGATTTAATAGTAATATAAATTTTATCTAATCCATTAAGTTTACCATAATCAAAAATAAAATTTTCAAGTTTAGTATTTTCTTTTGTGCATAGGTCATAAAATATTTTTTTATTAAAATATAAAAGATCTTTTAATAATGCTATTATAGTACAAATATCGCCTTCATTTTTTTCTTTTGAAATAGTTCCAATTTCATAACTTTTTTTTTTTAATTTTTCTAATCTATATTGATATGTATCAAATAGATTAGATATAAAAATTTTTAAATTAATTGCTTTTTGTAGTGTCATATATATTTTATATATATATTTAAATTTATATATTTAAATTTATATTTAAATTTAAATATATATATGATTGTGAATTTATGTTATCAAGATATATTCATGATTCCATCATTTCAAGATATTTGATGATATTATCTTTATTATGGTGTTTAGTTGTATTATTTTGTATATATATAATATATTTTTGAAGTTGATTAATTGGAATTGCAATTTTATCAGTATTTTCTTCGCACCATTTATAATATCTGTTTAAATTTTCTAATGCTTTATTTCTAACATTAATTCCATTAAATCCACTTGAAGCGATAAATAAATGACAAATAGAACCAGTATTCCATATTTTAAAATTATCTGATTCAGATAGCTGTTTTAGGAGCGTATCATCCGTTAATCCCATATGGCATGTAAGACACATTTTTAATATATTAAATTATAATAAATATGTTTATCTATTTTATAAAAATTTAATATATAAACATGATTATTAATTTCGATTATCAAGATATATTCATGATTCCATCATCTCAAGATATTTGGTGAGATTCTCCTCATTATGAGATTCAGTTGAATTATTTTGTACATATGTAATAGATCGTTTAAGTTCATCAATTGGAATTATATGTTGATTAGTATTTTCTTCACACCATTTATAATATCTACTTAAAACTTCTAATGCTTTATTTCTAACAAGAATTCCATTAAATCCACTTGAAGCAATTAATAAATGACTGACAGAACCACTATTCCACACATGAAAAACATCCGGTGCAGATAGCTGTTGGAGAAGTGTATTATCTTCTAAACCCATATGACATTTAAGACACATTTTTAATATATTAAATGTAAGTGTATATATGTTTATCTATTTTTATCTATTTTTATCTATTTTTATCTATTTTTATCTATTTTTATAAATTTTTATTTTTTGTTCATTATTATCAGTGACTTCAATGATATAATTTAAGCAAGTTTTGATTTCATCAATATGTGTAACAACGATTACATTATGAAATTGTTTAGTCAAGAATTCAAAAATTTTATTTTTAAATTCATAAATTTTATTTTCATCAAGAGAACCGAAACCTTCATCAATACAGAATGAATTACACATAGCAATTTTAGATATTCTAATTAGAGCGAATCTAATAGCACATGAAACGATGAATGTTTCAGCACCAGAAAGAGTAGAACTAAGATATTCATTTTTATATTGATCAATTTTAGTTATATTAAGATCTTTATCATCATAATTAATTTTTAATGTAAAATTCATAATTTTTCCTAAAAATGAATTAATAAGGATTTCGAATTGTTCGATAATTTGATTTGTTAAATAAGAAGGATATATTTGAATAATATTTTTGTATTCTTCAAGAGTATAATATTTTTTAAGAATTTTAGTTTGTTTAGTTTCTTCAATTTGAAGTAAATTGGTAATATTAGTTAAATTAGAAACATTATTCGTAAGTTTTATAATTTTATTATTAATAAGTGTTAATTTATCTTCATAGTTGGTTACATTATTTTTTTTAAGTTGAATCGATGATATGGATTGAATATATTCTTTATATTTTACTAATTTTTGCTCAATTAGTAAATTATTATTTTGTAGTTCTAATCGTTGATTTTTATATTGTTCTATTTGAATTTGATAATTTTTATATTTATTGTAATTATTATTGTATTTTGTTCTTTCATCTCTAATATTATATAGATTATCTTCAAGTTTCATAATTTTATCATTAATAATTTTATTAGATTCGATATTACATATAGTTTCATTACATTTAATAATTTCGTATTTAGTTTGAGATAATTTACGTTCATATAGTTCAGTTTCATTTTCAATGATATTCATTTTGTATAATAGGTCATTTTTTTCTTTGATATATTCATCATATTTTTGATAATTTAAGTATATTTGAATGTATTCGTTTAAATTATCATTAGCAAGTTTTATTTTTTGAAGTTCAGTGATATTCGTTTGAACTGAAGATTGTTCAAGTTTCAAAATTTTTTCGTAATCCGTAATGCCTAAGATTTGTTTATTGGATTCACATTCATTACATTTGGTATTAAATTTACAATTAGTATTATTGATTAAATTTTGGTAATGTTTAATTTTATCTTTATTTTTAGATATTTGATTATTTAATAAATCGATAGTAGTTTCATTTGTAGTATATAATTTATAATTTTGATAAATGGTTTCACGATTTTCTAAATTGAGGTTAAGATTTTTGATGAGTATTTCAAGATTATCTAGTTTGATTTCATATTTTTGTTTTTTATTTATAAATTTATTTTGTTTTTCAATGATAGACTTTTGTTCTGAAACAAGTTTTGTAAGTTTTGATTTATTGTAGGTATTATCAACTGGTTTTAATTGTTCATTAATATCCGTAAGTTCGAATTCAATATCAGATATTTTGATATCGTATTGGTTATTAATGGTTTCAAAATTAAAATCAAAATTATCAGGGATAGTACATTTGGTTTCATTAAATTTAATATTTCTAAGTGTTTGTTTATTATTTTCAAGTTGAGTTTGTATATTTTGAATTTCATGTGAGTTTTGAATTTCCGAAAATTTACCTTTGAATCGACTAATTTCATCAGATAGGTTTTTAATTTTAGAATTAAGGTCATTTTTATTAATAGTTAATAGAGAAAGATTATTTTCAAGATTTTCTAATGATTCATAGTTTTCAATATCTGTTTCATAATTATTTATATGTGAATCAATAATTTTTTTATCAGTATTAATATTACGAATATCAGCATTAACTTGATTTTTGATTTCTTTTTCAAAAGTGGACAGATTAAGTAATTTTTTGAATATTTTGACTCTTTCTTTGGATGTTTTTTTCAAGAAGCTATTGTATTCAGTTTGTTCGGATAGCCATGTTTCTAGCATGATAACAGATTCACCAAATATTTTATAAATATTAGCTTGTGTTTGTAATTTTTTTCTAACAGCTATTCCCGTCCATTTATTATTTTTGAAAATTTTAAGTGAAAGAGTTTCTTTTTTTTTAGTAGTTCGTTCGATACGATATAACATACCACCATAAGAGAAATCAAGCGATACATAGCATTTTTTTTTTTGATTATAAATATTTTTAATATTAGCTGGTTTTAATGAATCTAATGATGACGATCCTTGAATTATATAGCGAATTGCTTTAATAATGGTAGATTTGCCTTGATGATTTTTTCCAAGAATGCCAATACTAGTGCATTTTTCGAAATTTGAAAAGTCAATAGTGACTTTATTCGGGAAGCATATAAAATTTTCGATTTCAAGTTTATTAAGTTGGATAGTTTTATTATCAATATTATCTTCAATATCAAGTTTTTTAGTATATTTGTCATGCATATCAGCAATTTCATCAATTAAATTTTGATTATCTTTATATTGAGATTGAAGAAATAGATTAAAATTGTCTACATTTTTGATATCAATATTGGATAGTGATTCAATAATATCATTATTATTCCCAATATATTCAGGATTGATATCTAATATATTATGAGTAGTTTGTTTAACTAAATTTTTTTGAATTATTTCAAATTTATTAATATTATTATATTTAATTTTGATTCTAATATTTTTAGGTAATGATTTAAGATTAAGATTAAAATCAAAATTTTCTTGTGTGGTATCAAATGTAACAAATCCATATGACGAATCAATTGGTAAGAACATGGATTTAAGTTTAGTTAAATTCCATAGAAGTATTCCGTGCCCTTGTAGTTGTTCTCCTGATGTTAGTTGTATTAATGAACCAGGATAGCCAATATTTTCTTTATTTCCTAATATATGATTAACTTTGTGATTATCTCCTAATAAACAAATATCATATTTAGATTCAATATCTCCAACTTTGAAGAATTGATCGCGTAATAGATATCCATTTTGAACAGGTGTTCCATCAAGGCTAAAATGTCCTAATAGAATATGATGATAATCATCATCATTAATTTTATTAGGTAGTATTTCTATACGTTTTTGCCAATCTTCTTTTGAATTCGACATATGTTTTTCAAGGTCAAAAACGCTTGGTACATAGAATATAACATTTCCGGCTTTGTATGTTCCAGTATCTCTAAGATAATGAATTTTACTAGTATTTTTTTCGTTTTTATCAATAAAGTTAAATATAGCAGATAGTGAATCAATACATTCTGATGGATCAGAACCTTTAATATTATTATCATGATTTCCAGAAATGATGAATAGTCTGTTAATTTTAGAAAGTTTAATTAAAAAGTTTCCTAACATATGTAGGGACATAGCTGTTAATTTGATACTATCATCGAGTAAATCACCAGCAATAACAGTATAAGTATTGTTTTTGGTGGTATTTTTATGATATTTAATACGATTTAATATATTATCGAATGCTTCAAGATATTCTTTTTCTCTTTTGATATCATTTTTGACATGTATATCAGCGATATGATATATCCAATTAATATTATCATCTTCTGTTTTTGGAATAATATTCATAATATTAAATTATAATAATTAATATAATTTCATTTTTTAATTTAATTTTTAGAACGAATTCCTACGGAATTCGCAAGTTTCAGTCACTCCCGCTCGATATATATATCATTATTTTATTTATATATACCGATATATATAAATAAAATAGAAGAAGTACTAAACGGTAATAAAAAAATTGATTTTTTATGGATTTATCAATAAAAATGAATAATAATTTGATAATTAAAACACCAATATTGTTTCAAGAATTGTATAATGAAATTTATGAAGAATATTTAAAACTATGCCGTTCTCCATCCATCTCATCTCATCAAACACAAAAAAAGATAAAAGATATTAAAAAAGATTTAGATTTTCTCACGAAAAAATTGAAGAAAAAAAAAATTTTTATAAAAAAGAATAAAAAAATATCTAGATTTTCTCACAAAAAAATGGTAATAAAAAAATAATAAGAAAAAAATATTTTTAGTATAATTAATTTATAAAATAAAAATATTTTACGACATATATGTAATATATCGATAAAATATTTAAAAAAATTGAAAATAATATACTTTAAATAATTTATTTAATAATAAACTTAATATGTTGTCAACTTTTTATAAACAAGAAATAAGTAAATATGATAAACATATTCCGTTTATTCAATTTGAAGTTATAAGTGATATAATTTTAGCAAAAGAACAAATTTCTGAAAATGATTATTGCAAGAATCTGGATTTTATATTAATCAGTGATATGGATGATATAGAGCATTATGTAAATTCTAATAGAAATTTGGATTTAGATGAATATTTGAAGATAAATGTATTTTTTATTAAATCTTTATTTAGAGATTTAAAAAAAAATTCTCGTAAATTTTATGTAAAGGGTGAATTTAGAAATTTATTAGATTCATATGATAATGAAGATGATGAGCGAGAAATAGATAAAAAATTCATAAAATTTATGAATCTTAAAGTTAAAATATATCTAGAATGTTATAATGGCTCTACTAATGAATTACCTCGTTACTGTAATAGAGAAGATTGTATAATTCTGTAACAGATTTCTAATGAATTTAGAAAATTAGTTATTTTAGTTTAATAATATAAAAGCCAGTCCATAAAATTTTGAAAAGATTTATCCTATTAATTCAGTAATTAATACGAATGTAAATAATGTTTGAATAGTTACTAATATCATAGAAATCGGATGAATTGGAGTAATATCTCCATAGCCAAGAGTTGTTAAAGTAGTTGCAGATAAATAGATTTTGTTTATAAATTTTTGTGCAAAAGTATTATTTGGAATCGAATTATAATTGAATTTAGTAGTTTTTCCATCAATTATTTCTTCATTATAATCTAATGCAAAATAAATTCCAGCAAAAATTATTATAATACCGAAAAAAATTGCAAAGAAAGTTTTTCTTGAAGTAAACCATTTTTCAGTGAAAAGTCCCATTATATATAAAAATAGACAATATATTAATTATTTCATAAAATAGAAGATAAATAATTCGATTTAGAACTGATTATGCATTATTAGTTTAGAATGAAATAATTCGTAATTATTTTTAATTTTATTAAATCGTAATCCATTTGGATATTTATATAGACGATGTATTATTCTTGGTTTTAAATATTTGTTGAATATTTTAAAAGCACGATGTTTCCTTAATGTTTTTAAAGTACGATATTCGATATAAGTAGTTAATATTAAATCGTCTCTTTTTTCAAAAGTGAAGTATTCTTCTAATGAAAATGACGACATATTTATATAAGTAATTCTTTTATTAATAATATTAGTAATAATCGTGATGTCAGTTTCATTTATAATATTTAATTTATCCATTAATTCTTTTTTTATATCGTATTTCATATATTCGACACAAATAACAGCATTTCCATACATCTGTGAATAATATATAAAAAAAAGATTCAATTTTTATATATATTAAGCTATTGTAAACCAAGGCATACACTCAAGATAATAACGAAAATTTCTATCATAACAAGCAGTACAAACATTTTTATTTTTCAAAAAAATTATTCGACATTTTAATATTGCTACAAATTTTTGACAAAGTTGACATTTCCCAAATACATAGGATAAAATTTCATTTGTTAATAATATATCATTTTGACTATCGATTAATAATTTTTTAATAATTTTCTTAAATTGATATTTAATGAGTACTTCTTCCATTATGATAGTATATATAATGACTAGTTAAAAATATCGAAGATATTTAACTATATCTGGTTGTTATATCACCAAACCAATCTGATTTATATTCATCACAATTTACTATAATACTTTTTGTTTGTGTATATTCATGATATGAATCAATACCATTTTCTCTACCAATTCCACTTTCTTTTGTTAAACCACCCCAAGGAGAAGAAGGATCGTTTTTATGATGGTCATTAATCCAAATTATTCCAGAATTTATTTTTTGAGCGACTGTATGAGCGACTGATAAATTATTTGTCCAGATTGAGCATCCTAATCCATATTTTGTACTATTGGCTAATTTAATTGCTTCTTCTTTTGTTTTAAATGAACAAATTGCAACAACTGGTCCAAAAACTTCCTCGTGAAACATAATATTTGTATGTTCTCCTATTATAACTGTTGGCTCATAATAATTACCTTTTTTTAACTTTTCATATTTTTTTCCACCACAGAGTAATTTAGCCCCTTCTTTAATAGATTTATTAACAATTTCGTCAATATAATCTAATTGTTTAGCAGTAATAATTGGACCTAAATGAGTTTTTTTATCAAATGGATCACCTAATTTTAATTTCTTTACTTTCTTTACAAATTTATATACAAAATCATCAAGAATATTTTCATCAACTAAAATACGAGTTCCAGCAATACATGTTTGACCAGATGCAATAAAAGTACCAAATAATGTTCCATTTACTACATTATCCAAATTTACATCATCAAATATAATCATTGGTGATTTTCCACCTAATTCAGCAATATATCCGCATAAATTTTCACCAGCAACTTTACCTATAATTCGTCCAGTTTTCGGACCTCCTGTAAAATCTATTTTTGAAATTAACTCATTTTTTATTAAATAATTACCAGTTTCACCATCACCTAAAACTACATTAAAAATATTATCCGGTAAACCAGCATCTTTACATATTTGTGCTAATTCTATTATTGAATTTGGAGCTAATTCTGATGGTTTTACTATAACTGAATTACCAGCAGCTAATGCAGGTGCTAATTTTTTTATTGTTATTAATAAAGGATGATTCCAAGGAGTGATTTGACATACTACACCTAAAGGAACTCTTTTTACGTAGTTTAAATAATTACCATTAAATGGTTTAATACTATCTTCATGAACTCGAATTAAAGAACTATAATATTCAAACCATTCTGGTAATCGTGATAATTGTAATTTCATTTCTCGTAAAGGTCTTCCAATTTGTTCTGTTTCCATTATTGCTAATCTATCTAAATTTTTTTCTAATAAATTTCCAATATTTCGTAAAATTTTGGATCTAAATTTTATATCGTCAGCCCAGACGCCAGATTTATAAGCATTATAACTATATTGAACTAAATCATTTACATCTTGTTCATTGCATTTTATAAATTCCGAAACTTTTTGGTTATTTACAGGAGAAATAACTGATATAATTTTATGTTTTTGTAATAACCTTGTTATTTTTTGACCATTTTTAAAAGCACTTATCATTTTATTTTATAAAATTTAATTAATTATAAATATTAATTAATTCTTAATTAAGCAATATTTATAATTAAATATAAATAATGATTGATTACCATCAATTTCTGACTAAAAATAATAAACTAAGTTTATATTTTATTGGATTGGGTAAAATGGGTAATACTATTTGCAATAATTTAATTGATTCAAATTATTCATTATTAGGTTATGATCCATATACTAGACAAGATGTAAAAATTAAAACTACAAATAATTTACTGGATTTTATTCAAAGTCCAAATATTATATTTTCATCATTACCAGATGATAAAGTTGTCGAAGAAATTTTTATTAATAGATATCTTGCTAGTATTTTGAAACCAAATTCTATACATGTAAGTTTATCTACAATATCTCCTAAATTAGCAAAATCTTTATCTCAAATACACTCTAAAAATGAGAGTTATTTTATTTCAGCACCTATTTTTGCTAGACCGGATGGATTAGCAAAAAAAGAAGCATATATACCAATTGCTGGAAATCCTGAAGCTGTATCTATTATTAAACCAATTTTAGAAAAAATTTCAACTAAAGTAATATATTTTGGAAAAGAACCAGAAAAAGCTAATGTTGTTAAATTATGTGGTAATTTTTTAATATGCTCTGCAATTGAATCTATGAGTGAAGCTTTCAATTTGGCAGAGTCATATGATATTGATAGAGTTGAATTACATAAAATGTTATCAGAAACAATATTTGATTGTTTAATTTATAAAGGATATGGTCATAGAGTATCAACACATGACCATAAACCTTATAAAAATGCACATTTTTCTTTAGATCTCGGTCATAAAGATATGATGTTAACTAAAAATGCATCTCAAGAAAAAAAAGTTGAAATGCCTGTATTAGATATTTTAGATAAAAAATTTAAAAAAGCAAAGGAAAAAAAATTGAATAAATTCGATTGGTCTGCTATATCACTTATTTAGATTCATTTTGAATCAATAAAAATTAAATTCCAAATTAAGTCATATTTAAGTCGTTCTTTTATAAAAATATTCAAAAATAGAAGAAATACTCAAGTATTATGATTAAATTTTTTTATATTTTTTTTATATATAAAAACATGGCATAGAAGACGAATCACAACAATAAATTTTTTCACCCACGTAAGACATGATATAATCGGCTAATAATACATCATTATTACTATTGATTAATAATTGTCGAATGATTTTTTTAATTTGATATTTTTCAATAGTTGCTTTATCCATTTTGAATAAATTATTATCAGATTTCGATTTTGATTTTACATTCTAGCTAAGAAGATATATCTGATTACATTGCATTATACCAAATTTATATAAATATTTTGATTATTCTGATTGTATTACTGAAACATATTTCGATTTTTCAACGATAACTATATAAAACATGATAATATCTTTGGCTAAATTTATAACAAGTTGTACAAATATTTAGTTTTTGTGCAAAAATATATTGAGATGATAATATATAAAATTTTAAGCAAATTTTGCATTTTTTATCAATAAAAGACATGATATAATCGGCTAATAATACATCATTATTACTATTGATTAATAATTGTTTAATTATTTTTTTAATTTCTTCATTCATCTATAATTGATATTACATTGCATTATACCAAGTTATAAAATGATTCTTATTTGATTTATAACAAGTTTTACAAATATCTTGTTTTTGTTTGTAAATATATCCAGATTGTGCTACAGAAACGTATTTCGTTTGTAGTACTATATTCAATTTAAAACAAATTTTGCATGTATTTTT
>Ga0066376_10005408_pt1 | contig 10848 bp, 13 predicted proteins | sample Knorr_S15_td_Bot_FD_77009 | JGI IMG/M metagenome (GOLD analysis project Ga0066376, IMG submission 77009) | Marine microbial communities from Southern Atlantic Ocean transect - Knorr_S15_td_Bottom_ad_5009_LV_A | ecosystem: Environmental > Aquatic > Marine > Oceanic | place: Southern Atlantic... | reverse complement strand
TGACCCTTTATTGCGTCAAGCGCGATTCAAGTCTTCAATTCCTTGCTGTATTTTTTTCTGCCTATTCGGTATCTCCATTTGATTGAAAATACACCTTAGCACATTGTCTCATTTATGGGGTCCACTATAAACATCAAATGGTGCAGCATTTAACATTAATATCCCCCACCTAATATAACTCCTATATCTTACTTCAGAATAATCGCCGGAATAGTGTCTTGAACCACTGAAGATTGTTTGCAAAGGTTAAAGGAAAGTAAATAACAACTTTCATTTAATATAAATCATCCCATGTAGTCATATTATAATATTCGTTCCATAAAGCTGTTTCGTGGTAAACACTAATAAAAAAAATATTTTTCATTCTTTCTTGCGCAAATTTACCATACTTTTCTGCTTTTCTATCAATTAAATTACAGGCTAACTCAAAGCCCTCTAAATGTTTTTCATCTGAATGATATGCAATCCATTTTGTGTATGGGTTATTTTGTTTGTTGTATTTATTTTTGATTTCTCTTGCTAGATGCTGATAACTCCACATACAGCATAACATACTCGCTTGCAGGTCTCCAATGTCTCCAGAATAAGCTGTACTCAACTGATGCCTGGTATATGAATATTTTAAAGGTCCCATTGCATTTGGATTAGTAATCTCTTTTAAGGACAGGTCGTTTTTATTAGCGTGTTTTTGGTGATCTAACATTTCATCTTCTACACCATGAGCATGATGCATCATTGCGCTATAATCTTCCTCATCCTCAGCTTTTGCCTTACCAATGGAAATGACCTTTAAAAAATTAATCAAGTATGGATAATCTACTTTCAGCCAATAATTAAATCTCTTTTCTTCAAGTGTACCATCTGCAATACCAACTAAAAATTTCATTTTTAATTGGATTTGCAGGTATTTATTTGCTTGTGCTATTATCTTTCTGCTAAATGTTGTCATGTTATAAATTGAGTTTACAGGTTTAAAATATTATTAATTACTATCAAGACGGATCAATTGACGAACACTTTCAACTGCCGTTTTACAAAGAAGCTCAAGGCTATTATGAGTTCCGTGGGCAATCATAAGTCCACCTGCACGAATTCCAAGTGTTCGCGCGATCACATACAATGCCGCTGCTTCCATTTCAGAGCATAAGGCTCCACATTTAACCCAAGCTTGCCAACGTTCCTTAAGTAAGTTTGCCATGGGCATCCTTTCAGGTTCAACTTCTCCATAAAAAGAGTCTTTAGAGTGTGAAATACCGACATGGTAAGGAACAGCTAATACCTCACAAGCATTTCTGAGACAATTAACAACATCAAGGTCAGCAACTGCAGAAAAAGCCATTGGCATGTACTGAAGTGCTGTCCCTTCATCACGTATTGCTGCAGATACTACAATTAAATCTCCTGAAGACATATAATCCTGCATTTTTCCGGATGTTCCTACTCGTATAAATGTGTCTGCACCTATCTTGGCAAGCTCTTCCACTGCAATTGCAGTTGATGGACCACCGATTCCTGTTGAGGTTACTGAAACAGGAACACCGTCCAGAGTACCGGTAAAAGTTTGATGTTCACGATTTTCTGCTATTTTACGTGCATCAGTTAGATAAGACGCAATAAGGGGTACTCTGCCAGGGTCACCGGGTAAAAGTACATATCTTCCAACATCTCCTTTTTTTAATTTAATATGGTATTGTAATTCAGTGGTAGACATTTAAGTTCTAGCCTAAACGTTTAAATTAGTTTTTTTCCTGTTTGAAGTACATCTATACTGTATTAGTATACTGAACAGCTTTCCTATCCAGTCAGTTGAATTTAGCAAACAAGATAAATAAATGTAGAAATTATAACTATCCCATCTTCTTCTGATCTTGTTCAATCAAAATCTTCAGACCAGAAACTGCTGTATTAAGCAAAACATCGAGATCTGAGTCAGTTCCTCCGGCAAGCATTATACCTCCAGCTCTGCATTTCAAAAAGCTTGAGACAACAAAAATTGTAGATGCTTCCATTTCCGAACATAATGTACCTCCCTTGATCCATGCTTTCCACCTATCCTGAAGCTCTCCTGAAATTGGCATTCGTTCAGGTTCGTGTTGACCAAAGAATGAGTCTTTTGACTGTGTCATACCAAAGTGATGACGAACTTTAAAATCTCTTGCAGCTTGCCTTAAAGAAAGAGTCACATCCAGGTCTGCAACTGCAGGAAATTCTAGAGGTATATATTGTTGAGAAGTATATTCATCACGTATAGCACCCCAAGCAATTATTAAATCACCGGGTTCAATAAATTTTTGCATAATTCCAGAAGTGCCAACACGGATAAAAGTGTCTGCTCCAGCCATTTTTAATTCTTCAACAGCAATTGCTGTTGAAGGGCAGCCCATACCGGTTGAGGTTACGGACACTTTTTCACCAAAAAGTTTTCCGGTATATGTCATATATTCCCGATTATGTGCAATCTTTTTTGGCTCATCTAATAGCTTAGCTATTATTGGAACTCTTCCTGGATCTCCTGGTAATAGTACATATCGTCCTACTTCTCCGGGACGGCATCCTATGTGATAAAGGGCAGATTCATTTTTTGAAGTATCAATACTCATCCTTTTGCCTTTCTCCAGAAATATAATATCGTACCTATGAAAATCATTGCCGATCCGACAACCAGTACTTCTGAAAACCAAACAGGTAGTAAGGCATCCTCACTCCAATCTAACTGATCTCTATAATAAATGAGATACCCTGCTCCTACAACAGTGAAGCCCAATCCTATAATACCTGAAGCATAGTCTTTAAAAGTTGCCTTAACTTCACGGATATTAGTTTTTAGGCCCTTTGAACCAAAGGCCCTCGAAGCAAGACTCAAAGATAGTTGTTGAATACGTTCTATCGTTCCTGCAAAAACTGGTACAATACATGGGATTGCTGCGCTGAACCCTGAGGATTTCATACCTCGAGAACGTTGTGCACTCAGAATAATAATGAACTCCCTTTGTACTACTGGAATCAATTGTAAACTTGTTGAAACCATGAAATTAGCTTGATGTGGCATTCCTATTTTGTGCAGTGCCGTAAAAAGATCACTTGGGTGTGTTGTGAGTATCATTAGGGATGCGAAATTAACCGCTGCTAAACATCTGAGGAAAAGAGAAATTCCACTATAAATTCCTTCCTGATAAATTGTGAACGGGCCGAGCTCAGAAATTACTACCCATGGCCTGGGGAAGGCAGGAGCAAGTGACTGCAGAACTATGAAAGACAATGAAATCGGAAGCAGGATTAATAGTAATTTGAGATAGTTTTTGAGGATGCCAGCAAGAATGATTAAAAGGAACCCAAAGAGAAAAAAACACGACAGGAATAAAGGATTCCTAGTTGAAAAAGCCAAAACAAGGGCTCCAATTGCCCAGATCAGTTTAGGAATCGGATGTAGTTTATGAAACCAGGAGTTTCCACTGATATATGTTACAGGAATTGCAATTTCGCCAGCCATATTATTTTTTAGTTCAAAACCTTTTCAAGAGCATTAATAGTTTCCTGAACCGTCAGGGTAATACCATCGTTCAAAACTTTTTTTTGTAATCGATGTGACAAAGCTGTTGCCTGCGGTTGCTGAAGTTTAGTTTTACCCAAAGTTTGTAAATCAGAGAAAAACTCTCTAGGATTTGCTGCACTGATTATTTCCGAAGACCACATAGCTATTACTCTGTCAGCAACTTCTGCTACTAATGGCATATCATGAGTTACAAGAATGACAGTTTTTCCATCATCTTGGAGTTTCCGCAAAAATTTTCGTACTTTTTCTGATCCACCATGATCTTGTCCCGTAGTAGGCTCATCAAGAATGAAGATCGAAGGCTGCATGGCATAGATCGAGGCCATAGCTACAATTTTTCTTAGTGGAAAACTAAGACGAAGTGGATGCTCATTAATAATTGAATGCAGTTGAAAAAAATCGGAGGTCTCTTTTACTCTTGCTTCAATATCGTCTTCAGTCAACCCTTGGTTTTTTGGACCAAATTCCAATTCAGATAAAACTGAGGTTGCAAAAAGCTGATGGTTTGGATTTTGGAAAACGTAACCTGCGTGGCTGGATAAGTTGAAAACAGTTTGTTTAGCAGTGTCGATTCCTTTAATTGAAACAGTTCCATTTGTTGGCTTAAGCAGGCCATTGAAATGTTTGACAAGGGTAGTTTTGCCTGAGCCATTTTGGCCTAATATTGCAACAATTTCTCCAGATTTTACTTTAAGGTTTATGCCTTTTATTGCAGGAAGACCTGTAGGATATACATGAGACAAATTGCTGCACTCAATTATATTACTCATACTGAAACCTTGTCTTGCTTCAACCATTCGGAAAAAATGTCATCAGCCTCATCGAGTGTTACAGGTAGATCTTTGAAGTGATATCCTCTTTTCTCAAGCCCGGACGCAATAGCAGTAACTTGAGGGGGTCTAACGCCAATACTATCTAAAGAGTCAATATCTGAAAATATATCATTGACATTTCCTGAGTTCACTATTTGTCCTTTATCAAGAACTATCACCCTATCTGCATAGCTGGCTATAACCTCAACTTCATGTTCAACGATAACAACAGTCATCTGTTTTTCTTGATTCAATCGTGCAGCTACAGCAAATACTTCTTCTTTGCCCATTGGATCGAGATTGGATGTTGGCTCGTCTAATACCAAAACTTTTGGGTACATTGACAAAGCCGCGGCAATAGCCAATCGTTGTTGCTGACCACCGGACAAAGCCAAAGGGGATCTTTCTTCTAGTCCACTTAAACCTACAATCTGCAGTGCTTCAGGGATTCGTACTAGCATTTCGTCTCTTGGAACACCTATATTTTCAAGGCCTATCGCCATTTCAGAGAGGACTGTAGATTGTGAAAGTTGATATTCTGGATTGTCGAATACCATTCCGACGATATGAGCCAAATCACGGACTTGGCTCTGAGTTGTATCAATTCCTTCTACAAATACTTTCCCCCTCATCTCTCCCACAGTCATGTGAGGTACGATCCCGTTCAATGAGAGAGCGAGAGAAGTTTTACCTGCACCACAAGGACCAATTATTGCGAGGTATTCACCTTTTTTAATGCTGAGATTAATATCAACCAATGCTGGTTTATCAGTATGGGCATACTGATATGTTAGATTTTCTATTCGAATTATTTCTTTAGTCATTGCGGGGCATTACTTTTCTTGATGGTAAACGGGGCAACAATGGTTTTCATTGTGAGTAAAAAAACAACTCAAACTTTTGTAGAAGAAGTAGAAGAAAGACCATAAAAAAGAAAGAACGAGTCTTGGTCGTAACAACCTAAACCCGTTCATTCCTGTTTGATCGTAACCAGAAGCAGCTTTTAATGGCAGCTAACTGGTTTAAGTTTAATGAGATTCTTACTTGAATCAGCGGATCTCAATTATTCACCATCTTCTTGTCCTGACGTGCGGACAAGAGCTAATCCGGAAATAAAAACGAGGACCCCAATTACATAGCTGCCACTCATCAAAATTCCAAATTGATCACCTTTCACCCACGTCATCTTTTCAAGTGCACCTGCGGCCCAAGGCATGAGTAACATAATGACTCCCAGAGACATTATACCCCAACCGGCAGCGTCCACAAATCCCACTGTTTTTGAGTTTTCGACTGCACCTGAAGCCGCCGCTTTTCGCATGTAAAGAAAAGCAATTATTATAACGATCACTGAGATAATTGTTAAAACGATTTGCATAATCTAACTCCAATTATTTAGCTAAATAAATTAAATGAAAGTATGTTGTTAACCGGCAGTCGTAACAAATACGGCAATTGCCACTGATAGCACTGTGGCCAAGGCAATCCATAAAACCAGCTGTAGTTTTGGTGCTTTGACAATGTCTAGATGTGCCGTTAATGCAGGAGGTAAAGCTTCGATTACAGCCAAAGCTATAAACGAAGATATAATCTTGTCTGCTAATGAAACAATTATATTACTTGAGAACACTGCAACACCAAGTCTTTGACCCATGCCTAGTAATGATGCCGTCATCACGTCAGAAAAATGTCCTGTAGCTCCACCAAAAACAAAAACGTAGATTGGTACAGCCATGAGAGTTACGGCTAGTGCAACAAGAAGGGAAAGTAAAAAAAATCTTGGGAATGTTTTTCCAAACCCCCAGCGAACTCCATATCCCCAAACTAATGCGCCGATTGCATTACAGGCTGCAAATGGCAAGCTGATGGGGCCAGTCAGGAACCCCAGGGTTGTGTTCGTCATTATACCAGCAAGAACTCCCCACCAAGGGCCGATTGTAATGGCCACAACGGCAGTTCCAATCATATCGAGGAACATTGGAAGCTTTAAAGTAGTATTAATAAAAGAACCGACCACATTGAGGGCAACCGCTGCTGGAATTAGAGCATAAACAAAGGTGGTTGGAACATTGTAAGTTTTAAACGAAATGGCTGTCATAACATCACTCCATGTCTCTAAGTTACAAATTCAAAGTTGAATCATTTTTTCTTGAAATTTTCTGTTTTCAACTCAAGAAAAATATTTCCTTTTGTAAATAACTGAATATGGTTTCACATACCACACCTCCTTTCCACAAACTAAGCTCTATGGTTTTTTTGATGAAATTTGGAAAAGTCTATCAATTATTTCTAATTGTGTCAAGTATATAATATAAAATAAAAAGTTTATTTTAAATGTATTTTAATAAAAAAGTTTTAAATCAGTATATTACAGTTATTTTTATTGCTTTAGAATTAATTGATTGTTTTCTCCGAAATATTTGATAAAGTGGTCGTTTTAATATTTAAAAAGAGGTTAAATCCGCTGCTGGCGAATTATATAAAGGAAAAGTCGCAATGCAACATGAGGGTGGGGATTTTCCTGCCATGTGTCATTCTTTTGACTGGCTGTAATTGAGGTGTTGTCTGGAATAAACACATGAGTTGAAGACCCTTTCCAGTCTTCATTATCTAGTCATGGAGGATATAAGTTGTTGCCTATCAGACTGAAATGATTCATGCTGAAGAAAAAATAATTGACAATATTACATCCTAAAAAGAGGAACAAATATGAAATTTATTGAAGAATGTAAATCGTTTGCCGGACCGGTATGGGAGAGCTATTTGCACCATCCATGGATTGAAGCTATGTTTGCTGGTGATCTCTCAGATGAGCGTTTCGAATACTGGCTCATCCAGGACCTTCCATACCTTAGTACTAATATTGCAGAGATCGCTTTTCCGAAAGTGCCTCCACATAATAAATGGGAGGAACTACAGCGGGAATACAAGATACGGTCTGGAGAGACCAGAGTCGAGTTGCGAACACTTGATCGCGTCGGTGATTTTGCTAAAACCCGCTGGGCAGCCAGACCTTGGCGGGATGGAATAATCAATTTCTGGATAAGGACTGCCTACGAAGGTACTTTTGGAGATATATGTTGTGCCACGTACGTTTGTGATGCCTTCTCTCATACTTTTGGAGAACGTTATCTCCTTGAGAATCCAACTGGTCTTTCTGAATTGCAAGTTGAATGGATTGAACAATGGATTGATCCGTTTCATGAGAAAATCAGGGCCGTTACAGAGGAAGCCATCAATGAATACGGAGAACAGACTACTGACTATGAGCGAGATAAAATGCGCTGGCTCTTTTTACGGGGAACTCAGTATCAAATAGGTACTTTCGATGCAGCTTGGAACTTATCCGATCCCTGGCCAGGTGAGGGTGAAGAGACTGGTGTATTAGCGGGTTCCCCGAAATCTTAAAATAAGTTGTTAAATGATATAATAGTTCAACACGATTTCAAAAAACATATTATCCCAATAGTATATTTTTTAAACCTGCTTTAAAAGAGATGAATTCTTTAAAAACCAAATTATTCGGAACATCCGGTGTTAGAGGTGAAACCAATAAGGAAATTTCGCCCAATCTAGCTTTAGAACTTTCCATAGCTTTTGGAGCATGGTTGGATGTCAAAGGAACAGTAGTATTGGGGAGAGACACAAGGTTTGGTGCAGAAATGCTCATACATGCAATTTCGTCAGGTTTGCAATCAGTTGGCTTAGATGTTTTGGATTGCGGAGTATTACCAACGCCGGCACTCAGTTTAAAACTTCAGGAATTGAGTTCTGTTGGAGGGGTAATGGTTACAGGTTCTCACATGCCTCCCAATAGAATTGGGCTTATATTTTTAGATTCTGATGCGTGCTATTTAAGTGATAATAAAGCCATGGAGGTAGAAAATATTTACTTTCAAACATCAACAAAAAAAATCAAAAACAAGATTCCCACAATGAACAAGATAGGGACCTTCAACAAAATATATGACAGTTCTGAAAGATATGTAGAATTTGTATTATCTTTAATTGACAAAAAAAAGATTTCAGAATTATCTAAAAATTGTGATTTTAAGGTTGTAGTTGATCCTGGAAACGGGACTGCTGTTGATATTTTACCAGATCTGGTGGAGCAATGCGGATTAAATGTTATTGCGATTAACAATGTTAAAAAAGGAAATCCGGACAGGCCTGCAGAACCAAGATTATCAACCTTGGATGGTACAAGAGACTGCGTCAAAAATAATAAGGCTCAATTAGGTACTGCAACTGATGTTGATGCAGACCGAGTGGTTTTCATTAATGAGAATTATGAAGTAGTTTCTGAAGATTTAATAGGTGCTATTTTCGCAAAGAATGTGTTTGAAAATTATGCTAAACAAGATAAACAGGGGATGATTTGTGTTACTCCTGTGAACTCCTCTGGGCTAATTGATTATTTAGCAAATAATTATAATGTAAAGATGAAATACTGTAAAATAGGACAACCAGATACAGAAAGGGCCCTGATTGAGGTTGGAGAGAAAGCAGTTTTTGCTTACGAAGAGAGTGGGAAGTACTATTTTGCAAAGGATGTTCATTGGTGTGACGGCAATCTGGCAACACTAGTTTTACTTCAAATAATGGCTATGAGAAAAAAAACTTTAGCTGAGCTTACGGATGAGTTTCCAAAATTTTATCAGACAAAAAACCAGTTTGAGTGTAAAGATGATTCAAAGAAGAATGTATTCAAGACTTTAACAAAAAAGTTTAACTGTGATAAGAAACTCCAACAAGATAAAGTAATGGATATTACAATTGATGGTTTGAAGAGAATATATAATGACAATTCTTGGTTGCTCTTGAGGCCGTCTGGAACAGAACCATTGTTCAGGGTCTATTCTGATGCAATGACTCAAGAACGAGCAGACCATCTAATATTAGAAGCTGAAAGAATAGTCAGTGAATCCATTCAAGAGAACTTGCAGACAACTTGGAAATCATATTTGTGGAAGTTATTTTCAAAACCGTCGATGAAACTATTTATGTTACCTCCAAGCTCTGATGAATTATAACCACCATCCTGCACCATTGCAGTTAATAATTTTAATCTGTCAATCTCTGCGGTTATAATCGTGAATATATTAATAATCCCCAATAATTGATAGGGATTACCTTCATAAGGATCCTGCCCTAAAGTGTTCACAATTACTTACGAAGAAAATTCAACAACCGATTATTCATTAGTAAAAGAGATCAATCGGTTTTTTGTGCAATAATTTGGTTGTCTGTGAAGTCCGGATATGGGATAGTTTTGAATATATGTTGATTTTTTCCAATTAATTCTTCCTTTTTTTAGAGCGCATAGCCAAAAATTAAAATTAATTATGCAAACCAAAACAACGAAAATTCAAATGAGTAAGTTAACGCAGGAGATGGTGGATAACTTTAAGATGGATGGGTTTTTATTAGTGGAAAATTTTTTCTCTCACGAAGAGCTTGATCGATTCGGTTCAGAAGTTGACAAGGCTGTGCGATATCGAACTGTAGATGATAATAGAAGCCATGGAGAGAAAAACCTATACGAGCAGACATTTCTGCAATGTATGGGACTTTGGGAAGATAATTTCTCGTTAAGGTCGCTCACGTTTCATCAAAAATTATGTGCTACCGCAGCGGACTTACTTGAAACTGATTGTGTGAGGCTTTGGCAGGATCAAGCACTATACAAGGAGGCAGGAGGTCGCAAAACTGACGCTCACATGGACTATCCTTTTTGGCCAGTCGACAAACCAAGACTGGTCTCCGCATGGATCCCTTTTGATGGTTGTAGACTAGGCGGTGGTGCAATGGGCTACGTCCAAGGATCTCATAAACTTGGAATCTCACGGTTCGTAGACATCGGTCACTTAAAAGAAGAAGAACCATATGACATACTAAAGGACACTCAAGTATCGAGTAGACCATTGGTCTGGATAGAAGCGCCAAAAGGCTCAGTCATTTTCCACCACGCTTTAACCATTCATACTGCTGACGCCAATATAACAAATAAAACACGCCGGGTTTTCACAACCGTTTACATGGCAGATGGTTGTCGTAGGAACAGAGATGATTTTTCAGTTTATCTTGATAGAGACAGGATCAAAAAGGGGGATCTTATTGCAGGCCCTGGACTCCCTGTAGCGTGGCCACGAGATGAAAAACAATTACCAAAACCTCCTACTGTCCTAGGCCCGAAGACAGGGTTTGGTTTGCCTGATTGAAACTCTAAGCAACACTGCTGAGTTACTCAACTTAATGAAGAAATGTGACTAACTACTTTATGTATCAATGGGAGGTGCCAGTGCGCTCCCCGGGTCCTATATACAGCGCCTACCCCCCACCTCACTCCTAAAGTTCATCCAGCTCCTGCATCTCAACCAAGCCGGTGTATAACACCTCATCAGTGACCTGACTGATGCTCAGGCCAGTTCTCTCTGATATTGAAGCCAAGGTCTTTTTGATGTCAGGGTGGATGGTTGCGCT
>Ga0066376_10005407_pt1 | contig 10849 bp, 8 predicted proteins | sample Knorr_S15_td_Bot_FD_77009 | JGI IMG/M metagenome (GOLD analysis project Ga0066376, IMG submission 77009) | Marine microbial communities from Southern Atlantic Ocean transect - Knorr_S15_td_Bottom_ad_5009_LV_A | ecosystem: Environmental > Aquatic > Marine > Oceanic | place: Southern Atlantic... | reverse complement strand
GCACCTGATGGAAAACCATTTTATGGAGCAACCTATCTGCCGCCAGATATCTTTACCGCACTATTAAAGAAAATAAATGACTCATGGAATAAAGAACCAGAGCTTATTCTAAATCAGGCAAAAGAATTGAGTACACTGGTCACACAGATCATGCAGCATAAAAGTGATCTGCAATCACTCGAAGAAAATACAATTCAACTAAGCGAGGAATATTTATTAGGCCAAATAAATACCTTTACCGGCGGCTTCGGTGATGCCCCAAAGTTTCCCAGTGAGCCCGCGTTTTTATTTCTATTACAGATGGCTCAACGCCATAGCTATCAATCATTAAACAAAAATATTGAAAACACGCTGGAGTTAATGTCTCAAGGAGGCATCTATGACCAGATAGGCGGTGGTTTCCATCGTTATGCTACTGATGACATTTGGTTGATACCTCATTTTGAAAAAATGCTATACAATCAGGCACAACTTGCTCAAGTCTACCTGCATGCCTACCGCATGACAGGAAAAGATAATTATGCACGGGTGGCACGACAGACGCTTGATTATGTCCTGAGAGAAATGACTTCAAATGAAGGCGGCTTTTATTCAGCAACAGATGCAGACAGTGAATGGATTGAAGGTAAATATTTTATCTGGCGTCCCGATGAAATCAAAGAAACGCTTACTGAAGAAGATGCGGCTTTGGCAATTGACTTATTCGCTATCACTGAAGAAGGAAATTTTGAAGGACATAATATCCTATCCCTGCCGGTTTCATTAAGTGATTATGCCCTGAAGCAGGATTTATCTTATCAAACATTCACGCAGAAAGTTGACAGTATCCGCGCCCAACTGGAAATATATCGTAGTCAAAGAATTCCACCTTTGCGCGATGACAAGATTTTACTAGCCATGAATGGCATGATGATATCGACGCTAAGCCTGGCTTCTTATGTGCTTGATGCTCCTGTTTACAAAGATGCTGCAATACGTGCCGGACATTTATTATGGGAAAAACTTTGGCACGATGATGCCTTGTTCAGAGTTTATTTTGACGGCAGGCATTCTATTCCTGCGAAACTGGATGATTATGCCTATTTTATTCAGGCACTCATGGATTTGTACGATATTGATGGTAATCCTGTCTGGTTAGAGCGTGGCCGTGGTCTGGCCGACCTCATGATTAAACGCTTCCGTGATAGTGCTGATGGAGGATTCTTTATGTCAGATGCGGAGAACGCATTGTTTGCCAACCCGAAAAGTTTGCATGACAACGCCCTGCCTTCTGGTAATTCAGTCGCAATCATGGCATTAGCAAGCCTCGCTCTTCGTACAGGAGATCTTTCTTATCAGGATCATGCAAATGAGGCTTTGCAGGCAATATCACCCTCTCCTAGTAAAAATATTTTTTCTTCTGCCTCATTGACCAAAGCACTGGATTTGCTGATCCATGGCGAGGTCGGGAAATATCAATACGGTGCGCGTGGTGCAGTCAAAGCAAGCGCAGTAATAAAAACTATCAAGGAAGATAAATTTATTGAGGTAAAACTACAGCTTGCCAATAATTGGCATATCAATGCTCATCAACCTGATGTTTCTCAAGCTAATGTTGATCAACCTGAAGCCAAAGACATCATCCCAACATCCATACGCATTGATACAGATTATTCTGCAGCCCTATTAAACAAGATTATTTACCCTGAATTGATAAGCAAGAAATTTAGTTTTCTCGAGACGCCTTTGCAAGTATACGAAGGTGATATCGTCCTGCGTGGTTCATTAAATGTCGATGACGGTGCCCGCCTGAATAATATAGTCCCTCTAGTCATCCAGTTTCAGGCTTGTAATGATCAGGTATGCCTGGCGCCGGAAAAACTCACGCTCAGGGCTTCACGATAGGATCATGATGAGAAAGATACTTGCAAATTCTTTCTGCAGATATTTCATCCTGCTCTTATTTATCATAAGCCTGCATGCTTGTGAAACCCCATCTGAAGATCAACAGGCAGTTGTTGTATCAGGTCTTACCATGGGTACGACGTACACAATAAAACTAAATATTCCCGAGACAAAGATAGATCGCCCTGTGATTTCAACAGAAATTAATTACCGACTGGATAAAATTAATTCCCAGATGTCTACTTATATGGAGACATCTGCCCTCTCCCTGTTTAATCAATCAAATACACAAGACTGGGAAGAAATTCCGCCCGATCTTTATACGGTAATCGTGGAATCTTTAAGGATCAACAAGCTAAGTTATCATGCTTTTGATGTCACCATAGATCCTGTTGTTAATCTCTGGGGCTTTGGCCCAAAAGCACGATCAGACATTGTTCCAGAAGAATCAGCAATCAAGGAAGCACTTGATAAAGTTGGCTCTGAATATATCCATTTACGCAAAGAACCTTATGCAATAAAAAAAGATAAGCCGAATCTGACTATTGACCTTTCAGCCATCGCCAAGGGTTATGCTGTTGACGTGATTTCCGATTACCTTGATGACTTGGGTATCAATAACTATATGGTTGAAATTGGCGGTGAAATAAAAACCAGAGGTATCAATTCCAATAATAAGTTCTGGCATATTGGTATTGAAAAGCCTCTGCATGATCAGCGCTCTGTACAAACGGTCATCACCCTGAACAATACCGCTATGGCAACATCAGGTGATTACCGTAATTATTTTGAAGAAAACGGCATCCGCTACTCACACACCATTGATCCATCAACGGGAAAACCGATCACACATAAACTTGCTTCCGTAACAGTTTTACATCCTTCAGCCATGACAGCAGATGCCATGGCCACTGCTCTGCTTGTGCTTGGCCCAGAGCGTGGTTTTGACCTGGCTCTCAAGGAAAACCTTGCTGCCCTGTTTATTGTCCGCGATAAAGATAATTTTATTGAGATGATCACCCCTGAATTCAAAGATGCTGTCGTCAATCAAGAATGAACGCACTGACATTTTTATTCGCACTGGCAATACTGGTATGGTTCTGGCAAAACAGTTTACGTTTTCGAGAATATGCTATACATAAGTGTAAAATAAGCTGCAGGACAATGGATCTACAGTTACTGGATGAAACAGTTGCCCTGCATAAAGTTGCAATCTCCAGATATAATCGTAATCAAGTCAAATTACTTCGTCGTTATCATTTTGAGTTCAGTATCAATGGTCACGATAGATATCAAGGATCCATCACTTTCCTTGGGCAAGGTGTGGATCATATCCAACTTAACCACCCTGATGGACAACTTATTTTACACAGTGATGAGGTGAAAAAATTGCATTAATAATTGTTATACTATGCAAAGTAGATAATGAATAATTTTCGAGGAACCCACCATGCCTTCATTTGATGTTGTCTCAGAGGTCGATATGCACGAACTCACAAATGCCATTGATCAGACCAATAGAGATGTCTCTACCCGTTTTGATTTTAAGGGAAGTAATTCACGCGTTGAACGCAAGGAAGCAGAAATAACCTTGATTGCTCCAGCAGAATTTCAAATAGACCAGATATTTGACATACTACAAAATAAGTTAGCCAAGAGAAAAATTGATACTGGCTGTCTGGACAAGGGTGATATCAAGGAATCAAATAATGAGGCGAGACAAATTATTATTGTCAAACAGGGACTGGATAAAGAACTGACAAAAAAAATCACTAAGCTGATAAAAGAATCAAAACTCAAAGTCCAGAGTACCATTCAGGGAGAACAGGTGCGTGTGACTGGTAAAAAGCGGGATGATCTACAGGCAGTGATGGCTTTACTTAAAGATGCAGATCTCTCCCTGCCATTACAATATACAAATTTTAGAGATTGAAAGCCCTGTATGCGCCTTATTTATGATCTACACACGCATACAACAGCTTCAGATGGAGAGCTTTTACCTAAAGCGCTGGTTATTAAAGCAAAAGCCAATGGTGTTGATGTCCTGGCGATCACTGATCATGATACGATAGAGGGTATTGCTGAAGCCGAGATTGAAGCGTGCAAGCAAAACATCAGACTACTGCCAGGTATTGAACTTTCGGTCTCATGGATGGATAAAAATTTTCATATTGTAGGCCTTGGTATAGATCCAGATAACGAGAAATTAAAAGCATCACTTACAGAGACTGAAAAATTACGGCAGCAGCGAGCAATCGAGATAGGAAAAAAATTAGAAAAAATCGGCGTTATAAAAGCATATTATGCAGCCAGAGAGCTGGCAGGCGTTAGTACACTTACTCGTAGCCATTTTGCTCGTGTCCTGATCAATCAAGGTTTTGCTGATAACAGCAGAGAAGTTTTCAAAAAATATCTGGTCCAGAACAAACCCGGGTTTGTTAAAACAAACTGGGTTGAAATGGCCTCGGGCATCAAACTCATTAAAGATGCAGGGGGTAAAGCAATACTTGCTCACCCGATGCGCTATAACATCACGGCCAGCTGGCTTAGTAGGTTCCTTGCAGCATTCAAGCAGGCCGGCGGGATCGGTATTGAAGTTGTCACCGGGAGTTCAAACGTAGATGAGATAACGACCACTGCTGCATACGCCAGGCGTTTCGAGCTGTCTGGATCTGCAGGTTCTGATTATCACGGATTTGACAATACCTGGGTTAAGCTAGGTCAACTGGCTGCTATGCCAGAATCAGTCACGCCTGTCTGGAAAAATTGGGTTATTTAAGAAAACTGGTTAGCGTGATTTTAGTACTCAAGGGTGCCTCTATTAATTAGGATTTTTGCGTAAGTACAAGGAAGCACCGCGCGCACGACTGCATGGATGCAGAAGGTAGAGAGACGCAGGAAGCCAAAGCTGAGAACCGCAGTGTATAAATGATACATGAGGATTCGAGCACAGAGCTGACGCTGCAATCGCGGAAAAAGACTATTAATAGAGGTGGCCTAATCTATATTTTCCCATCCAGCCCCATCTGATAATACTTATGAACTATCTCATCCTGGTTTTCTAATAACCAATCTATATCAGGTTCATTATTCATTGCCTTATGGATCGCTGCAGCGGTTGCCTTACGATGAATATAAAATAAAATTTTATGATCAAGATTATCATCTGTTGATACGGAAGGATTCAACCAGACAGAAACAATAATTCCCAAATCGTTCACTTTATCCTTAGGGATATCACCGTTTCTGACTGCATCAAGCACACCATTCGCAATCGCAGCCTGCACAGTTCCCATCAGGATATTTGTATACCGTTCATTCTTTACAGTTACTTTACTGACCATTAAAGTCGATGGCCTGACCATTACATCAGTATTTAAAATGGCCAGGACACGCGTATGACCCTTAACCTGATCGCCCAGCAAATTTGCAAACGCAGTACTAAATGGTCCATCCAGTTCGCCGATGATGACTTCCGGTTCAGCCGCGGTGCCTGGTGGTCCACCTGCGACCAATGCTTCACCTACTCGCATGACAATACGATCACTCATGTAATCCTCTCCTCAATAATATTGAATGAAATAATAAATGCTAGATAATACTAGTCTGAATCTCTCAGCTTGTGATGATCGGTACTACTAATCTGATCAGAGATATCGGAGAATAAATTATCGGCAGCTTCCTCCGTCTTTTGCCTGGCGGCCTCGGCACGTTCCCTGATTCGTTTGATATGCTCTGCTTGAGATACACTGTCTTTAAACTGTTCCTGTCTCTCGTCTTCTTCTTCTATCCAGTCGTTAAGTTCTGCTTGCATTTGCCGATTTAACTTTTCTTCTTCTTTTTGTTTTAAATGATCTTCCTCATTTCCTTCTCTTGCAGCTTCTGTAATTTTTGCTTCATGCTGTGCATCATCCAGGGCCCTTTTTGCTTCTTCAAGCTGCTTCTTTTCTTCCTGCATTCGAGATTCAGCATCTTTCTTGGTCTTTTCTATCTTTACTATTTCTTGCACTCGTGTCTTATCAAGATCCTCTTCAGCCAGTTTTTTCTGGCGTTCTATTTCTATTTTTTCCTGCTCAAGTTTCTTTCTCTCTGCCTCATTAGCTTCCTTCCGTTTCTTATCTGCCTGCTCGCTTTCCTTCTTTTGTTTTTTCTCTGCCGCTTCAAGGTCCATCTTCTTTTTAGCCAGGTCTGCTTCCAATACAGAGGCTTTCACCGCAGAATCAACGTTATCAATAGTCTGTTCGAGCTTATCAACCTCCTCCTCAACAACTTCTTCTTTTGTTGCCGGTTCTGCAGCAGCAGCCGTAGGTGTTACTTGCCAGACGCCCGCTCCAGGATTTGACTCGAGACCACCCTCAAGATATGAAACGTGGAAGCCTTCTTGTGTTAGCAGGAATGCGGCTGAAGAACTGCGTCCGCCTGTATCGCAATAGACGACATAGTGCGAGTCATGATTAAATTTATCCATTTGCACGCATAGTAGATTGAGAGGGATATTCGTGCTCGCTTCTATGTTTGATACCTCAAACTCTTTAGCAAATCGCACGTCAATCCATACGCCGCCCCCGTTTACAATTTCCATGGCTTGATCAAAAGAGACTGCGCTGAATGATGGTTTTTTGATTAACTCTAGAAAATTATCTTTATTCAGCTGCATCATAACGCCATCAGTTAACATGGTTACTGTGGCATTCCTGGTGGCATCGGTTAGCAATGATTCTTCACCAAAGCTATCGCCCACGCCCATCTCTCCAAATTTGACTGGTTTCTTCCCTTCCCCAGGAACCCTTGTGACTTCACAGGTCCCTTCCTGAATGATGTAATAATTATCACTTTGGTCACCTTGCTTTATCACAGTATCACCTTTCTCATATGCGACAGGCTCCAGGAATGCAAATAGCTGTTGAATATTGGCCATTGGCAATCGAGCAAACAATTCCGACTGCAACATTTTCGTCATCCAGTCACCGGAATCTTCTGCCTCAATATGACTGACCCCCATTTCAACACCTGTGTCTGCTATATCTGTTTCTTTGTTACCTTCATGAACCATCAATCTGTCCAGCGTACCTCTATCCAGTCTTAAAACCGTCACAGGTGTTTTTGCCTTGGCTGAAAATTGTCTTGGTTGTAACTGCGCGATTGCATATCTGGCATTATCGCTGCCGCCAATCATTGTATTGTCAACATGATCATCGGCGATTAATTCCAACTCTCCCGCCAAAACATAATATGAATAATGATCTTTATTGCCTTGCTCGAAAACAAATTTCTTCTTTTTAAACTCAAGGATCTCAGCAGCCTCTATCACATCATTTTGTGCCCCTGGAGACAGGTCACTAATGGGAATGAGTTGCTTGATGGCTTCTGCGAATTGTTCTATTTCTGCGGACATATCCCTAAATTATTTTAACCAGTGATAACATCGTTAATATTTAGCTTATAATTATATATCTTAATTAGCGCCTAATCATACAACAATCAAACACTTATATCTAAGAGACATGCCTGAAATTAGCCCGGAAATCATCTCGAAAATCAGTCTTGAAACAATCCTTCAGCTGCCTTTAGCAGTGAATGTGATTGCGATACTCACAGTCCTTACAGGCCTGCTGCTGGCGGTAAAATCTCTTGCCAGGCTCAGACAGAAACGACTGTTATCAGCTGGTATCTACTGTTCATTCAGCTCAGTGCTTTTGGTGCTAGCGGTTGCACTAATTGCACTGTCCATGAATCTATACACCTACCACCGAATTAGTCACGAGCAGGATGTCGCGGAAATAGTATTCAAGCAACTACGATCGCAACATTACTTGGCCACTGTCTATTCAGGGGATGGGTATCAGAAGGCAGAGTACATAATCAAGGGAGATGAATGGCAGCTTGATGCACGGATAATTAAATGGAAACCACCAATATATCTTGCAGGGCTAGATTCACTTTACCGCCTGGAACGGATTTCAGGGCGCTATCGAGATGTAGAAGAAGAGAAAACAGAAAGTCGTACAGTCTATTCACTATCAGAAAACAGGGGCCTGGACATCTGGTCGATCACAAAAAACCACCCATCATGGCTTCCCTGGGTTGATGCTTATTACGGCTCGGCAACCTATCTACCCATGAATGATGGTGCTCGATTCAAAATCACCTTAAGTCAGACTGTCTTCTCGCCAGACCGGTCAATGAAGCCGGCAAGGGAAGTATTCAATTTTGGGACTAGGATTAATTTAGATCTCATTATTTAAAACTTATTTTAAAAACGACACCTTCATTTTGCGGAAGATTGTTTGCTGTTATCTCAGCGTGATGAAACTCTGCGATTAACCTGGCAATATGTAGCCCCAATCCAAGATGAGGCTGCTCATCTTTCTTTTTCCTGAATGAAACCATCGAATTAAATAATTGCGCTTTCATTTCATCTGGTAAAACTGATCCATAGTTAATAATACTTATCTCCGTTGTTTTATTCTTCTGCAGTATAATTTCAATTGGCTTTTCTGGCAGACTAAAATCGACCGCATTGCTAATTAATTTATCCAGCATCTGAGTAAATAAATCAGCAGAAATATTTTTTTCTATCTTAATAGAAGGTGTTATAACTTTGAAATCAGAATCAGGATAAACCAGCTGATAACCTTCACCACAACGCCTGATAAGATCCGTTAAATCAACGGCTTCAAGATCAGCAGTTTGCAATGCCTGTTCAAGCCTGGCCGCTTCGCTTAATCGCAATACCAACACGTTAAGTCGTTTTATTCCATCTTGCGCCCTTACAAGATAATCAGATCCATCTTCTGCTATATGCGACTCTAGATTATCCAATGACGATTGCACCACGGCCATTGGTGTCCTCAGTTCATGAGATAATTTACTAGCAAGACTCTCCATATAATTATTATATTCCTTCAGCCTCTCTAGCATGGCGGCATAACTTCTGGATAAATCGCCTATTTCATCACTGGCACGACTCCCGGCGATCTTGCCAACCACTCGGCCATATTCATCAATGGCTTCACTGGCATCCAGACTCAAACGGCGTAGTCTGAGAGACAAACGTGTTGCGTAAATAAGCAGCGTTAATGTAATGATGAAAAAAACAAGCAATGTTTTATTAAACAAACTCACTAAAGCATTTCTTTGTAACATTAAAATACTGTTTGTTGTTTCTTCGACAACCACCACACCTCTTACTTCATCATCTATCCATATCGGTGCCGCCGCTGAGACAATAATCGCTTTCCCGTCTGGTGACGCTCGCCACCGCGAGGTTACGGATCCCTGTAGCGCAAGCATTATTTCATCTCCGTACAGTCTCGAAGCACCTGCCAAATCATCTTTAAAGGTTTTTGGAGTTATTGGAAGAATAAATGAATAAAAAATATTTAATGGCTGATCAGAGAAATCCTTCTGTAATTTGCCCAGGGTAGATAGTACTTGAGCCCCGCTGTCCAAAACCCAGACTCGCCGTCCAGCCCTGTCATCCAGGCGGGATATTACTCTTTCAATTTCGCTAGAAGGTTTGAGTAATCGACCAGGCATGATTGATGTGTAAGCACCCGCAGTCCCTACGCTTGATTCGACCGTGACATCCCCAGAATCTTCAATACTCCTGACGACAAACCCCAGCCTTTCATTCATCAGATATAAAGGCAGCGATATTTCCAGATTGTAGCCTGACTCTGTTTGCTGCCACTCTGCGGAAATATTTGTTATATACCTGACATGCTCTTTCTCTTCGTACCATTCATCTATCACCGTATCGATCTGAAAGGGGTTGAACCTGCCCGGTGCCGAGGTTGCAAAGTAATATCGTCGTTTGACAGAATACTCGTCAGCGATGACAAGTTCGACATGATCACTGTTCAGAATGACATCACTATTTGGTTTTAGATATGTGACATGAGGATCCTGTACTTGTAATAATACTTGCAGAGCATTTTCAATCTGGCCCAAAATCAGCTTATAACTCAATTCAGAATTTTCTTCCTGATAAACCTTTGACCAGGCAAGATAATCAAGCCAGTCATCTGTATAGCCATCCAACTGGATCGCTGTTTGTAATTTTTGAATAAAAAGAGAATTTTCTGTGCTGTCCTGCGTATAAGGGAATAAGGTATATTGCTCATGCAATGGGCCTGCTGCTGCTCTGGCTGCATCCATCAACGATGATTCCAGCCCTGTTCTTAAATATCTATCAAGCTCGCGTAGATACTCGTAGCCAAGAAATGGAATACTTAAAACGGCAAGAGATAGAATCAGTAACTTGAGGCGGATTGTAAATCTGACTTTCTTCATCAATGAATTATTTATTTGTTCCAGCGATAACCCATACCGTACATCGTTTCAATACATTCAAACTCTTTATCAATCTTTTTGAATTTCTTTCGTATCCTCTTCATATGAGATGTCACTGTGCTGTCATCTACAAAAATGTTTGCTTCACTCATTAACTGTTCTCGATTCTTCACATGTCCTGGAATACGCGCGAGAGAATGGACAATCCAGAATTCTGTTAACGTGAGTTCAATACGCTGTCCCTTCCATTCAATTAACAAACAATCAACATCTATCATCAAATCATTATGTTTGATACGTTTATCTTCATTTCCACTCTCTTTTATCGCATCCACGCGCCGAAATAATGCAGCGATCCTTGCAAGCAATTGGTGAATATTAATATCTTTGGTGATGTAATCATCTGCACCCAGCCTCAGGCCGGAAATTGCGTCAAAATCGGAATCCCTGGCAGTTAAAAATATTATCGGTAAAGTGAGCGAAAGCTGTCTCAACTCCCTGCAAATATCAAACCCTCCTTCTATATCATCACCTAGTCCAATATCCAACAAAACTAGATCCGGCAGTCTGGACTTGAAGGCCAGCATAGCATCAAGTTTATTTTCATAACTTGTCACTTCATAATTCTGTTTGCGTAATGCGTCAGCATAGTTCTCACGTATGCCTGATT
>Ga0066376_10005406_pt1 | contig 10849 bp, 9 predicted proteins | sample Knorr_S15_td_Bot_FD_77009 | JGI IMG/M metagenome (GOLD analysis project Ga0066376, IMG submission 77009) | Marine microbial communities from Southern Atlantic Ocean transect - Knorr_S15_td_Bottom_ad_5009_LV_A | ecosystem: Environmental > Aquatic > Marine > Oceanic | place: Southern Atlantic... | reverse complement strand
AGCCTGAGGCACATTGCCGCCATCTATCATCGCACTTTGCGCATGAATTCAAATCATCCAGTACTGAACCTGATCGCGGAAATCACTTCAGCACTGTCTTCGCGTCAGGGTCCTCTTATCGTTGAGCAGACGCTCAGTTGCTTGGTCGAAATGGATCTGACCACTGAGTCTATGCTGCAGCCCGAACCATCTATGCCGGGCATATTTGTTGACGATCTGGATGTCGCAGTCAAGCATATCCCACCGCAATTGAATGCACTGGCTCGCGCCATTGATGCTTCAAAGCATCTTATTCAATGGAAGCGGGATCTCGGTCAGTTTTATGAAAAAGGCGCCGATGTTGGAGACAGTTATAGAAATCGAAATATGAATTGCATATTGATTGGGTCGAAAAACGGATTCTTTCACAGCGATAAGCTGATTATGGGTCTATTTTTTCTGCAACCCTACACGTTTTATCGCGACCACGATCATGAAGCATCGGAGATGTACTTTAATCTGACAGGCCCGCATGGGTTTCGTTTTGATGTGAGCGGATGGTCGGATTACCCGGCCGACTCGATTGTCTGGAATACACCCTGGCTGCCGCATGCCACACGTGTCTACGATGTGCCTTTATTGACCGTTTTCGCCTGGGTGGAAAACGTGGATTGTCTCTGCCGAGTCGTTCACACAGGTGATTGGGTGCAATTGGAAAACGAACTGGTTACTGCTTCTGCCGGTTAGTTCATTTGCGCCGCGGGTATGACCTTGGTGCCCTGATCCGATACCGCTATCGGTCAAAACTGAAGGTCTCTATCGTTCGGGAATGGAGCCTGATTCTTTAAAAGATGTGTTGTTAATTACGTTCTAGGTCAAGCAGGGCACGCTTGTACTGTAAACCGCCGGCATATCCAGTCAGTTTCCCGTTGGCGCCGATCACTCGGTGGCAGGGAATGACGATTGCGATCGGATTGCGTGCGTTGGAGCCGCCGACCGCACGAACCGCTTTGGGATTACCAATCGCGCGGGCGATATCTTGGTAGCTCCTGGTTTCGCCGTACGGTATCTGAAGCAATGCATCCCATACCTGTTGCTGGAAGGGTGTACCTTGTGGCGAAAGATTTAGCGAGAAAGTCTGACGTTTGCCGTCGAAATATTCATCTAACTGTTTGATGCAATCTGAAAATCCCGTCTTGGTGAGGTGCCAGTCGGGCAGGGGCCATTCATCCGGCCGCTGTGTGGGCAGCGTCAATGAGTGCAGGTACCCGCCGTTACCGACGATAAGAATCGATCCCAGTGGCGAATTATGATAGCGATAGTCCATAACAGTAGATTGTATACGCTACTATTGCTTCGGATCTCCCGAGTTCAGGCGAATCGATCGCGCAGCGTCCCGGCAATGCATGAAAACTGGGTTCCGCTGTAATATGGGTTATTGATAATGATTTCTGAAACAAAGAAGTTACAACCTCGGACGACTGTTGGACAGGACCACTCGTCATGAGAAGTCAGGATATCCCAAATCAGCCCGCTCTGTTTTTAGCCCAGAATCAAAGAGAGCTGTATTTTGAGCAGGGCTATCTGATGTTTCCGGGATTGATTTCAACGAGTGAGCTCGAAGAATTTCGTGCCCTGGTCAGTAGGATCGTTGACAGTACGCATACGATCATGAAATCCTCAAACGAAGTTGATCTTGAGAAAGGTCACTCCGCCGAGAGTCCGAAGCTTCGCAGAATAACCTATGTCGACGACAAGGATCCCCTGTTCTGGCAATTTTGTGCAGATTCAATTATCGCGGACATAGCCGCGGACTTATTGGGACCCGATGTCCGTTTCCGGGACATGATGCTGAATTTTAAGTGGGCCGATGGCGGTGCCGAGGTGAAATGGCATCAGGATATCTGCTTCTACCCTCACACCCACCTGGGTGCCCTGCAATTCTTGGTGTTTTTGGAGGATGTATCTTCAGAACAAGGGCCCCTGCAGGTTATTCCAGCCAGCCATAAAGGGTCAATCTTCGAGCACTATGACGATAACAATGAGTGGACAGGGGCAATCGGCCAAGCTGATCTCGCGACTGCGGGTGTCGGTGACGCAACCGAACTCACAGGACCAGCGGGTACTGTGTCAGTACATCATTGCTGCACCATACACGGATCCAATCGTAATGACAGCGCCGGCGGCCGCCCGGCATTGGTAATTACCTATACCGCAGCAGATGCCATGCCTTACACGTCTCCGCCCTATCCAAGTTCACACTACCGCGTGTTGGTTCGAGGCAGTGAACCTCGCTATGCGCGTCATGAAGAGGTGCGCATCCCCTTGCCACCCGACTGGTCGGGTGGTTATACATCGATCTTTGAGCATCAGGAAGACAAGAACTACAAAGACATATCATCAGGATCAGTAACATGAGAGACAACCCAATAAAAGCGACAGTTGACTTCAATCTTGACGGAACCCAGCACGGATTCCTTAAGGTGCCTTATTCAGGGGACGATTCAGCCTGGGGTGCCGTTATGGTGCCAGTCACAGTGATTAAGAATGGCGAAGGACCGACAGCGCTGTTCACCGGCGCAAATCATGGTGATGAATATGAGGGGCCAATAGCGCTCTGGTGTCTGGCGACTGAATTGTCTGCCGACACTGTAAATGGTCGGGTAATTATTGTACCGGCGATGAATTATCCAGCGTTTAAAGCGGGTAAGCGCACATCGTCGATTGATGGAGGAAACATGAACCGGGTGTTCCCCGGGGACCCTAACGGCACCATCACCGAGATTATTGCCGACTATTTCTCCCGCACCCTGTTGCCGTTGGCAGATTATGTTGTCGACGTTCATTCGGGTGGAAAAACACTCGAATTCGTGCCTTTTGCGTGTGTGCATGTACTGGACAATAAAGAACAGCAAGCGCGGTGTGTCGCCGCGATGGAAGCGTTTAATGCGCCCTATTCAATGATGCTGTTAGAACTCGATGCAGCCCATATGTATGACACGGCCGCCGAAAATCAGGGCAAGGTGTTTGTAGGCACGGAAATAGGCGGCGGCGGTTCAGCCGATGCGACCAGCGCCCGCATTGCAAAACGCGGCATCTTGAATGTGCTCATGCACGCCGGAATACTGCCTGGAGAACCCGAACGACACTCTTCAATCAATGTAGATTCGCACGATGCAGGTTGCTTTATTACCTGTGAGCACTCGGGACTATTGGAAATGCGTAATGATCTAGGGGACGAGGTTCAAAAGGGCGATCTGATCGCTGTCATACATGACATGGAGCGTACGGGTACCGCGCCGGTGGAATATCGAGCGAAGGTCGATGGAATTCTGGTTGGACGGCACTACCCTTGTCTGACGAAGCCTGGTGACAATCTGGCTGTTGTCGCCCTGAAGGACGATTAACAAGGAAGTTCATAACAAACCAGAAAATCTCCGAGACAAAAAGTTTGACAAAGGATAATCTGGTTTTCACGCCACCATTCAACAAGGCGGAATATGATCGTCGGCTGGCAGAAACCAAGAAAAGGATGGCGGATGCGGGCTTCGATCTGATTGTCTGTCAGGATCCAGCAAATATGGGCTGGTTGACCGGTTTTGATGGCTGGTCGTTCTATACCCCCCAGGTAGTATTGGTTCATCTGGATGAAGAGCCGATCTGGTTCGGTCGAGCCCAGGATGCGAAGGCGGCGCATATCACAACCGATATTCCAGCGGAAAACATCATTGGCTATTCCGAGAAGCTGATACATCATGCAACCGGGCATCCCTATGATGAACTGGCAGATCTTTTAAAAGATCGCGGATGGTCATCGGACCGAATAGGTGTTGAGTTGGATGCACACTACTACACGGCAAGAGCCCATGCGCATCTCGTCGAAGGTGTTCCCGATGCTAAGGTGTCTGATTCAGAGCAGTTGGTGAATTGGGCACGGTTGGTCAAGTCGGACGCCGAGCTGGTGTATATGCGCGAAGCCGGTGCGATCTGTACCGCAGCCATGAATCGCGCGATTGAAAAGATCAAACCGGGTGTGGCGCAGTACGAAGTCATTGCCGAGGTATACCGTGCCCAGGTACTGGGTGTTGAGGGGGTCTACGGTGACTACACCGGCTTATGTCCGTTGATTCAGGTGGGTGAAGGCACCAGTACCCCACACCTGACATGGTCAGATAAGCTCATTCCCCGGGAGACTCTGGTGATGCTGGAGATGGCGGGGGCCAGACATCATTACCACGCACCTTTAACCCGGACGCTTTATCTGGGGTCCCCGCCTTCAGAGGTGACCGCTTTGACCCGTACGATTATCGAAGGTGTTGATGCAGCGCTTGACATGGCCCGTCCTGGAACGACTTGTGAAGCGGTCGAAGCCGTGTGGCAGAAAGTGCTTAACCAGGCCGGCTACCACAAGGACAGCCGTGTTGGATATTCTGTGGGCTTGAACTATCCTCCGGACTGGGGCGAGCGGACCGCTAGCCTGCGCCCGGGTGACCAAACAGTGCTTCAGAGTGGCATGTGCTTCCACTTTCAGTCAGGAGTTTGGCTGGAAACCTTAGGCGCGGCGGTATCCGAGTCCTTTGTCGTAACCGAGAGAGGTGGCGAACGTCTATGTAACGTATGCCCCGAGCTGATCGTTATCGATTAGTGTTGTTCGAACGACCAAAACACTCCAAGTAAGAATTTTCACGCGTAGTCGTAAACCCTGTCTCACAGTGATAATCAAAAAAATTGAGGTATGGGGTATCCAGATGCCGTTTCGTGACGGGCCCTATGCGATGTCGCATGTGACTCAGGAAGTGGTGTACGGTCGGATTCTTCAGGTGCATACGGCCGATGGCCAGACAGGGTTGGGAGAAGTTGTTTTTCCACCATCACTGTCCGTAGATGAACGACAGCGACTGATCGCTGACGAGCCGTTCTACCTGTCTTCGTTAGTCGGAAAAGAGGTTGATGGTCTTATTCAACTTGCGGAAGAACTGTGTGGTAGTGGACGGTCTTGGTTCGGCATTGTCTTTGGATTGCAGACAGCCGGCTACGATCTTTTGGGAAAGGCACGAGGTTTGCCGGTCTCGAATGTTCTTGGTGGCAAGCTTGGAAATGGCGTGGATGACTATTTTTCTATTTCCGAGTGCAGTGTAGAGAGAATCTCGGAACGCCTCGAGATTGCAGGGCAAGATCGTAAAGTTATTCAACTTAAACTCGGTATCGGTTCTCCAGAGAAAGACGTCCAACAAGTCGGCGCAGTCCTAAGGAAATTGACGGAGAGACAGATACTGTTAGCAGATGCCAACGGAGGGTGGTCGGTCGATACAGCCTGTGAAATTATTTCTCGTTTTGATGATCCACGTGTTGTTTGGGAAGAAGCATGTTCGACATACGATGAAAATACCGAAGTTGCGTGCCGTACTGGTAAACCGGTGATGGTCGATCAGTGTGTTAAAGAAGCCAGTCTCGCAAGAAAGGCTGTGGATGACCGGTTGGTGTCATCAATTTGTATTAAGCCTGCATTTCTTGGCGGGCTGACGGTAGCACGTGATGTGCGGGACTATTGTGCCAACAGCGGTATGAAGATGCGTATCGATGGTCCATGGTGCGGTGATATTGCGACAGCAGCAATCTTGCATCTTGCTGTTGGCGCTCCGCCGGACTTGTTGATCGCCGGTTGTGATCTGCGTGAGCCATTGGTACGGGAACGGGACCTTAAGGGTGTAATTAGATTTGACGGTTGCCGTATCGGTCCGCCATCTGGCCCGGGGCTAGGAATTACTCTGCCAGACAATGTAATGGGTGATCCCGACGCCATATATTCGATAAGATAAGTAACGAGTAGTTACGATGGCAATGGGAGTACGTCAATGAAGACATACCAATACTATGCCGGGGGCAACTGGCATGATCCCGGCTCGGGGCAATGGATCGACAGTGAAAATCCTGCGCTCGGTGAGGTCTGGGCGAGGGTGCCGGACTGCAACGCAGACGACATCAACCGTGCCGTACAAGCAGCGCAAGGCTGCTATTACCAGGGTCCGTGGGGGCGCATGCAGCCGTCTGAGCGTGGCCGTGTGATAACCCGAATCGGTGATGTGATCACAAAAAATGCCGAGCGTCTGGGCGAAGTGGAAACCCGGGATAACGGCAAGTTGCCTAAAAATATTACACCGTCTCTGAAATCCTGGCAGACCGATAGTTTTTATTATTATGCCGGCATGTGCGACAAATTCGAAGGCTCGCTGCTACCGACGGAAGTCCCGGACATGCTGAATTACCTGCGCTGGGAACCATTTGGCGTTTGTGCGTTAATCACCGCGTGGAATTCGCCTCTCGGGATATTGATCTGTAAGTTAGCGCCGGCACTGGCCGCCGGTAATGCGGTGGTGATCAAGCCCTCGGAACATGCGTCAGTATCGACCCTTGAACTGATGTCGGTTCTACAGGAAGCGGATCTCCCAGAGGGACTACTCAATGTGGTCACCGGCTATGGAAAGAGCACTGGCGAACCGCTCGTTGATCATCCTGATGTGCGAATGGTCAGTTTTACCGGGGGCATACCAGGTGGCCGGGCTGCAGCAGAAGTCGCTGCCCGGCAAGTTAAACCCGTTGTGATGGAGCTTGGCGGCAAATCGCCTCAGATAATTTTACAGGATGCCGACATGGATCTTGCGGTGAACGGCGTGGTGAGCGGGATATTTCCAGCGACAGGCCAGAGTTGCATTTCGGGTTCGAGAATTCTGGTGCATCAAAGCCAGATTCAAGACTTCACAGAACGCCTGGTTGTTGTGGCTTCACGGGCGAGGGTGGGTGATCCCCTGGACCCGTCCACGCAGGTGGGACCGATCGCCAATCGGCCGCATTACGACAAGGTTCATCGGGATATTGAAAACGCCCTTGCAGCAGGCGCCGAACTGCTGCTTGACGGTCGGGGTAAGGGCCCGGACCAGGGGTATTACATCGGCCCCACAATTTTCAGTGGTGTGACTAACGACGCGCGCCTGGCGCAGGAGGAAGTGTTTGGTCCTGTGGTCGTTATGATCCCGTACCAGGATGAAGACGAGGCGGTGCGTATGGCTAACGACACCGTCTATGGCCTGGCTGCAGGAATCTGGACCCAGGATGTGAATAAGGCCATTCGTATGGCCGATCGAATTCAGGCAGGTACGGTGTACATCAACAACTATTTCAATGCCGCTACCCAATCGCCGGTCGGTGGTTTTAAGCAATCGGGTTACGGGCGCGAAGCTGGCTTTGAAGGTATGCGCTGTTTTATGCAAACCAAGTCGGTGTGGCTCGCGACGAACCCGAGTCAACCCGATCCATTTCCGGCCTAATTTCGCCAGGTTCTGCGCGAATAACCTGAATAACACTACAAACATGCCGCCATGCGTAACAAGTCTGGATTCTGACGCAACGCCCCAGGTTTATAAAAGTCGAGGTCAGTACGCTGCCTTCTAAGTGGTTTTTTGTACCTGTTCAGTAAGCCTGCTCTTAATCACTTTTCGAGTCGGCGTAAGTGGCATTTCATCAACGATTATCAGACGTTCCGGCCATTTGTTCTTGGAGATATTTTTTCTTTCTAACAAAGAGCAGATATCGTCAAGATCGGTTGATTCGCCTGGTTTCATCTGGACAAAACAGCAGGCACGCTCGCCCAGTGACGCATCCGCTACGGGTGCGATCGCGACCATCTCAATTTTGGAGTCAGTCAGAAGAATCTCCTCGATCTCAGCTGGGTTGTATTTGACACCACCGCGATTGATCGCATCCTTGATACGGCCGGTTATCTTGAGGTTGCCGTCTTGATTGATCATGGCCAGATCACCGGTCCTAAACCAGCCGTCGTCGGCGAAGGCGTCCGCATTGGCCTGGGGATTATCCAGGTAGCCCGGAAACACGGAACACCCTCGCACCTGTAACTCGCCTTCGGTATCGGCGGAAACAGCCTCGCCGATCTCCTGGTCAACGACTCTGATTTCATTGCCCGGAGCCGCAGGGCCGGCGCTATTGATGCCGACTTCCATATTCTGGTGCGGGTAACTGTAGGTGCCGGCGGCCAGTTCGGTCATGCCCCACAGCTGGCAGACGATGCTTCCAGTGCTCGAATGATAGGTACGAAGCAGGTCCGGCGGGCAGTAGGCGCCTGAGAACACTGAGAAGCGTACGGAGGAGAAATCATGGTTGTCCAAAATGCCAGCATTCTGCAGGGCGACCGCATGAGCAGGGCCTAGAAATATGGCCGTAGGCCGCGCTGTTTCAACTAGTTGCGCCATCTCTGTTGGCGCGAATGCGGGTAGCAGAACGGCTGCTGCCCCGGCACACAAGGCAATGTGATAGTTGTGCAGTCCGTAGAGATGACTGAAGGGCGCCACCGACAGAATGCGGTCATCGTTAGTGACTTGGAACTTGTCGACACTCAGCCGGCTGTTGCTCATCATGTTCTGGTAGGTCAGTGGCACGGCCTTGGGGTTCGATGTCGTGCCTGAGGTGTAGAGCAATAGGTAAGGATCGGCACCGACAGGTGGATTACCGATCACCGGAGTGTTCTCAGCCATGAGACTGGAAAACTCGATTGCACCTGTCACTGTTTCCGGCCCCAGAACGACCACGTGCTCAAGCGCAGCAAACTTTTGCTTGCACTCGAGCATGATCTGAACAGTCGGTATTTTCTTGAATGCAGGCAGGCAGATGACCGCCCGCGCCTTGGCATGTTCCAGCAGGAACTCGATATCCGCCTGGGCGTAGGGCATGTGAATTGTCTGCATCACGCCACCAAAAGAGCCGATTGCGAGGTAGGCGATCAGAAACTCTTGAATATTCGGCAACTGCACTGCCACAATGTCGCCTTTGCCGAGCCCAAGACCCATCAAGCCGCAGGTCAGGCAATCGACCTTGTTTTTCAGCTGCTCGTAACTCACGCGTTCGGTCGAAGTGATGATTGCCGAGGTGTCCGGTGTTTCAGCGGCGTACTTCGTCAGCCAACCACTCAGTGTGTCGTTGTTCCACAGTCCCTGCTCTAGATAGATCGCTGCCCGGTCAGGGTTGAAAGTCAAAGCCGCACGCAATGCCATGCCATCGTCCCGGATCTTCAGTCTCTCCTTGGGATCCTGGTACCGGTCTTTCTTCCAGCGCTTGCCCCCCGAGGTGAAACAGCATTCGGTGCTGATCGATCCGATAGTATTTTCGCTCGACGAAAACCCGTACTACGCCGACCTGTTCAGGCAATAAACCGATTCGCGCTGCGATTTCCTCATCTGTCAGGCCGCTGCCGGCGCGTTGCTGCGCAATCTCGTCGAAATCGAGTTCGCGTACGGGATCGCCTATGCGTGTCTGCTTGTTGAGACTCAGCTTAAAAATGATCTCCCAATAGGTATCGATCATCTGCTGTGTTACCCCGTAAGCCATGTTCCTGCCGCCTATTCAGTCGCCTTGGTCCGCCTCGACGTCGAGCTCAGCGTATGCCTGGGCTTCCGCTTCCGCTACCTTTTGACGCATTCCCCGGCCTCGGGCGACGGGGTCGGCCATCAGTGCAGTCTGGGTGATCGGACAAACACGCATGCACTCATAGCACAGCGACAGCAGTTCCCCGGCACCGATCGAAAGCTTGTACCAGATTAGTTGATTCTCGGGGCTGTGTACCGCCATACCGCGTTCGATCGGATCCTGTGCATCCATCATGTCGAGGAGCATATTGGGAATGGCTTCATACTGCTGAGACATCGTTGCGCAGGCATGGGCGTCGTAATGCATCTCCGCAACCTTCCCGGCCTCATCAATTGTCCCGCTGATGCAATCAACAGGACAAAACTGCATGCAGGGCGTCTTACCGGATTTTTTGTAAAGCTTCACGCACGACGGGTGGGGACACGGGTTATCTTCCATCGGTACATCAGCGGGAATCTCCAGTTCAGTAAAGACCGAGGCATAGTACATCATACCGAATTCAGGGTGCAGCAGGATGTCCCCGGCCATGGACCGTGCACCGATACCTGCGATCTCGGCGTGAAGCTTGAGGCTTTGCATCGGTGTGCGTGCGCCTTTTTCGGGGTCCATATCCGGCGGGCAGAAAATCGCCTGCGCGCCGTACTCACGCTCGATCATGAAGGCGAGCCCGTAGGCAATGCGATAAGCCGTGGTTTCGGTGTCGCCAATGTAGGCAAGGGTCTTGGCATCTGCAGCCCAGGCACCCTTGGTCCCGCCGCCGACGCCTATAGAGATCACAGACTTGACCCGGGGCAGCATGTCCCGCGGGCCGTGGCCCTTTGGGGCTATTTTCTCAAGTGTGTCGACGTCCGCTACGCCGAAGGCCAATGCGCCTTTTTTCGTGCAATACGCAATCATGGCTTGCTTGGCCAGGGCGGAGTCGATTGCTTCGGTCATCGGGATAACCTGTCCATTGCGCAGTTCCGTTAACGGGTAACAAGTGTAGCCTAGAAACCGATTATGGCGCTTGGGCATGACGACTCGTTCCATTTAGCGTCACGAGCTGTCGCTGTAAGCACCACAACTACGGTGCCAAGGAATACGTCTTGATGTCCGAGACCAGGCGCTGGACCTGCTTCAGGTCAGCAGTGGGTAAATTGCAGATGGTGTCTTCGCACACGTAAACGGTAGTTTTACCTTCGATCATCGGCTTTCGGGCAAGCAGTGCGAGTGTGTCGCTCTGCTCAGGTCGACCAGCGCCCAGGGTTTTGTTCGGGTTGAAGCTGCTTCGAAGCCAGGACAGCACCGCTTGGGTGTCGGCGTTGTTGCTGGCACCAATTACAGCGATCTCCTTTGAGCGATCGAGGTGGTAATCAAGGGCAATCAAGGTCTGGGCAAAGGCGCCCGGCTGGCGCGATAGGTTACCACCATTGGCGGTCAGCAAGGTTTTGGCCTT
>Ga0066376_10005403_pt1 | contig 10850 bp, 10 predicted proteins | sample Knorr_S15_td_Bot_FD_77009 | JGI IMG/M metagenome (GOLD analysis project Ga0066376, IMG submission 77009) | Marine microbial communities from Southern Atlantic Ocean transect - Knorr_S15_td_Bottom_ad_5009_LV_A | ecosystem: Environmental > Aquatic > Marine > Oceanic | place: Southern Atlantic... | reverse complement strand
CCCTCTGCGTTTCGCGCAGTTGGTTCTATCGGTGGCGCGACAACGCTGGCGCCCGCCTTGCCAAACGGGCCAAAGAAGCGCAGCTGGTGGATAGAATTCGTCGTGTTTTCAAGGCCAGCCGCCCGCCAAGATTACACGCCAGACGCCCGCCCACGCCCAAACGATGGGCCTCGGCAACCACCCCCGGATCGTGGAAGAAGGCGAAGACGGCCGGCGCCTCGGGCTTGGCGGCGAGCAGGGCCGCGAACAGCGCCGGGGTGTCGGCGATGCCGCCGGAAAACGGATTGTCGGCGCCATCGAGCACCGCGACCAGACCGGGCGGCGACGCCAGCGCTCGTTCAAGCCCCACCTCCGGCGTCGGCAGGGTGATGAAGAAGTCATCGCGCCGCGCGTATAGTTGAGCCGCCAGGTCATCGGCGGCGTCCCGCGCGGCGACGCGGTCGCCGTCGGCCAGCGCCATGGCGGCGGCCCCGGCATGGGCCACGTCGCCATAGGTGAAGCCGCCGAATACGCTGGCGTCCAGCAAGCCGCCCCGCGATGCGAAGCCACGGGCAAGCTCGGCGATCTCGGCCATCGGCCCCATATCGGTTCGCATGTTGATGCTGGGCAGGATGCAGCCCGCCTTGGCGATGGCGCAGACCGGGCGGATCTCCCCCGCCGCCGTGGCGGCAAGCAAGGCCAGGGCCTTTGCGCCGGTCTCGAACATGTCGATATGGGGATGGGTCTTGTAGCCCACCGCCACATCGACCAGCCCGGCGATGGCCGGATCGAGATTGGCGTGGAGATCAAAGCTCACGGCCAGCGGGGTATCGCCGATCACGCCGCGAACGGCGCGCAGAAGATCGGCCTCCGGGCTGGCCACGCCGGGGGCCAGAAGCGCGCCGTGCAGCGACAGATAGACCCCGTCCCAGGACCGCCCGGAAAGCCCTCGGGCAATCTCGTCGCGGATCGTCTCGAACAGGCCGCTGGTCAGCGGCCCGGCGGGGGACGCCGCCGCGCAGCGCAGGAATTCTCCCCGCCAATCGGGGTTCTCATGGAGAAACACCACGGCGGCCCCGCCCTCGGTGGCGGCGCCGCCATGGAAACCTGCCGCCGCCTCGCCGTTCAGCCATTCGCCGGCGCGGAAGCTCTCCGCCGTGGTCGCGACCGGCGAGAACGAGTTTCCCTCGTGCCACAGCCGCGCGATAGCGAGGCGTTTCATGCCGGCAGGGCGGCGCCGTAATCGCGCAGGCGCGCCATGTGGAAGGGTTCAGGCACGGAGCTTGTGGTTGTCGGGATCGTAGGGGCTGTCCTGAACGACGGTCGCCGGGTGGCAGGCGCCGAGCACGTCTATCTCGAGTTTGGTTCCCTGATCGGCCAGGGCCGGCGGCACCATGGCCATGACGAAGGTCTTATCCAGGCGCGGCCCGTAGTTGCCCGAGGTGGCGCGGCCGACCATCTCGCCATCGTGATAAATCGGGTTGTTTCCCAGGGGGTCGGCGTCGGTGATGTCGTGGACTTCGAGGGTCGCCATCTGGTTGGCGAAGCCGGCTTCCCGCCATTCGACCAGGGCGTCGCGACCGATGAAGTCGCCCTTGTTGGGATGGACGAAGCGGTGCAAGCCGGATTCATACGCCGAATATTCGATGGACAGCTCGGTGCCGACCATGCGGTAGGACTTCTCGATGCGCAGCATGTCCATGGCGCGGATGCCGAAGGGGGCGAGGCCGAGATCGTCGCCCGCCTCGAACAGGGCGTCGAAGATATGGTTCTGGTACTCGATGGGATGGTGGATCTCCCAGCCCAGTTCGCCGACGAAGTTGACCCGCGCGCAGCGCGTCGGCGCCAGGGCGACGACGGCCTCCCGCGACGACAGCCAGGGAAAGGCTTCGCTGCCGAGGTCGGCATCGGTGACCCGGCTCATCAAATCGCGCGCCTTGGGGCCGGCGACCACCAGCACACCCAGGCTGTTGGTCAGGTTTTCGAACCGCACCGAACGGTCATCGGGCATATGCTTCTTGATCCAGTCGTGGTCGAGGCGCTGGAAGGCGCCCGCCGAGACCAGATAGAAGGACCCCGCCGCCTCGCGGATCACGGTGAATTCGGAATGCACGCCGCCCCGGGTATTCAGCGCGTGGCACAGGCCGACGCGGCCGAGCTTCTTGGGCAGTCGGTTGGCCAGCAGGCGGTCGAGGAAGGCCTCGGCGCCGGGGCCGACGATCCGGCATTTGGCGAAGGCGGTCATGTCGAGCAGGCCGACGTTTTCGGCCACGTTGCGGGCCTCGGCGGCGGCATGCTCGAACCATTTGGAGCGGCGGAAGGACCAATCATCCACTTGGGCGACGCCCGGAGGCGCGAACCAGTTGGCCCGCTCCCAGCCGAATTTCTGGCCGAACACCGCGCCCATGGATTTCAGCCTGTCGTAACACGGCGCGGTGCGCAGCGGCCGTCCGGCGGGGCGCTCCTCGTCGGGATAGTGGATGACGAAGACATTAGCGTAGGCCTCTTGGTTCTTCGCCTTGAGATAGCCCAAGGTTGCGTAATCGCCGTAGCGCCGGGGATCGACCCCCAGCATATCGACCGTCGGCTCGCCCTCGACGATCCATTCGGCGAGCTGCCAGCCGGCGCCGCCCGCCGCCGTGATGCCGAAGCTGTGACCCTCGTTGAGCCAGAAGTTGGGCACATCCCAGGCCGGGCCGACGATGGGGTTGCCGTCGGGGGTGTAGGCGATGGCGCCGTTGAAGATCTCCTTGACCCCGACCTCGCCGAAGGCCGGCACCCGCTTGATGGCGGCCTCGATATGGGGCTCGAGGCGGTCCATGTCCTCCTGGAAGAGCTCGAATTCGGCGTCCTCGGACGGCCCGTCCACATAGCAGCAGGGCGCGCCGTGCTCATAGATGCCGAGCACCAGCCCGCCGCGTTCCTCGCGCATATACCAGGAGCCGTCGGATTCCCGCAAGACCCCCATCTCGGGCAGGCCGGCCGCCTTGCGGGCGACGATCTCAGGGTGCGGCTCGGTGATGATGTACTGATGCTCGATTGGGATCACCGGCACGTCGAGGCCGACCATGGCGCTGGTCCGGCGGGCGAAATTTCCGGTCGCCGAGACCACATGCTCGCAAGTGATGTCGCCCTTGTCGGTGATCACTTTCCAGTCGCCGGCGTCGGTGCGCTCGATGGCCAGCACCGTGGTCTGGCGGTTGATCTCGGCGCCCCGCTGCCGCGCCCCCTTGGCCATCGCCTGGGTCACGTCGGCGGGCTGGATATAGCCGTCTTCGGGATGATTGATGCCGCCGACCAGGCCGTCGATATTGCACAGCGGCCAAAGCTGCTTGATCTGATCGGGGTCGAGGAAATCGATGCGCACGCCGATGGTCGCGGCGACCCCGGCGTATTGATGGTATTCGTCCATGCGGTCGGCGTTCATGGCGAGGCGGAGGTTGCCGACCTTGGCGAAGCCGACCTGCTGGCCGGTCTCGGCCTCCAGGGATGGATAAAATTGAACCGCGTATTTATGTAGCTGGCCGACGCTGTAGCTCATGTTGAACAGCGGCAGCAGCCCCGCCGCGTGCCAGGTCGACCCCGAGGTCAGGTCCTTGCGCTCGACCAGAACCACGTCCGACCAGCCCTTCCGGGCCAGGTGATACAGCGTCGAGACGCCGACCGCGCCGCCCCCGATAACCACCACCCGCGCCTGGCTTCTCATGGCCGCTCTCCCCTAAGGCAACACCCCAATCGCCTATATACGCATACCGCGGGGATTACGAGAGCCGATTGCGGCCTTAAGTCATTTCTACCAAACGCACTTCGCGGGGCGGGGCGTCATCTTGGTTTTTCTCATGCTTTTTCCGCCAGTAATTCCACGAAAATCTCATCCATGATTGCGTATCCGCTGCCCCAGCCCTTATCCATGTTGTCCATGACCTTGGCAAAACATGCGATCTCGGCGTCGGTGGCCTCCATGGGCAATTGAGAGAGGCGCACCTTGGTTTTGTCGCCCATGTCCTCAAAAATTACCGTCGTCAACAGCAGACGGGGCCAATCCGCCATCATGGGGTTGGCAATATCGTTCCACTCGGCATCCGTACAGGAATAATGATGCCAAACCAGACGCGAAGGCTGCGTGACTTCCTGAAAAATGACTTTCTGAAAGTTGGAGTTACCGCCCCACTTCATCTCGTTGAGCCACATCCCACCGGGCTTTAAGTCAAATTCGTGGATGATGGTTTCCGCGCCGGGGCCATACCAGCGGAGTAACAACTCAGGATCGGTCCAGGCGCGCCAAACCATCTCGCGCGGCGCGTCGAACACCCGGTTCAATATATATTCTGGGGTCTCACTCATGGCCTGTTTCCTTCGCGTCGTGTTGTTTCATCTTCAAGAGGACGTTATCGAGCTGGTCGAAGCTCGCCCCCCAGAAAGCCTTGAATTCAGAGAGCCAATCGACCGCAACCGCCATGTTTTGGGCTTTCAATCTGGCGGGTCGGCGTTGTTCGTCGATATCCCGCTCGATCAGACCTGCTCGTTCCAGCACCTTCAGATGCCGGGATACCGCTGGTTGGCTCATTTCGAATGGCGCGGCGATCTCATTTACCGAAGCCTGACCATCAACAAGCCGCAGTAGAATTGCCCGCCGCGTCGGGTCGGCCAGCGCCGCAAAGACGGCGTCGAGATTTGATTGCCGATCAATATAACCAACCTGTTCCATAACATTATGGTTATACATTAAATCGGCCAAGTCAATAGGATTAAATTCATCCCAACGCACTGGAATCAGCCGTTGATCGGCTTCGTCGCGGCGGCAAGCCAGGCCGCGGTCTCGGCCTCCAATAAGGGGGTCAGTGAGTCGCGCACGGCGGCGTGGTAATCATCGAGCCAGGCAATCTCATCGACCGTCATCTGGCTTGCGTCGATCAGCCTGCGGTCGATGGGCGCGCGGGTCAGGGTCTCGAAGGCCAGCATGCCGCCGGGAGCCTCGATGACGCAGACCAGATTCTCGATGCGGATGCCGTAGGCTCCGGCGGCGTAGTAACCGGGTTCGTTGGAGACGATCATGCCGGGCCTCAGGGCGATCTCATTGGGCCGCTTGCTGATCCCCTGGGGGCCTTCATGGACGCCGAGATAGCTGCCCACCCCATGGCCGGTGCCGTGATCGTAATCGGCGCCTAAGCGCCACAGGGGCGATCGCGCCAGGCAATCGAGTTGATGGCCCGAGGTGCCGGTGGGAAAGATCGCGGAGCCCAAGGCTATATGCCCCTTGAGCACGGCGGTGAAATGGCGGCGCATATCGGCGCTGGGCTGGCCCACCGCCAGGGTGCGGGTGACGTCGGTGGTGCCGTCGAGATACTGGCCGCCCGAATCGAGGAGGAACAATTCACCCGGCTCGAGACGCCGGTTGGTGGCCTCGGAGACCCCGTAATGAACGATGGCGCCATGCGCTCCGGAACCGGCGATGGTGCGGAAACTCAGGCCCCGGAACAGCTCGTTCTCGGCGCGCAGGGACTGGAGATGATCGGCGGCGTCGATCTCGGTCAGGCCGCCGTCATGGGCGCGGCCGTCGAACCAATGGAGGAACCGGGTGAGCGCCGCGCCGTCGCGGACATGGGCGGCGCGGGCGCCGTCGAGTTCGGCGTCGCTCTTGCAGGCCTTGGGCAGGGCGCAAGGGTCGGGACCGCGGTGGATGTCGCCGCCGGCCGCCGCCACGCGCTCGAAGATCCAGGACGCGGCGCCGGCGGCGTCGGCCCGCAGGCGCCGCCCGTTCGCCGCCAGCCCGTCGAGGACCGGGCCGAGATCACCGGGCGCGCGAACCGCCACCTGGTCGCCGAGCCAGGCGCCGAGATCCTTATCGAGCTTGATGGCATCCATGAACAGATCGACCCGGGCGTCGTCGTAGAGGACGGCGAAGCCCAGGGCGAGCGGCGAATTGGGCACGTCGCCGCCGCGTATATTGAGCAGCCAGGCAATCGAATCAGGCGCCGACAGCAGACAGGCGGCGTCGCCCGATTGGCGCAGGATTTCGGCGATCCGCGCGCGCTTTGACGCGGCGCTGTCGCCGGTGAAGCGCATCTCATGGGCAACCACCGGGGCCAGGGGCGCAGCCGGCTGGCCCATCCAGACGGCATCGATGGGGTTGCCGTCGCAGGCCACCAACTCGCCATCCGCCTCGCCGCAGGCGGTACGGAATTTCTCGACTCCGGCGGCGGTGTGGAGCCAGGGATCAAAGCCCAGACGGCCACCGTCGAGATGGGCGGCGACCCAACCAACCGGCGGATCGTCGGTGACATGGCGGCGCTCAAACATCTCGTTATCGACCTGCTCGTCGGCCTGAAGCGTATAACGCCCGTCGATGAACAGCGCGCAGCGATCGGCCAGCACCACGGCGATTCCCGCCGAGCCGCTAAACCCGGTAAGCCACATCAGCCGCTCGGCGTAGCGCGGCAGGTTTTCACTCTGCTGGGGATCGGCATGGGGAACGATGAACCCGTGAAGGTTGCGCCGCTTGAGCTCGGCGCGAAGCCGCTCGAGTCGCTCGGGCGGAACCGGACCGGCGCCGAGTCCGTCGTCGCGGGCCTCGAGCGCCGCTCTCCGCATGGCCGCCAGGCAATCGCGCAGCGCCCGGCCGGGCTCGGCCGCGACCAGGCGCATCCAGTCGTCGGGCCGGTGGTCCGGGGGCGCCGCCGCGACCCCGTCGATGAGCCGCCGCACCGCCTCGGCCGACAGGGATGAGCCGGCTTCGGCGAGCCAGGAATCAAGCATTCTATTGTTCATGGCTCATCTAATGATAACTTGATCGAAAAGGACACCCCATGCGGCTCATCCAACTGACCGACTGTCATCTGTTCGACGATCCCGCAGCGCGCCTGGGCGGCGTCGACACCCAGGCCACCCTGGCCGCGGTGATCGACGCCCTGGCAAGCGCCGATCCGGCGCCCGACGTGGTTCTGGCGACCGGCGATCTGACCCAGCTCGGCGAGGCTGGCGCCTATGGCCGTGTGCGGCGCCTGCTGCAAAGCCTCGCCATGCCGGTCTACTGCCTGCCCGGCAATCACGACCACCGCGAGACCTTCGCCGCCGCCATGCCCGGCGGCGGCGTCCATGTGACCCGCTCGTTATGTCGCGGCGGCTGGCAGATCCTGTTTCTCGATTCGACCATTCCCGGCGAGGACGACGGCCGCCTGGGCGAGGCCGAACTGGCGGCGCTCGACCAAGCCCTCGACGCCCGACCCGACCATCACGCCCTGGTCTGCCTGCATCATCATCCGGTCGTGGTGGGCGGCGCCTGGCGCGACGTGGTCAGCCTGGAAAACCCTGACGGCCTGTTCGCGGTTATCGACCGCCACCCCGGCGTGCGCGGTATCCTGTTCGGCCATATCCATCAAGCCTTCGACAGCGAGCGCAACGGTGTCAAGCTGATGGGAACGCCGTCCACCTGCTTTCAGTTTGTCGATGATGACGGCAGCCTCGGCATCGGCGGCGATCCGCCGGGTTATCGACGCCTCGCACTCGCCCCCGACGGAAGCATAGAAAGCACCGTCCACTGGGTCGGTGCGCGCGCCGATTTTATTCTCCCCGCAAGCGCCGTATAGGCTACGATCCACTGAACATCGCAGCCAGCGGGGTAAGATCGCATGAAAAGCCTATCGCTATGGGCCTTCGGCGCCCTCGTGATCAGCGTCCTCGCCGCCTGCGCGGCCGCCGTATCCATGGCCCCCGGCGGGCCCGGAACGACACGGCAAACCGGGCTCGGCGAAGTGTTCACGGATGCCGAGGGAATGACCCTCTATACCTATGACGCGGATAAGCCCGGAGAGTCCAACTGCACCGGCATTTGCGCGGTGATTTGGCCGCCGGTCATCGCCACAGAAGCGGCCGAACCGACCGGCGGGTTTACGACCATCACCCGTGGCGACGGCGCCCTACAATGGGCGTATCGGGGAATGCCGCTATACGGTTACGTCAGTGACGCGAATCCCGGCGACACCGGCGGAGACGGCGTCGATGGGGTGTGGAACGCGGCCCTTGCCGAGTGACCAGCGGGCGCGGCATATGGCGAAAGATAAGGGCGGAGTCTAAGTAGCAACGGCCTCGAGCACCGCCTCGGCGTCGAAGCCGGCGATCTCGGCGAGCGCGGCGGGATCGCGCAACGTCAGGGTCCGCCCGTGAATATCCAGCAAATCGGCCTGCCGTAATTTGCCCAGGGTACGGTTGACGTGAACCGTGGCCAGCCCCAGGGCGTCGGCGATATGCTCCTGGGTCAACGGAACCCGCGTCGGCAAAGCCTACGCCATGGCCGTACATAAAGCCATGATCGGCAAGGCGGCGGAGGGTTCATAAAAATTGCTGGCGCCCCACCAGGTTAGCGGATACTTGGCGTCATGGAACCCTTCGTCATTCTCCTGGTGCTTGCCGCCGCCATCATGCATGCGGTGTGGAACAGCATCCTCAAGGTCGGCGCCGACCGGCTGATGACCATGGCCGTGGTGATCGGCATGGGCGGTCTGCTGTCGCTCGCCCTGATCATCCCCGGGCCGCCCCCGGCGCCTGAAAGCTGGTTCTATCTCATCCTCTCGGTGGTCATTCACTGCGTCTATTTCTTCTTTCTGATCCAGGCTTATGCGGTCGGCGACCTGTCCCATGCCTACCCCCTGGCGCGCGGCTCGGCGCCGCTACTGGTGGCCGCCGGGGGCGCCTGGTTCGCCGGCGAGATGTTGAGCCCGCTCGAGATGCTCGGCGTGGTTCTGGTGTCGGCCGGCATCGTCAGCCTGATGCTGGCAAGCGGCGGCGGAGGCCGGCGCGGCGACTGGCGCCGCCTCGCCTACCCACTGGCCACCGGCGTCATGATCGCCGCCTATACGGTCGCCGACGGCCTCGGAGTCCGCCTGTCGGGCAATCCGGCGTCCTATATCGGCTGGCTGTTCCTGCTCTCCGCCCTGCCCATCGTGAGCCTGGCGATCCATCGCCGGCGCGGCGCCGCCCTCGATTTCATGCGCGCCCATTGGAAGCCGGCCATGGGCGGCGGCGTCCTGGCGTTCGCCGCCTACTCGCTGGCCATTTGGGCGCTCAGCCTGGCTCCCATGGCCCATGTCTCGGCCCTGCGCGAGACCAGCGTGGTGATCGCCGCCCTGATCGGCGCCCGACTGCTGGGCGAGCCCCACGGCATGCGCCGGCTGTGGTCGGCGACGACCGTGGCCGGCGGCGTCATCCTGATGCAGATCGCCGCGTGACGGAGCGGTTTCTCGACCCCGGCTATTTGCGCCGCGGCAACGACCGGCAGCGGGCGGCGTACAAGGTTCTCAGGGATTTCCGTATCTTCGAGACCCTTGCGCCTTACGACCCGATGCTCGCCGGTACGATTCCCCTGGCCATCGATATACCCGGCAGCGATCTGGATGTGTTGTGCGAGGTCCATGATTTCGACGGCTTCGCCGAGGCCCTGCGCAGGGCCTACGGTGATCGGCCGGATTTCAACCTGTCGCATTTCAAGGCGGGCCGGGACGGCCCTTACCGCACGGCGTCGTTCAGCCATGGCGGTTTCGCCGTCGAGGTCTTCGGCCAGGCGTGCCCGGTCAGCCAGCAGAGAGCCTATCGCCATATGGTCGTCGAAGCGCGCCTGCTCGAGCTTGGCGGCGAGCCGCTGCAAAGCGCAATCATTGCGCTCAAGCGGTCCGGCCTCAAGACCGAGCCGGCGTTCGCGCGCTGTCTCGGCATCCATGGCGATCCCTACCTTGCCCTGCTCGCCCTCGAGGCGTTGGACGATGAAGCTTTGCTCCGGCTACTCGATGATGCGTCCCAGACGCACCGCGGTTAGGCCGGGCAGGATGTCATGGGCCGGCATCACCATGACACAGTCGTCGTAGGGGGTGCGGTATTCGAGCTCGCCGTCACGGGCGAACAGGGTGTCGGCCCGCGCGATGTTATCGAAGCCCTCGAAATCACGCTCGAAGACGAAGTTTTCACTGCGGATGGTTATCGCCTCGGTGATCCGGGTGACGATCTGCGCCGGCGGGCCGTCGCTGGGAATCATCCCCATGATCGAGGGTCCGGCAATATCGCAATGACGCAGAAAACGTAGCGCGGTCTCGATCGCCACCGCCACCGCCGCCTTTTCGAAATGCTGGCCGCATTCCACGAGCAGCGACGCCTGGGGACTCCGGGGATCGCCGAACCGCCGGTAATCGCGCATGCGGCGACCCGAGGCGTGACCGGCATCGATCACCACCTGTGTGGGATAGCCGACGGCGCGGGCCAGATCGAGGCCCTGGTCGGTGGTGCCGGCAAGCAGCATCGGCGCGTTGGGCAGCGACGTGGAATGAATGTCGAGCAACAGATCAACCGTATCGAGCAGCGGGCGAATCTCGCGGGCGCGAGCGAGTTCGACGCTGTTCGAGGCGCCATCCAGCACCGCCTCGTCCCACACCCGATTGAAGTCCTCATCGACGAACCGCGAATCGAAGGGCGCCGCCGGATCGAAGCGTTGATAGGCCGCGACGTTGGCGAAGCTCAGGGTAAGCCTGCCGCGCAGCGGGCGGAGATTATTCTCTAACAGAAAGCACAAGGCATGGGCGCCGCAGACCTCGTTGCCGTGGGTCAGCGCGTTGATCATCACATGGGGACCGGGTTTGCCGCTGTCGAAGGTCGTCACATAATCGATTATACCGTTGCCGACGCGGTAAGCGCCGATATCGCACGGTCCGATTTCGATCGTGGGAACATATGGATTCATCACGCACGGCCCCCCACCGCATATCCTTGCCGAGATAGGGTTTTGTTTACATTCTGCCTGCAGGTCAAGAATTATTAATGGGGCTGTCCCAGATAACTAGGATAATCTCTGTTTAACCCACTGTTTTATCTGCCTCAATTGTGCTTTT
>Ga0066376_10005401_pt1 | contig 10852 bp, 8 predicted proteins | sample Knorr_S15_td_Bot_FD_77009 | JGI IMG/M metagenome (GOLD analysis project Ga0066376, IMG submission 77009) | Marine microbial communities from Southern Atlantic Ocean transect - Knorr_S15_td_Bottom_ad_5009_LV_A | ecosystem: Environmental > Aquatic > Marine > Oceanic | place: Southern Atlantic... | reverse complement strand
TAACGGTGTCCCTTACTTTGAATGTTACATCGACTGCTCCCTTGAAGCTGCCGAAGAACGCGATCCAAAGGGTCTGTACAAAAAAGCACGTGCTGGCGAAATAAAAGGATTTACAGGTATTGATGATCCTTACGAAGAACCAACAACTCCTGATTTACACATTAAGACGCATGTAGATGACCTTGAAACATGTGTTGCGAAGGTAGTCGAATTTATTGACGCTCAAAACTTGTTTGGGTAAGTAGCTTTATTGTTTCATTAAAAAAAAGGCTCTCCTTATGGGAGAGCCTTTTTTAGTTTCCGGTTCTGTTTATGCACCACCATACACGATGACGTCATCAAATGATTCCATCATCTTAGGCGTGATGACTCCGCCAGTAGGGCCGTCGCCAAGAAAATTTCCAAATAGGTTTGTAGGGTCGATAATTTGATCAACGTGTAGCTCATTGTTTGCAGCTTCTAGATAGATAGTATCTGTTCCAGCAGAGATTAATATAAAGCGGCCACGGGCTGCTCCCCATGCTGTGCCGTTTGAAAAAGACGAACCATCGCCTGGGTCTTCCCAGAATGTGGGGTGTGCGAGTAAAAGGGTGAGCCAAGCAAGTTGATCTTCGATTGTTTGCCCTGTTGCAGAATCAATGCTCAAGAGGCTTGCATTTTTATTGAGCGCGTCCTGTAAGTAAGGTTCAAGGTTTGGAAGTTCAAATTGCGGATTATTGTTGTTTGATGGGTCGTCAATGATTGGTCCGCTGTCTCGCAGCGCTCGAAGGAAAATGATTTGTGTGTTCCAAGAATCTACAATCGTTGGAAGGGCATAAGAACTATTGTTGTTCGGATCCAATGGCGTGTAGAGCATGTCCTTTGATTTTGGGCTGAAGTATGGTGCGTGTATAAGACCGCGTATCCATGGACCTTCACCGAACCGAGTTTCGTTAAATTTGAGCCACCACGTCACACCGGTTACTGGATCAGTTACACCGTTGTCGGTTAAATATTCTATTCCGCCAAAGTTGTCATATTCGTTTTCGACTGTGGGAGTGGAGTTTGAATTCATTACTCGGGCGCCGCCCATTAATTCGAGAAGCGTATTTTGGGTTGGTGTTAGTTGTGCATACAAAATAGCAGTTTGCCCTAAGACAGACTCAGGTAGTAATCCTGGGAAACTATCGTACTCCATCGAATATTCATCACATGAACGTGCAAACGATTGCATCAAGCTATTTGTTTGTGTTTTCTTCGCCGCTTCTTGGACGCTGCCAAGGGCAGCAAGAAGGATGCCTGCAAGAATTGCGATAATTGCAATCACAACGAGGATTTCTATGAGCGTGAAGCCAGAGCGTGAGGTGTTTTTGTAATTAGTCATGAGCGTATTCCGTCAATAAAAAAGCAAGGTGGTATCCCGCCACGCTCATCCGCAGTTACAGGGTACGCTACTTATCGTTATTTTTCAATAGAAACACCGAAAATTGATCCAAGGAAGTTCGGAAGAATGGTTTTAATGAACTGTTCAAGGCATTGATTTGTGTGTGTATCGTCAATTCCCCAAAGGCAATACTTTAAATTAATGTAATCCGAATCACCCTGAATACGATAGGCGTCATCACCAAGGAGAATTGTTTCGAGTTTTGGAGACATTGCAGCCGTTGCTGCATTGACCTCGGGATGCCCAATACAAATAGCGGGGCGGGTACGCAATTCTGTATCGTTGAGGTACCACAAGTCAGTGCAAACAAGTGGCCACGGTGGACCAGTTATTTCGTGTTGTTCCATCCATTGCACCATTGCTTCTCCAAGGTAATATCCGCGACGACGATCTCCAACTTCAGCGCGAAGATGGGCGCCAACTACGATGGGGATGACGTGATCTATAGTTACGGTTTCGTCTGGGTGGAGCATTGTTTATAGTTCCGCGAGTCGTCTTGCTGTCTCGGCTTCTATGAGTTGGTTGATCATTGGTTGCATATTCCCCGACATGATATCAGCAAGGTTGTAATTCCCACTGATGCGGTGGTCGACAATGAGGTTGTCTTTGTAGCGATACGTGCGAATTTTTTCAGCGCGAGAGCCAGAGCCGATCAAGGAGTTTCGTTTCTCGGCACGCTTAGCGTCTATCTTTGCTTTTTGCGCATCGAACAGACGAGCGCGTAATAGTTTCCAAGCCTTTTCACGGTTTTGCGCTTGGCTCTTTGTGTCTTGCATTCGAACTTCAACGCCGGTTGGTTCGTGAATGAGGTGTACCGCGGTTGCGACCTTGTTCACGTTTTGTCCTCCGGGACCGGTCGATGTTGTGATGGATTCTTTGACATCGTTTGGGTCAAGGTCAACTTCAACTTCTTCTGGTTCTGGAAGCACCGCAACGGTCGCTGTGGAAGTATGAATGCGACCTTGTGTTTCGGTTGCGGGTACGCGTTTTACTTGGTGCGTGCCACTTTCAAAGGCAAGGTTCGCCCAAACTCCTTCACCTGCGATGCCGAACATGATTGTATTGGAATTCCCCATCTCTTCTATGTTCCACCCCCGAAGTTGGGCAAACTTACGGTACATGTCCTCTACATCACGCGCCCAAATTGCCGCCTCATCTCCTCCAACGCCTGCGCGTACTTCAAGAATCACCGAGCCAACAGATTGTTCCTTTGCAGTGACAAGTTGTTTTAAAATAGCCCCGCTAAGCCGGTCGAGTTCACTCGCCAACTTTGGCATTTCTTCTTTTGCCATTGCGACGAGTTCGATGTCATCGCTTGCGAGTAATTCTTCGCACTCGTGTTGTTGTGTTGTGACAGATTCATATTGTTCAAATTGAGCAACGAGAGGTGCAACCGCTGCTTTCTTAATTGAGAGCGACGTGACCTTGCGGTGGTCTGTGAGTACTTCTGGATCTAAGAGTTGTGCAGCAAGTTCGTTGTGCTGGGCAACAATCTCGCGCAGTTTTTCAGCTACATTTTCTGGGATACGTTCGGACATGCTGTCATGGTACCTTAAGTAAAATTGCTAGGGTCAGACCCTTACTATTGCAAAAAGAACTACGCAAATCAAATACAGATTAGCGTATACATGACTTCTGAAATTTTCAGTTGAGGGTCAGACCCGTCGCAATTACTATTTCTTATTCTTAAAGTAATTGCCCTTAAATTTGTTTTGGAACTTTTCAACACGGCCAGCAGCATCAACGAATGACGCTTTGCCGGTGTAAAAGGGGTGTGAGCCAGACCAAATGTCAACGTGCATTTCAGGCACGGTTGCACCAATAGTCATGACGTGCTCGCCGCGAAAGAAAACTTTGCAGTCGTTGTGGAATTCAGGGTGTATGTCGCTTTTCATAGTTGGGCTCCAATTTTCCCCACCAAATCGTCGGTGAGCCCCGTATTGTAGGAATTATTCGTAATTTCATCAACCCCCTTTTTATAACTCCCCCAATTGGACTCGATACCAAAAAACCCCGCTTTTGCAGGGCTTTCTTTTTATAACTCCCCCAATTGGACTCGAACCAATGACCTAGCGGTTAACAGCCGCTCGCTCTACCAACTGAGCTATAGGGGATCAGGAACGGGGAATTATAGCAAATACCTCCTCGATTGAGTAGCGAGTAAAACGATCAACATCACTGAAATCTCTTGGTAAAGACAGCAAGTTCACGTATACTCGATTGCATGAAGTCGTCAGTACTAATATTTCTGACTGTAGCCCTTTTCACCACTTCGGTGTTTGCAGGTGGTGAACCTATACCTTTAGAACCAGTAGCAGAAGTTAGCTCCTATGCAGGGCAAGCATTAGATGTGAAAGAAAACATCACTGCTGTCGGACACAAAATAAAAGGAACATACACCATCCGTTTTTACGAACATTCTCTTACAGGATGGAACCCTACAGAAATTGTAGAAATCGGTTCTCGCAGAAGTATATCACTTGCATTTGGCGAAGACTTCCTTGGCGTGGCACTCTCTGGAAGTGGAAATGCGGGCGTAGTGCTTGAACCATCTAAGACGGGGTGGGCTGTCACTTCTGAATTACAGAATCCTGACACAACTCGCTTTAACTCTTTTAGTCTTGCAGCAGCAAGCGATCAGGCAATATTTATTTCTTGTAACGACGCAACGCAGCAGTATCGGGATGCAGTGCTTGTGTATGAACGAGTAGATGGAGAATGGCAGCACGTTCAAACGATTGCACCATGGTCTGCTTCATGCACGCTTTTTGCGGGTGATATTGATGCAGCGGGTGACATGCTCGTCATCGGCGCAACTCGAGTGCTTGGGTGTTCGGGCGGCAATGTGCACGGCGCATATGTTTATATTCGAGGCGAGGAATACTGGGAACTTTCCACAACACTACAAGAAGGCGACTCGAACGGCAAATGGGTAGCATGCGACAACGAAACGGTTGTTTCATGGTGTTCAATTACTGGACCAAACTCCACGTTCGATTATCTAGAGATGTGGAATCGCAACGGCGGTTCATTTGTAAGTGGCGGGTCGGTGTATAGTGGTGATTGGGGATACGACATCTATTTTCCAGAGGGTTTGCAAGTTGACGATGGCATTTTGAGTTTTGGTACGTGCGATTCATTTTGGGGTTGCCAAACGAATACGACGACGAATCGTACGGTGTACACCGCGCAGCGAGATGGAAATTATTGGTTTCTTGGCATTCCTATAACCATTCCATCGGGGTATGGGTCTTCTGGTTTTGGTCGCAATACAAAAATGGGCGGAGGCTCGCTCCTTATAGGCGCTCCAGCGTACGCAGGCTCTTCAGGTGTTGTCTTTCAAACCCCTCTTGCGCAAACGCTTCCTTGCCCAGCGGACTTCGATGGTGATGGCAATGTGAATGTCAACGACATGCTGCGCGTGATCTCCGATTGGGGAGACACTGGACGCGCGGATCTCAACGGTGACTCGGTCGTAAATGTTACAGATATTCTACAACTCTTAGATTCTTGGGGAGAGTGTGATTGAGTTAATGCGATAGGATAAACAGTATCTTCTTCAAGAGAATCGTTTTTTTGCTCGTCGTATCAAGTGTTGCGGGAGCTATCCAAGAACCAACTGCCAACATCATCATGGAATCATGATTGATTCATCCAATGCAGTTTCATTACGGATACAACTGAAAACGTTCAGTTCAATTCAACTGTATTGAACCAGATCCAGAAGTGCCGTCAGTGTTTTGGACTTCAATCCAGAGTGCACTGTTTTCGGGTAACTTTGCTGGTGCTGTTGCATGCGCATGCGAGCTTGCACCATGTGAATGCACTTTTATTTTCAGTGAACCAACACCAGATTCATCACCAACCCAAACGCGTATCGCAGCAGCAGGAGTCCCGCTAGATTGAACAATAGAAACGTCAAGAACTGCATTTGGAGTAATTGAACCTTTTACTAAAACTCTAAACGTATTCCCCGCAATGGTGAGAGTTTTTGATACTTCTGATGTACCCGTTGATACGTTTTCGTGTGAATTGTCAACAGCAACTGGAATTGCTTTTGTTTCTGTCGCTTGGGGAGGTGCAGGTTTTGAAGTTGCTGATTCCTCTTTGCCACCACAAGAGGTGAGTAGCAAGATGGTTCCAAGAATGAGTGTGTGTGTTACAGTTAGCATGATTTCTCCTTTTCAAGAATGCGTTTGTGTTTTACCAAAGACGAGCGAGAAGCCCGCAGGGACAACGATAAGATTTAAAACTGTTGAAGTAAGCAATCCACCAAGTGTAACGATTGCAAGGGGGGATAACAATTCACTGCCTGGCTTGCCTGCAGCGAATGCAAGGGGGGCAAGACCAAGTGCTGCTGCCAGTGCCGTCATGAGAATCGGAACGAGACGTTCCATTGACCCTCGGACAATAGCATCGCTAAATGGGACATTTTCACTTTGCATTAAATGATTGTAGTGATTGATAAGCAAGATGCCGTTTCGGATTGAAATCCCAAAGAGCGTTATAAATCCAACCATGCTTGCAATGGAGATAACCGGCGCAATGTACGTACCTCCTAGACCAAAGAGAGCGATGGTATTTGAAATAAGACCGCCTCCTTCGGTGATGTAAATTGCAGCAATACCGCCAATGAGTGCAAGTGGCATATTCACCATGACAAGTAACGCTGCTCGCATCGAGCCCGTTGAAATTTGCAATAACATAAGAATGAGGAATGCAACAGCAAGCCCAGAAGCAAGAATAGTTTTCGTTGCAGATTGTTGCGCTTCAAATTGGCCTCCATAGTGGACTGTGTACCCCGCTTGTGCAACGATTGGGTCAACGAGTGTTTGTACTTCTGCAATGAGATCACCAAGATTAGAACCCTCTGCAACATTGAGCGAAACAACAGCTTTCCGTTGCGCGTTTTCACGCGTAATCAAATTGCTTGATCGCTCTGGGCCGATGTCAGCAACATCACGAAGGCGAACGAGCGCGCCGTTTTGTCCCCGAAGAAGCAAATCGCGAACTTGCTCGATAGTTTCACGCTGGGTTGGGTCGAGTCTTACAACGACATCAAATTGTTTTGTACCCTGATTCACCGTGTCAACAACTTCGCCATACATTGCTTCTCGTACTTGCTGCGCCGCAGATGCCGGTGTTAAACCAAATGAAGCAAGTTCAGCATGACGGTATCGAATTGGCAATGAGGTAATCATCACTTCGCGGTTAGCATTTACATCTCTTGCGCCCGGAATAGTATTAAGAACTTGTTCAATATCTTTAGCAACTTTCCGTAACCTGTTTAAGTCTTCACCGTAAATACTTATTGCAATTGCAGCAGGAGTACCAGAGAGCAAGTGACTTAAGCGGTGCTCTATCGGTTGACCAACCATCGTTGTAATTCCAGGAATGGCTGCGAGTACTTTGTCAATTTTTACACGAATTTCTTTTTGGCTAAAACCATCTTCGATGGAAACCTCAATTTCAGAACTGCTCACGGGTTCAGCGTGCTCATCACGCTCTGCGCGTCCTGTTCGGCGTGAAACTGAATGCACACCCTCAATAGATGCAAGTTGCTTTTCAACGTTAGTTGCGAGGCGGTTACTTTCGACAAGCGAAGTTCCCGGAGGAGCGAATAAAAAGACTGTAAACGTTCCTTCGTTAAAGGATGGAAGGAACGAAGTGCCAAACGTACTTGCAAGAAGTAACGCCCCAATCGTAGCGGTTGTTGCGCCTGCTAAGACTACGCCGCGAAAGTTGAGCGTTACTGCAAGTGCTTGTGCATAATATCGTTTTAATTTCACAACGAGCCACGATTCTTTGTCGCGTCCCTCGCCGATTGATCTGCCAAGCAATATCTTGCAGAGTGCTGGTGTAAGTGTGAGTGCGACAATCAGTGAGGCGATAATCGAAATCATGTAGGTGAGTGCGAGGGGTTGGAAGAATTTACCTTCAAGACCCTGCAAGAAGAGTAGCGGCACGAAAACTAGAACAATAATAACAGTTGCAAAAACCATCGCGGGTCTGATTTCGTTACTCGCATCGAAAATCACTTCAACGAATTTACGTTGTTGTACATTTGGCAATGCTTTGTTTTGTTTGAGCCTTCTGAAAACATTCTCGACGTCGATGATTGCATCATCAACGAGCACGCCAATTGCTACGGTTAGCCCGCCAAGCGACATCACATTTAGTCCGAGGTTCAGGGCATCCATCATGAGAAGCCCAATTGCAAGGGAGACAGGAAGTGCAGTGAGCGTAATAATTGTAGTACGCACATTCATGAGGAATAGCATGAGAATGATTGCGACAATGACAACTGCTTCAAGTAACACTGTGGTAACGTTGCTTACAGCACGATTGATAAAGTGTGCTTGGCGAAATACATCGCGGTTCAACACCATGCCACGCGGTAGTGTTTTTTCGATTTGGTCAAAGAGTGCGTCAACTTGCTCTGTTAATTCAAGCGTATTTGTACCGGGCGACTTTTGAATAGAGATTACAACGGCGGGGGAGCCATTGTCAGAGCCCTCGCCACGTTTGAGCGATGGTCCAAGCCGAACATCAGCAACTTGACCAATTGTTACAGGCACGCCATCGTGAAAAGTAATAATTGTATTTGCAATGTCACTCGCTTTTGTGACCCTACTTTGCTGGCGAATTGGAATTTCAAAACTACCAACATTTGGCAAGTAGCCAGCGCTTGCGGTCGAGTGTGCGTTTCCTGCAGCTTCGACGACATCGGAAATAGTTAAACCGTAAATTCGCAGACGTTCCTGATCAACGTTGACTTGGTACTCGGGCAATTCACCGCCAATGGCAACGACTTGGGCTACACCCGGAATGGCAAGTATTTTATTTCGTAAATCAAATTCTGCGTAGGAACGAAGTTCAAGAGGTGTCGCTTCGCCGGTTGGTGAGGACAAGGAGACCAACATGATTTCACCTGCAATTGAAGTAATTGGTGTGATGAATGGTTCAACCTCTACAGGAAGATTTTTGCGTACTGTTGAGAGTCTCTCGGCGACGAGTTGCCGCGCGTCGTATAGGTCAGCACCCCAGTCAAGGTCAACCCAGACAATCGAGAGGCCAATAGTACTTGCACTGCGAACACGGCGAACTCCAGTCATGCCGTTTACTGCTGACTCGATTGGAAACGTAACGTACTGTTCCACTTCGTCAGCGGCAAGACCGCCTGCTTCTGCCATAACAACAACAGTTGGAGCGTTTAGTTCAGGAAAAACATCGATGCTCATTCGCGGAATTTGATACGCAGCGTACCCAGTAAGCAACAATGACATCAAGACAATGAGCGACGAGTACTGTAGCGAAAAGCGAATTAATGCTTTCAACATGGCTTAATGCTCTCCTTCGTGGAACGTTCCATCGGAGTGGAAGTGTCCACCCTTTTGGATGGAACCAGTTGTAGCGAGCATGAGTTGGAACCCACCATCAAGCACAACTTCATCGCCATCGACGAGTCCAGAAAGAACCGCAACCCATCGACCATCGTTCATGCCAAGATCAGCTTCCATTCGGATTGCTTCATTTGGATTGTCTGGCGCACGCCTAAAAATAATTGGTGTTAATCCATCTTGTTGCACTGCAGCAAGTGGAATTGAAAGTTCAGGTATGTTTGTTGACTCGGTAATGATTTCAAGTTGCGCTGTCACGCCCGGCCTTGCCCAAGATGATAATGTTGTAGGAGTGACATACAAATCAATTGTTCGGTCTGTCGCATCGCCTGCAAGCCCAAGTTGTAGTGTGCCATGCATCGTGTTTTGTAAATCAACCGCATTGCCAGCCGATGTTGGTGTGGGTGGAACGATGTTTACTTGCAAACCATTTCGCAAAACACCAAGATCACTTTGCAAACCAGAAGCGTGAAAACGAAGTTTATCGGGTTGTACAACAGTGAGCACATTCATTTGCGAATCTACCCACGAACCATTTGTTACGTTCATTACTTCGACAACTCCATCGTTTGTTGCTTTTACTACTATTTGTTTAATGTCTTTCCACCACTCAGGATTGTTTGAGGGTATTGGAGTATTTAACATTGAAGAAGCAGATGCAAGAGCGAACTCAACCGTGGTTTTTGCAGCTCGTAGCGCTGCGACTGTTTCTGCATAAGAGGCCTCGAGTTGCGCATCTTTTTCGCGTAAGCCTGCAAATTCAGCTCGCGCAGTTGCGTATGCTGCGCGTGCAGCAGTGGATTCGCTTGATTTTCCACCGCCTGCATCACGAATGGATTCAAGCTTTTTTATCCGCTCATCCCACATCGTTACATTTAGTTTGACACTGTATTCGTGTTGTTCATGCGCGAGAAATAATGGGTGGAACATTTCCATTTTTGCTTCGAGTTGTTGTACTTTTGAAATATATCCTGCGATAGTTTGTTGCATCTCACGCCATTGGGGAGAGTCGATTCGATAAAGAGGTGTGCCTTCTTCAACCGTATCAAATTGGCTCACTAGAAGATCTATTTTCCCTGAAACCATCGTTCGATATTCCCGCTTAGCAGAGGGAAGGTATTCAAATTTGCCTGGCGCTCGTAGAGTGTCCTGTAACTTTCGTCGTTCCACTGTTGTAAACGTGATGCCAAGATTGGAACGAACAACTTGAGGTATAGCAACTCGATTGCTTGGTGTAGCGCTGTGCGTTGATTCAGTCGGTACTTCGGGAGTATCAGTTGTTTTGTCACTGCACCCTTGAAGTGCAAGTAGTGTAAGTAGAGTTAATTGTAGTTTCATTGCACACCTCCAAGTGTGTCTTCTGTAGTAAGTTCTCTTTGTGCTGGTGTTGGGTTTAATTGGTAATCAGGACCAAGAATTCGATGCACGGTGATTGAAGCTTCGATTTCTGAGACTTGCAGATCTATGAGTCGACTTTTTGCTTCATATTGACGCGTTACAGTTTCGAGAAGGATGAACGTATCAAATTCGCCAAGTTCGACAATTTTTTCAATGTCACTTATCTGCTGGGCAAGCATCGGTACGATTTCATCTTCAAAATATGCGCGTTGTGTTTGCCGTACGAGTAGCGTTGTATTTGCAAGGGCGAGTTCCCTAAAGAGACGAGCAAAAGTTGTTTCTGCTTCTGCCCTTGCAACTTCACGTTGCGTTCTTGCATGTGCAATCCCTGCTTGATTTCTATTCCAAATTGAAAGTGGAATCGTAAGTCCGAACAAAACACGGTGGTCGTTAAATTCACTTCCATAGCCAGAACCAATCACTATATCTGGATATTGTTTTTTGATTTCAAGCCGAAGTGATTCTTCTGCAGTTTCATAGTTTGCAAATTGAATTGCTAGTTCAGTATTTGCAACAATAATTCTCTCAGTTTCATCTTCTACTGTGGTGCTTGTAATTAATGGAAACTCTGCTCGTAGTAACGAGGAGTGTTCTGGTGGTAGACCCATCGTCCCAAGCAACGAAATTTCAG
>Ga0066376_10005400_pt1 | contig 10856 bp, 10 predicted proteins | sample Knorr_S15_td_Bot_FD_77009 | JGI IMG/M metagenome (GOLD analysis project Ga0066376, IMG submission 77009) | Marine microbial communities from Southern Atlantic Ocean transect - Knorr_S15_td_Bottom_ad_5009_LV_A | ecosystem: Environmental > Aquatic > Marine > Oceanic | place: Southern Atlantic... | reverse complement strand
GATCGCCAACAAGAAGAAGGCCGTATAGCCATGGCTAAGCCATCAGCCGGGGGCCGCCGTCCCCGCAAGAAGGAGCGCAAGAACGTCCCGCACGGGGTGGCGCACATCAAGAGCTCCTTCAACAACACGATCATCACCATCACCGACCTCGGTGGCAACACCATCGCCTGGGCGACCGCCGGCAACGTCGGCTTCAAGGGTTCGCGCAAGTCGACGCCGTTCGCTGCGCAGATGGCCGCCGAACAGTGCGCACGCCAGGCCATGGAGCACGGCGTCCGCAAGGTGGACGTGGTGGTCCGGGGCCCCGGCTCGGGGCGCGAGACCGCCATACGCACGATCCAGAACACCGGCATCGAGGTGACCGGCATCAAGGACGTCACCCCGATCCCCCACAACGGGTGCCGGCCAACGAAGCGACGGAGGGTCTGATGTCCCGCTACACCGGTCCCAGGGCACGGATATCCCGACGCCTGGGCGTCAACATCTTCGGAACCAAGGGCGAGACCATCGCCCTCGACAAGCGCCCGTACCCTCCGGGCGAACATGGCCGCACGCGCCGCCGTGGCAACCCCTCCGAGTACCTGACGCAGCTCCAGGAGAAGCAGAAGGCACGCTTCTCCTACGGCCTCACCGAGCGCCAGTTCCGTCGCCTCTACGAGGAGTCCAATCGCCGCGAGGGCGTCACCGGGGACAACCTGCTCCGGTTCCTGGAGCTGAGGCTGGACAACGTGGTCTACCGGGCCGGCATGGCGGCCACCCGCCCGCAGGCACGCCAACTGGTCAACCACGGGCACGTCGACGTGGATGGTCGCAGGGTCGACATCCCGAGCTACCGCCTCAAGAAGGGCCAGGTCGTGACCCTGCGCCAGAAGGCCCGCAACATGGTCGTCGTGCAGTGGAACATCGACGTTCTGGACAGACAGGCCCCGGCCTGGCTGGAGGTGGCTGACGGTGGCCACGAGGTCACAGTCAAAGAGTTGCCGCTGCGGGACCAGATCGACGTTCCGCTGCGCGAGCAGCTGGTAGTGGAGCTCTACAGCAAGTAGTCCGGCATCCGTGCCGCGGTCCCACCGCAGCCCCGGTGGGCACGGCACGAACCAGGTATCACGAGTCACGAAATCAGGCCACAGGTTCCCGACGGGGACCACCAATCACAACGCAGCGGGAACGCAGCAAGAAGGTAGACAGGCATGCTGGTAATTCAGCGACCGATCGTCGAGGTCGAAACCGAGGTGGAGGGGAACCGTCAGCAGTTCGCCGTGGGTCCGCTCGAGCCGGGCTTCGGCCACTCACTGGGGAACTCCCTGCGGCGCACGCTGTTGTCGTCGATTCCGGGCGCGGCCGTCACCCAGGTCAGGTTCGACGATGCCCTGCACGAGTTCGGCACCATCGACGGTGTCGTCGAGGACATCACCGACATCATCCTGAACCTGAAGGACCTCGAGGTGAGGTGCCACAGCGACGAGCCGGTCACCCTTCGTGTGGACGTGCGGGGCGAGGCGATCGTCACGGCGACTGTCCTCGAGACCAATGAGGACATCGAGGTCATGAACCCCGACCTCCACATCGCGACGGTCAACGCAAAGGGCCGGCTGGCCTTCGAGCTGACCATCGAGCGTGGATGGGGCTTCGTGCCCGCAGGCCTGTCGGGCGACGAGGCCGTCATCGGCGTCATTCCCGTGGACGCACTCTTCTCACCGGTCCGTCGGGTCGCATTCGACGTGTCACCCACCCGTGTAGAACAGTCCAGCGACTACGACCGCCTGGTGCTCGACATCGAGACCGACGGGACCATCACCCCCCGTGAGGCCCTGGCCTCGGCAGGCGCGACCCTGCGGGCCCTGGTCCAGCTGGTGGAGGAGATGAGTGACGAGCCCCAGGGCCTTGCGCTCAGCGAGGCCGAGTCGGCCACGACCGGTTCGCCCGACATGGACCTGCCGATCGAGGACCTGGACCTTTCCGAGCGCCCCCGCAACTGCCTCAAGCGGGCCCAGGTCGACACGATCGGGCAACTCCTCGAGAAGACCGAGGACGACCTGCTCGCAGTGACCAACTTCGGACAGAAGTCGCTAGACGAGGTGATCGAGAAGCTCGACGAGCGCGGCCTGTCCCTCCGGACACGGGACTGAGACCATGCAGGCAACCCCCAAGAAGGGCCGCCGCTTCGGCGGTAGCTCGGCCCACCAGAAGTCGATGATGGCCAACCTGGTCGCCTCGCTGATCGCCGCAGAGGCGATAACGACGACCGAGGCCAAGGCCAAGGCCATGCGCCCGATCGCCGAGAAGGTCATCACCAAGGCCAAGAAGGGCGGTCTGCACAACCACCGCCAGGTCGTGTCCTTCCTGCGTGACAAGGAGATGACCGCCAAGCTCTTCGACGAGATCGGTCCCCGGTACGCCGACCGGCCGGGTGGTTACACCCGGGTGCTCAAGGTGGGCCCGCGCCACGGCGACAACGCGCCGATGGCCCGCATCGAGCTGGTCTGATCCGGGGCCGGACGGCGACAACGGGGCTTCCCGGTAGTCCGGCAGCCGGCCGCTGGTAGCCATGCGGGTCCGGGCCCGACTCGCCTACGACGGCACCCCGTTCCGGGGGTTCGCCGTGAACGAGGGTGTCCGCACCGTCGCCGGCGACCTGAACGCCGTCCTGTCCAGAGTGGTCGGCTGCGATGTGGTGGTCACCTGTGCCGGACGCACGGACCGGGGCGTCCACGCCGTGGGCCAGGTGGTCAGCTTCGACCTTCCCGACGAAGCCGACCTGGGTCGTGTCCGCCGCTCGGTGAACCGCCTCTGTGCACCATCGATCGTCATGTCGGCGATGGAGCCCGCCGCCCCCGACTTCGACGCACGGTTCAGCGCCACCGGTCGGACCTATCGCTACCGGGTCCTGAACCGGGCCGACCCGGATCCGTTCCTCTCGACCACCACCTGGCACGTGGAGGCGCCGTTGGACACGGCGACCATGAACCGGGCTGCCGGAGACCTGGTGGGCATGCACGACTTCACCTCGTTCTGCCGGCGTCGCAGGAATCCCCTCAGCGAGAGCGCCACCGTCCTCGTGCGGCGTGTGGAGGCCGCCGGCTGGAGTGGTCCAGACAGCGATGGCGTGCTGGTGTTCGAGATCACGGCCTCGGCCTTCTGCCACCAGATGGTCAGGTCCATAGTCGGGGTCCTGGTCCGGATCGGCGAGGGGCGGTTGCCGGCGACGGCCGTCTCCACGGTGCTCGCAGCCCATGACCGGCAGGAGGCCGGGAAGCCGGCTCCACCCCGGGGCCTGACGCTCTGGTCGGTTCGGTATCCGTCCGACTGAGGTGGCACCGTCGCCTGGCGGGCGGGTTGCCGGGTGGGGGCTGCGGGCATAGCCTTGACCGTCGGTTCGTGTGGCGTCGTGGGTCTCCTGCATGCCGACCCTCCAGCCCGGTCCATCGCCGGCCCGCACGACAAGACCTTCGAGAGGAACCTCCGTGTCCACCTACACCCCCAAGGCCGGTGAGATCGAGCGCGCGTGGCATCTCGTTGATGCCGACGGCATGGTGCTCGGCCGCCTGGCCTCCGAGGTCGCCTCCATCCTGCGCGGCAAGCACAAGCCAACATTCACGCCCCACCTCGACACAGGCGACCACGTGATCATCATCAACGCCGCCAAGGTCGTGCTGACGGGCGCCAAGAGGACCGACAAGAACGTCTACGACCACTCGGGCTACCCGGGCGGTCTGCGCACACGCCGCTACGGAGAGATGCTCGCCAGCAGGCCGGAGGAAGCCCTCCGTCGCACGATCCGGGGCATGCTGCCGCGGAACCGACTGGGCCGCCAGATGCTGACCAAGCTGAAGGTCTACCGCGGCGCCGAACATCCCCATGGGGCGCAGCAGCCGCAGCCGCTCGCCTTCGAGCACACCCGGGCCCGCACGGCCTGACCGAGGAACAACCAATGTCGAAACCCCTCATCCAGACCACCGGCCGTCGCAAGCGCTCCGTGGCGCGTGTCCGGTTCCGTCCCGGCACCGGCACGGTCACCGTGAACGGTCGCACGGCCGAGGACTACTTCCCCTCCGAGAGCCACCGCCTGGTGTTCATGGAGCCCCTGCGGGTCACCGCGACCGAGGGCAGCTACGACATCGACGCCACCCTCCATGGTGGTGGGGTCGCCGGCCAGGCCGGCGCCCTGCGCCTCGGCATCGCCCGTGCCCTCGAGGCCCTGGAGGCCGAGCGTCGACCGGCGCTCAAGTTGGCCGGCTTCCTCACGCGCGATGATCGCAAGAAGGAGTCCAAGAAGTACGGCCTCAAGAAGGCCCGCAAGGCCCCTCAGTACAGCAAGCGCTGAACGACCGCGGGGACCGGGTGCTGCCCGGCCCGTAGCCTTCGACCATGGACCTCCGCTTCGGTACCGACGGGGTCCGCGCCCGCGCAGGCACCGAGCTGGACGAGGCTGCGGTGTGCGCGCTCGGCCTCGCGTCGGCCGGCCTGTTGGGTTCCGACCGGGTGGCAATCGGTCGGGACACCAGGGCGTCCGGTCCTGGGCTCGTGCACGCTCTCGCCGAGGGCTTCTCCGAAGGGGGCCTCGAGGTGGTGTCGCTGGGGATGGTTCCCACCCCGGCGGTGGCCTGCACAGCGTCGATCGACGGGATTGCCGGGGCCATGGTCTCGGGCTCGCACAACCCCTGGTGGGACAACGGGGTGAAGTTGTTCAGCGCCGGTGGACACAAGCTGGGCGACGAGACACAGGCCGTCATCCAGGGACTGTGGCAGCAGCGTCCGACCCATGGGCCGACAGGCGGTGGTGCCGGGCCCGAGGTCACCGACGACCGTTGGGCCGATGCGGTGGCCGCCTCGGTGGAGCCCGGTGCCCTGGACGGAATGCGCCTGGTGGTCGACTGCGCCAACGGCGCCATGTCCCACACCGCACCCGAGGTGCTCAGGCGTCTGGGCGCCGACGTCATGAGCATCAACGATGCTCCCGACGGGCGCAACATCAACAACGGATGCGGGTCCACCCATCCGGGAGGTCTGCAGGCCGCTGTCGTGGCCGCCGGGGCCGATGCCGGCCTGGCCTTCGACGGTGACGGCGACCGCGTGGTCGCCGTGGCGGCCGACGGCTCCCTGCTGGACGGCGACCACCTCCTGGCGATCTGTGCCGTCGACCGCAACGGACGCGGGGTCCTGCCGGATTCGACGGTGGTCGTCACGGTGATGGCGAACCTGGGCCTGCGCCGCGGCATGGGCGAACGGGGAATCACCCTGTTCGAGACCGGTGTCGGGGACCGGTACGTGCTCGAGGCGCTCGAGGCCGGCGGCTGGACGCTTGGCGGCGAGCAGTCGGGCCACCTCATATTCCGTGATCTGGCCACCACCGGCGATGGCCTGCTCACGGGAGTCCAGGCCCTGGACGCGGCTCGGCGGCTCGGCCGACCCCTCGGCGATCTGGCGGCGGAGCTCGTTCGGCAGGTGCCCCAGGTGCTGGAGAGCGTGTCGGTGGTACGCAGCGGGGCCCTGATCGTGGACGAGATCGCCGACGACGTGCTGGCGGCCTCGACCGGGCTGGGCGTCGAGGGACGTGTCCTCGTGCGGGCGTCCGGTACCGAACCCGTGGTCAGGGTGATGGTGGAGGCCCTGGACCCGGCAGTGGCCCGACGTGTGGCGGAGGGGCTGTGCGAAGCGGTTCGCAGCCGTGATGCCGGGGGCGCGGCGGGCAGTTGACCCGGAGGTCGTAGAATTGCCGGGTCGTCGGCCCCGGGGTCGGCTGCACCACCGGGTCCGGATGGCCGGTGTGTCCGAGGAACAACAGGAAAGGCGCCGATAGGGACATGTGCGGCATCATCGCGGTCCTCCGACGACCCTCGGAGCGCCCGGCGCCATCTGCGGACCAGGTGCTTGAGCCGATCGACCGGGCGCTCGGGCTGCTGGGTGGCATCGTCGGCGACCCGGACTCGTCGTCCCTCGCGGCTGCCGCAGAGGCGCTCGAGGCGGCCGACAGGCTCCTGGGTGGTGTGCCCGGGTTGGTGGCTCTCGACCGGGACGCCTCGCTTGTCAGCAGCCTCGGCTCCCTGTTGTCCGACGTCTCGGCGCAACTCGTCCGCATCGAGGCTGGGCTGGACGACGCCGGCGGGGATGTGGAGTCTGCGAACGTGGCGCTCGTCCGGTTGAGGGATGCGGCATGGTCGCTGCGCAATGACCGGCTGGGGTCCCACTTCGGGGTCGTGGCACTGGCCTCGTCCAGCCTCCCGCCCAGCGAGGCCGGTCGCGCCGTGCTGCTCTCAATCCAGCAGGCACTCACGGCCATCGACCGCATGGAGGTGCGGGGTCGGGACTCCGCAGGCCTGCAGGTCACGGTCTGGGACCACGACCTCGACTCCGTGGACGCCGCCGCCGGCCGTCTCGACGACCGGCTGTACCGCAGCGGAAGCGTTCGCCGCCTCCAGGGTGGTGGCCTCGCCTTCGTGGTGAAGGTGGCGGCCGAGATCGGGGAGTTGGGTGACAACACGGCCGCACTCAGGCGGGCCCTGGACGGTGACCGACTCCTGGCCCGGTGTCTGACCGGACGGTCGGTCAGGGGGATGGTGCTCGGCCATACCCGCTGGGCGAGCGTGGGCCTCATCTCGGAGGCCAACGCCCATCCGCTCGACTCGGCCGGGGCCGATGGCGTCGATTCGCCGCTCGTCACGGCGGTCCAGAACGGCGATGTCGACAACCATGCCGACCTGGTAGCAGCCGAGGGTCTGTCGGTGGCCGCCGAGATCACCACCGACGCCAAGGTCGTCCCGCTGCTCTGTGCCACCCATCTGGCTGCCGGAGAACAGCGGGGTGAGGCGTTCCGCCGTGCGGTCAGCGCTTTCGAGGGATCGGTGGCCGTGGCCGCCGCCTTCGGTGACGCCCCCGACCGCCTGTACCTGGCCCTGCGGGGCAGTGGCCAGGCCCTCTACGTGGGCCTCGCCGAGGACGCCTTCGTCGTGGCTAGCGAGCCCTACGGGGTGGTCGGGTTGACCGGGACGTACCTCCGCATGGAGGGCGGCATGACACCCGGCGCCGCGCACCCGACCGCCGGGCACGGCCAGATCATCGAGTTGGACGGAAGAGTCGCCGGACTACTGGACGGGGTCGACCGCCGCGCCTACGACGGTCGCCTCATGCCGGTCGACGGGGATGAGCTGGTGAGTGCCGGGATCACCACCCGCGACATCGATCGTGGTGACCATCCGCACTATCTCATCAAGGAGATAGGGGAGTCGCCCGCCTCGGTGGGGTCGACGCTGCGGGGCCGCCTGGTCGACGGCGTGGACGGTGAGCCGGTGGTCCGCCTCGGTCTCGGGACCCTGGGCGACGACCTGTGCTCGGACCTGGCCGCAGGTCGCATCCGCCGTGTCACCGTCATAGGCCAGGGGACCGCCGCCGTCGCCGGCGAGGCCGTCGCCCGGGCTGTCGCCGCCGAACTGGGTGGGACCGGTGTCGTGGTCGAGGCCCGGCCGGCCACCGAGCTCTCCGGATTCGGTCTGCGGAGCGACATGTCCGACACCCTCGTAGTGGCCATAAGCCAGTCGGGGACCACCACAGACACGAACCGCACCGTCGACCTGGTGCGGGCACGGGGCGCCCGGGTGCTGGCGATCGTGAATCGTCGCGACAGCGACCTGACCGACAGGGCCGACGGAGTGCTCTACACGTCCGATGGCCGCGACGTCGAGATGAGCGTCGCCTCCACCAAGGCCTTCTACGCCCAGGTGGTGGCGGGCTTCCTCCTGGCCGCAGCGCTGGCCGACGCGGCCGGAGCGCCGGGTAGCGACGACAGGGCAGCCCTGCTGCGTGGCCTGCGCGGGCTGCCTGCGGCCATGACCGAGGTGCTCGGCCTCCGGGAGCACATCGGCGTGCTGGCGGACAGGTACGCCCCGGGCCGCCGCCACTGGGCGGTGGTCGGGAGTGGGGCCAACCTGATCGCCGCCCGCGAGATCAGGATCAAGTTGTCGGAACTCTGCTACAAGTCGATCTCAGCGGACGCCACCGAGGACAAGAAGCACATCGACCTGTCGGCGGAACCCCTGATCCTGGTCTGCGCCGTCGGCCTGGTCGGCTCCACAGCCGACGACGTGGCCAAGGAGGTGGCGATCTACCGGGCGCACAAGGCGGCAACTGTGGTGGTGACCGACTCGGATTCGGGCCGGTACACCGAGGCCCTCGACATCGTGACGGTGCCACGCATCCACCCGCGGCTGGCCTTCATCCTGGCGACCATGGTCGGGCACCTGTTCGGATACGAGGCCGCGCGTTCGATAGACGCCCAGGCCGGTCCGTTGCGGGCCGCACACGCGGCCATCGAACGGGTGGCGGCCCTCAGGCTCTCGGAGGCAGTCGGGCCAGATGACGGCGACCCCACCTCCGACGACCTCCTCGACGGGCTGAGGGCAGAACTCCGGCCGGAAGCCTCGCGGTACTTCGACGAACTGAGGACCGGTCGGCTGAATGGCCACCTCGAGGCCTCCACGGCGGTCCGACTGGCTGCCCAGTTTCGGTACGCCCTCGGCGACCTGCCTCTCGAGTCGTACCAGTTGGAGTTTGGTCGGGTCGGCACGCCGGCGCTGGCGCTCGACGACCTGGCCGCGGCCCTCACGGTGGCCATCGAGGAGTTGACCCGCCCGATCGACGCGATCAAGCACCAGGCCAAGACCGTGACAGTGGGAATCTCGCGGACTGACGAGACCCTCCTGATGGCCCGCCTCGTGAGCGAGGTGCTCGACTCCGGCGCACCCCGCGACTCGCTCAGCTATCAGACCCTGCGACTATTGGCGGACCTCGACCCTGCTGTGGCCGAGGTAGTGGGCTTCACGCGGTACCGGGTGGACGGTGTCGGCGGCACGGCACCCACGGCGGTGATAGTCGATCGGGGCGGTATCTCCACCGGCATCACGTCGCGGTCCGAACGGGATCCGGCGCTACGAGGCACCAAGCACCTCGTGGCTATCCAGCGGGAGGTGCTGGTGACCCGCGGCGCACGCGACGGCCGGACGATCGTCCTGGTGCCCGAGGTGAAGGACCGCCAGACGGTGGGGCTCACCCTGCTGCACGTGGTCCTGCGCGACCGCCTGTCCGTCGACGACCTGCGCGGGGTACTGCACGGCTACCGCAACCGGTACGGCGAGATCCGCGACGCGGTCTGCGAGACCGAGCCGAGCCTGCGCGAGGACCTGCTGGCAGCGCTGCCGGTCGTCGATCTGCTGGTCGAGCCGGTCGGAACCATTGCCGATCTCCTGCGTGCCGGCGGGTCATCGTGACCGGCGCCGTGTCGGTCGCGGGCCGATGATCGGGATCGGCTCGGACCTGGTCGACATCGCACGGTTCCGGCGTTCGCTGGAGCGCACGCCCGGCCTGCGGGACCGGCTCTTCCGACCCGCTGAACGCGCGTACGCCGACCTCCGGCAGGACCCGACCGAGCGGTACGCGGTGCGCTTCGCCGCCAAGGAGGCCGTGCTGAAGGCTCTCGGCCTGGGGCTGGGTGCGATCGCCATGTACGACATCGAGGTGGTGCGGGAGCCGTCCGGCAGACCGGCCCTGGTGTTGCACGGCGGGGCGAAGGCGGCCGCCGCGGCCGCAGGCGTCGAGCGCTGGCTGGTGACCCTCAGCCACACCGGCCACGTGGCCCAGGCCACGGTGGTGGCCCTGTGACCTGCCGGCCTATCCCGTGACGTGGCGACCGGGCGGCGGGGGCCGACCGTGATCCCCGTCGTCACGCCTGCGGAGATGGCGGCCATCGACGCAGCGGCCTCCGAGTCGGTCGATGTCCTCGTCGAGCGTGCAGGGGCGGCCGTGGCGCGTGCGGCGCTGGACGAGATGGGCGGCGCCTACGGACGACGGGTGGTCGTGGTGGCAGGCCCGGGATCCAACGGCGCCGACGGCAGGGTGGCGGCGCAGCGGCTCGCACGCCGGGGGGTGAGGACCACGGTCATCGACGCTGCCGCGGCCCCGGCCAGGCTGCCGACAGCGGACCTGGTGATCGACGCCGCCTACGGAACCGGGCTGCGGCGACCCTACGAGGCTCCCGGGACCGACGCACCTGTGCTTGCCGTCGACCTGCCGTCGGGCGTCGACGGCCTGACGGGCTGCGTGCTCGGCCACCCTGCCCGGGCCGTGCGCACCATCACGTTCGCCGCGTTGAAGCCTGGCCTCCTGTTCGGCGAGGGACCGCGGCTGGCCGGCCGGGTGGAGGTGGCCGACATAGGCCTGGATGTCTCCTCGGCCGATGTGGCCGTGGTGGAGGACGCCGACATGCGGGTACTCGTACCGCCACGCCCGCCGTCCGCCCACAAGTGGCAGAGCGCCTGCTGGGTGATCGCGGGCTCGCCCGGCATGGAGGGGGCCGCCCAACTGGCTGCTACCGCAGCCCAGCGGGCCGGTGCCGGATACGTGCGCCTCTCGGTGCCGGGCGCGTCGGCTCCGACCACGCCGGTGGAGGTGGTCGGCCATCCCATCGACCCCGGCCTCCTGGTCGGGACCGGGGAGTTGGAGAGGTTCGCCTCGGTGGTGGTGGGCCCCGGCCTCGGGACCGCCGTCGACACGGTCGCCGGAGTACTGCGCCTGGTCTCCCGGGCGACGGGTCCCATGGTGGTGGACGGCGACGGCCTGACCGCACTGGCGGGAGGCTCGGCGCTGGAACAGCGACGGGGCGTCGGGCCCGGCGCACCACCGCTGGTGCTCACCCCACACGACGGTGAGTTCGAGCGCCTCACCGGTGGCCGGCCCGGATCCGACCGGATCGTCGCTGCCCGCGCCCTTGCGGTCACCGCCAACGCCGTCGTGCTCCTGAAGGGACCCACGACGGTCGTGGCCGCCCCCGACGGCCGGGTCCTGCTGGTCACGTCAGGGGACCAGCG
>Ga0066376_10005399_pt1 | contig 10856 bp, 10 predicted proteins | sample Knorr_S15_td_Bot_FD_77009 | JGI IMG/M metagenome (GOLD analysis project Ga0066376, IMG submission 77009) | Marine microbial communities from Southern Atlantic Ocean transect - Knorr_S15_td_Bottom_ad_5009_LV_A | ecosystem: Environmental > Aquatic > Marine > Oceanic | place: Southern Atlantic... | reverse complement strand
TCGATTACCTGTATCAGAAGGCTCCAGAAGCTGGATATGCTCATCTGAGAATCGGCTGACCTCGAAGGTTTCGCCCAAAGGGAACAGATCCGCTGAGGCAGGGCGTGCAAATGCAAAGAACAAGCTCACAATAAAAACGCTCAAACATAACAGACGCTGTGCGATACACTTCTCCATCAACACTGTCCTCCTCCGAAACAATGGCCTACTCGCCACAAAAGATTTTTACAAACGAAAGTTTATTTAAAAATATCAAAAATAGATTCAAGAAAGGATGTCTTCATAATCTTAGTTCCACCCTCAACATCGAATACAATCTCTTTGCTTGCAAGAACTTCATATCCTGCGGCAACATTTGCAGCCACCTCACGAGCACTCATCGCATAATCAAAACCCCGGTTCTTAATAGCTCCAATCAAGTTTGCAGGTGCCATACCAGCGATAAAGTCTATCTTGGCCTTATAAGGCCCCTTACCGGTCAACAAGTCACCATCGACTTCATACTTCGCCCATTTATGATCCAAAGGAGCCAGACTTCGGCGATGAATTCTCTCGACAGGGCTTTCTCCTGTCAAAATAACTGAACGCGTTGTTGGCCTGAGAAAAGGAATGGTGGTAATGGGATACGGAACCGGAATGACCCGCTCCCTTTCTCCACCGCGACTATTTGTCACGAGGACACGACCCCGAAGGTCAAATAATTGATTATCAAGCGGAAGATCGCCGTTGATCACATAAGCCGATTCATGATCCCGAACATCGCCATTGGGGTCCAGATCACCCGACTCAAAAATAACCTTGCCCGTACTGTCCTTGACAGTCACCTGCAAAAAGACAAGCCTCTCTGCTGCGAAACCTGTCGGAACATTATGTCCGTCCGTAAGGTTTTCGACCTTAACTTTAAAAGCCAGACCGCCCTTGTCGCTCCGGGTAGCAACAGCCTCTGCAAGATGATAACCATTATTTAGGACTTCCAACCGTTTCTGCCGCACCCATTCCAAACGCTCAAACTGTATGATCAGAATTTCCCGGGCATCGTACCGATCATCCACCGACTCCCATCTGGAAGGAAACTTCATGTCGTCAGTGACCTTATCCTCGAATTCATCTGTACCCCATCCTGCTTCATGGTCAAACTTCAACCATTCCCGCATCGTTGCCAGTTCCTGAGCTTCGACATTATGCGGGAAGAGCCCGGGGTGTATTACGGAGTAATCCGGGCCCGCAAAGATGTGACTCGTTAATTTTCGTGGTTTGGTTTCTTTCCCACCAATAACCGCAGCCGGACCGTGTTCATAACCTGAGGGAACTCCCTGCTCTTTGCCCATATGGCAGTCCTGACAGGTGATTCCTCTTGCTGCTGCTGGCGACATTCGATACTCACTGAATGCTTCTTCCAAGCGAAACCCATTCAATAAAGTTACATCGTGACACTGCCCACAAAAAGTCGAACTGGACAGTGATTCAAACTTTATTGCCTTTGTATGAATTTTCCTGCCCGGCTTGCCCTTCTCGGTAACAACCCGGAACTCATCAGTATTATCGAGAACGCGCGCCAACTCTTCACCGCCACTGGGACCATAAACCGGAGCCAGCAAATCGCCCTTCTGAATTGCCAGACGACCACTGCGCTTATTGTAAGTTTTGTTCATTCGATGGCAGACAATGCAGGTAATCCCTTCTCGCGAAGAAGGGTGACGATCCAGATTGGACATGAAGGGGTCTTCTTTCATGTTTGCGCCAATCGGAGTATGACAACGAAAACAAAAGTCGCCATTCGTTCCACTGGTGATCTCATTCGTAAAACTACTGAAGGAAAGGTAAACAGGACTCAACTGCGCATAGGAGTGTTGAGAAACTGACCATTCCTTATAGTGTTTGGGGTGACAAGTAGCACAGGTAGTAGCTGATGGGTAATCGTTCTCAATAAATAAATCGGCGTGTTCGGTTGCGGCCATGGCAGCAACCTCCTGGTCTTCTTTGCTTTCGGCTTTCATTTCCCCCTTCATATCAGAAGCGGGTTTGGAATCCATGGCTTTATCCTTGCCAGACTTGGCCATCATTCCCGACTTGCCGGAATCCTTCTTTGCCGTGGTTTCGGGGACACTTTTTACACAGGAATAAAGGAAAACTATCGAAAGGATAATTACAAAAAATGGCAGGAAAATTTTTCGAACACCACCCGCATTAAAACCCATAACTCAGCCCCCGTTATAAGTAGTAAAAGTTTTATACATCTTATTTATTTCAACTATAACTATAATATAAAAGAAGTACCTAACCGCTCTTAAGCGTTATTCTAGGAGAGCACTTAGGAGGCTAATAATACCTTGAAAATCAAATGGGTCAAGCTGTTATTTTGTCTTTCATTAAAGAACAAACAAAAAATACAATACAGCCCAAGTAATGCAATAATTCTCAAATATTTAACAACATGCATCGAAAACAAGATAATGTTCTAGCTTGGGCTTTAAGGTCGTTTTTGCCCTGACAACAGGTTTTCTTTGTTAATAAAATTAAAAACCTGACTTTGCCTTTGCATAACCCCGATATCCTTCGATGAACTCAGGATGACACGTTGAAAACCTCCGAAATCGTCATGTTGAGCCCATCGATGCATCTCTACTTTTCCGTTTTTCCGGAGTCTTCTTGAGGAAAGGTTGGCAAACCAATAGTAAAGACTCATTGATTCTTCTTAGCTTTGCGGTAGGTGAAAATATGGATAAGGTAAATAGAAATGAATTGCAGGCTGATAGCCCAGGCAAGAATATTAAGGCTTTGCCCCGGCATGGACAACAAGCCCAAAAGCGCAATGAGAAAGAGCGGCAAATCGATTCCGTTCCACCGCCAAAGAGTGAGAAGGGTTCTTACTTTCTTAAAATATTCCTGTCGCTGATCGGTATTGAGTATGTCTTCATTAGAGACGGCTTGTTTTTGTAACTCACCCAGCGTGTTCCACTTGCCGCGAAAAAATAATTTCTGCGCTTGCATATAATAAAAATAAACCACTAAAACCCCGGAGTGTTTTTGCTGAATTTTATCAAAGGTACTTTGAATTTCCCTCTCCATACCGTCATAACCTTTTAGCACCAGGGTGCCAAAGGCCTGCTTGCAATAATCGTAAGAGATCGCACGGATAATAATAAAAATGGCTATGGCGATCAATGCCGTACGGTACTCCGGGAAACCCACCATAATTCCAACAACAACGGCCAGATAAGCGAAATAACCAGCAATGCCATCGATGAGCCGACCCCATTCGCTCGCCATATTTTTTGCGCGGGCAAGTTGACCGTCGACACAATCCAACACAAGCGTTAACTCGAGCAACAGTCCGCCGATCACACTGGTGACCCCGGTTCCCAGGCTGAACGAGTAACCCGATGCAAAACCGACCGCCACCGATAAATAAGTCACCTGATTGGGGGTGACAAAGGTATTTTTCAATACGGCGACAAACCTTTTCGCGATGGGGTCATGAATATATACGTTTACCGGTTCGGCCAGATCTTTTAAGGCATGCTCTCCACTCATTGACTACATCCATTTTTGCTGCACATACCAGTCGAGGGTATGCGCAAGACCTGTTGCCAGATCGAATTGCGGAGAAAAATTAAATTCCCGGAAAAAGTTTTTCGGCGACGCCGTCCAGCAACTTTGCCGGATATCAATCATCCGTTGGCGGTCGAACAAGGCTGGCTTTGCGCTGAACATCGCCAGAACCTCAAAAAAGATTGCGATGGGAACCAAAATACTTTCCGGCACCTTCAAAGCCTTCACCGAGACATTCATTTTAACCGCAGCCATTTTTGCCACCTCATCCCATGCGTAGGTTTTGCCATCTGTCACAAAATAAATTTTCTCCTGCGGATCACCTGGACGACAAATTTTCAGCATGGCATTAACCAGATCAGCGACATAAATCAATGAAAGTTTTTTAGGAGACTTGCCGATTTGTAATCCCCACCCCTTTTTAACCAATTTAAAAAAGGTGTATAAATTTTCCTCACGAGGACCATAAACCACCGGCGGACGAATGACCTTGATGGGTAAAGATGCGGAATATTGCATAGCGACTTCCTCTCCCGCCTTCTTGGATTTACCATAAAAGGTGACAGGGTTTAACGCCGTCGTTTCATCTATCACCTGTCCGTCTTTTGCCGGACCTGCTGCGGCAAGGCTACTCAAGTGGACAATGCCCTTGATGCTGTCTTTATAGACCCGACATTGTTCGTATAGAGTGGAGCAAACTCCAGAATTAATATCAAAATATTCTTTGCGGCTTTTTGCCTTGGTCAGACCGGCGCAGTGAAAGACAAAATCTATACGCAGAAGATTGGGAATTTTAAAATCCGGATCGGTCAAATCAACAAAATGCAACTGCACCTTTGACAATGGCAGCCATCGCAGGTTCGAGGATTTTCGAACCATGCAATGCACCTCGCAGCCTGATGCAAGCAGGCTGTCCACCAGATGGCTGCCAATAAACCCATTGGCACCTGTCACCAGAACTGTTGCGCCTTTAAGGTGAGAATGTTCGTTCATAAATCCGGTGTCTTTTGTAAATGGTTCCGCCTATTTTAAACATGGGCTCGAGAATATCTGCATTGTCTTCCAGCATCCAGGATATTTCCAACCACTTGATATTCTTTTCCATAAGCCTTTTATACGTTTGATAATACATATACGCATCGATACCGAGCCTGCGGAATTTTTTCTTAACCCCAAGTGTCAAAACACGGTAAGAATCTATTTTATTTCTTTCCCATAAAAATCGAGCCCAACCAAACGGGAAAAGTTTTCCATCCAATTTCATTAATACCTGATTGACATCAGGAAGGGCCAATGAAAAACCTACGGGTTCCCCTTTCACTTCCACGATCAAACACAAGTCGGGTTGCACAAAAGATTTCATTTCATTTGCAGCAAACATAAACTCCTTGTGACTCATGCGAACAAAACCCCAGTTTTGTTCCCAGGCGGAGTTATAAATGTCCCATATTATTTTTAATTCCTCATCGAACCGCGACAGGTTCAAAGAGCGCAAACTAAAACGCTTTCTTTTTTCCAGCTTGTCAGCGGCACTTTGAAGATAATCTGGAACCCCGATCAAATCCAGTTTAAAAGAAATCAGGTCTTTGGCTTTTTTCAATCCCCAATCCAAAAAATGTTTTTCATAATATTCCGGGTTATAAGGGATACCCACCATAGGGGGACGATCAAAACCTTCCACCATCAGACCGCATTCGTGATTGCTGGACAGGTTCATCGGACCCATGAGTTTGTCAAAGTCTTTTTTCTCGCACCAGGATTTTGCCTGATCAAAAAGCAACCGCGATACATTTTCATCGTCAACAGTTTCAAACATTCCCAGGATGCCCGTTTTTTCGCAATGGGTTTCCTGATAGATGCGGTCATGGACCAAAGCTATCCGACCCAAAGGCATGCCTTTGCCATCTTCCACAAGATAAAGTTTAACCTCGGCATGCTCGAAGAATGGATTGGTTTCAGGATCGAGGAATTTTTTTCGTTCAGAAATCAGGGGAGGAACCCAGCAGGAATTGCCTTGATAGATGCTCCATGGCAAGCGGACAAATCGGTCCAGCTCTGCAGAGTTTTTCACCTCAGTTATTTTGAGGCTCATTATTCCTTGGAGATGATACCCAGTTTTATTCCCAGCTTTTTGAAAGACTCGAGAACTTTCTCAAGGTCTTTTTGCGTATGCATATAGGTGTAACTGGTGCGTATCATAGCATTCAGGGGAGGGACTACCGGCGAAACTGCAACCCCGGCAAAAATACCCTCGACAAAAAGCAGCCGGTTCATATAAAGGGTCAAAGCTTCTTCGCCAATTTTAATGGGAACGATGGGGATCGAATTGTTGTTCACCTGAAACCCCATATCAAAAAATCCTCTTTTAATAAATGCAGTATTGTCACGCAAGCGGTTGATCCGTTCCGGCTCGTTAATCATGATATCCAGGCCTGCGGAGATTCCAGCAACCGAGGCGGGCGGCAAGGCCGCAGTAAAAATAAATGCCGAAGCCTTATGGCGGATGTATTCCGTGATTTTGGATTTGGCTGAAATAAAGCCGCCGATCGAGCCCAGACTTTTTGAAAATGTTCCCATATACAAGTCAATTTCATCTTCCAGATTAAAATAATTGGCAACACCTTTCCCTTGTTCCCCCATCACACCCAGGCCGTGCGCCTCATCGATCATCACCGTTGCGCCATAATCTTTCGCCAGCTTGACAATGACAGGCAGGTTAGCTATGTCGCCGCTCATGCTGAAAACGGTATCGGTTATAATTATTTTACCTTCGACATCGGAATTATTTTTCAAACAGTATTCCAGATGATCCATATCGTTGTGCTGGTAACGAATGGTTTTTCCAGGCGCCACTGCACAACCTTCATAAATACTGGCATGGTTTTCGCGGTCGGAAAATGCAACGTCTCTTCTGCCAAGCAAACAAGCAATGGTCCCCTGATTGGCCTGGAATCCGGTGGACATAACAATCGTATCTTCGCGATTAAGAAAAGAGGAGATTTCTCGTTCCAGGGTTTTGTGTAGATTGAAAGTCCCATTCAGGAAGCGGCTTCCTGTACAACCAATGCCAAAATTTTCCAGAGCCTTTCTTGCGGCTTCAATGACTCGAGAATCTTGAGTGAGCCCCAGATAATTATTGGTGGAAATCGAGATGACTTCTTTCCCCTCAATGACCACCTTGCAACCATCGATCGCTTGAATTTCCCGGAAATAGGGATAGATGCCCAGTTCCTTGGCCTGATCCGGCGCCAGATATCCAAAACACTTGGCAAGAATACCTTTTTCTTTACTGCTCGGGGGTTTCAGGTGCGTATTCTCGAAATCAAACTTCTCTTTTAATAAGGAAACGATCTTGTTCCTTTTTAAATGAGCCGGAATCCCGTCCTGATTTCCTAATTCATTGAGCAACGAAAAAGGTTTGGTCATATTTTTGCGCCTTTATTCATATTTTTTATACCCGCCTGCTTCCACAGTTGACTCAGAGCGGGCCACAATCCGGACTGTAGTGTTTGTCTATACAAGGAATTTTTGTCATCATTTCCTAACAATCGATTATGTGCCTTTCCTAAAGCATGATAAGGGAGATCAGGAAACAGGTGGTGTGTTGCATGGAACCGCAAACCCACGGGAGCCCATAAGGGTGTGATGCATCGGTTTCCAGGATTATTAATGGAATCAAGCAGTTGATCGGTAAAACTCAACTCGCCTTGCCCTGCATTTTGATAGCGATGGGCCGCCAGGGTGCGAATCGAATTGACCAAAAATACCGAGGCACTTAAACAGTACCACATGAACAAGGCCTTTGCAGGCATAATTTTCAATGTCAGTAGAGCAAGAAAGCCTACTCCATATATACACGACCAAAGTTCTTGTATTTTCCTGCCTTCATTCCGCTGTAATGAGGACTCCGAACGCTGGTAATTTAAGTCAATATTCAATGAAGACATTTTTCGATCAATAAAGTTTCTTAATCGGGAATTGCAATAAGATAGAGGGACCAGCACCACAAACCGAAATAGAAAAAAAATCGGAATCAAAAACGAAAACCCGACATGAAGCAAAATGAGGCCTCTGCCTTTGGATGCAAAAGGGACATACTCGCCATCCTTGTCGGTGCCATAAAAATTTTGTTTATGGTGATCAAAATGCACACTCTCGTACAAAAAAGTCGGAACCATTAATGGGAAGCCACATAAAAAGTTCCACACCCTGCGAAAAACCCAAAAAGCGCCTTTCTTAAAATGAGCAATTTCGTGGATGAACAAAATTGCCCGATAAAGAGCCAGAACCGCGACTATAAAATACAAGCCTTGCTGCAAAGAAAATACAGGCACCCTCAGAGTCGCAACAAACGCTGCCCAACCCAGTGTCACGCTGGCAAGAAAATCGCCCCAATATATCCAGGGGTTGGGCCGGTATAAATCTTTAACGAGTTCCCTGGCTTTTGCGATGGAAAATTCCTGATTTTCTGGCAGTTTTTCTTGAGTCACACTCATCAAATAAATCCGCCTGTCATTTTTCTGCGCAGGTCACGCACACTGCGCTTTCCGGCATTAACATGATTCGTCCCTGCGGAATAGAGTTAGAACATCGAATACAAATTCCGAATTCGGGCAGGTCAATTTTTTCCAAAGCCTTTTTCAGTTTTTCCAGTTTCGATTTTGAGGAGTTCAAAGAAGCTTCGCTGATCCCCTGACTGCCAAGGGCATCCATCCGCGTGAGCCGACCGATCGCATTGTCCGGCGCAACCGGTTTGGAGGTCTCAGTAAAAGTTTCGATCAGGTGTTTTTGGGTCACAATTTCTTCAACAATTTTTTGTTTCAGCTCCGCCCTTTCCTGTTCATTCATAGCGTCCCTTTATTCTTTGGCAGGCTCACCGGTGGGCATCCATCCGCATATCGCGCAGCGCAGCGCAAAAAGCGGAGTGAAGCTGGAAGTTTTTTGCGAGAGAGCGTTCATAAATTCATTCGCCAGTTTTTGATCTTGAAAACATTCATAAATATCATCCAAAAATCCGCCCCGTAAAAGCGGATGTTCAAGAAAGCTTCTTCCGGGGCCGGTTCTGATTTCGAGAGGATGCTCACTCACGGCTACTTTTTCCAGCCCCAACTCTTGCAGCCATTTTTCCGCCTGTGAAGCAGAAGGCCGTTCATTGATATACTCGTCTAGAGCTTTTCTTTCATCCTTTAAGCCGCGTGCGATCATTTCCTTTTCCACCTGATTCCAAAGGGAATCAAAAGTTCCGAGGGAAGGAAATGTTAAAACCATCTGCCCGCCGGGTTTCAAAAACCGGATGAGATTTTGCAGCGCTTCAAATCGATTGGGACGAAAAAACATAAACGACAAGTTACCGGTGATGCGATCAAACTTTGGCAGGTCGGCGGGCAAAAATCGCATGTCCCCCACCTCAAACCGTAGCCAAGGCAATTGGGTCCCCTGAAGGGACCGCGATCTCAGAACCTGACCTTGATGAATGTCTACAGCAAGCACGGTTCCATCGGACCCCACCTGTTCTGCCATATGAAACGCAGGTATCCCGCCACCCGATGCGATATCCAGAATCTGGTCGCCCTTCTTGATTTCAAGATGATGCAATAAAGATTCTGCAAAAGGGGTGGACCACGGGTCATTTTCTGGCAACGGCCAATTATTTTTCATAAATGATAAACCTTAATCAATCGAATTTATTTATAAAACCTTCGCGAACGCCTTCTTCATAAGAGCGGGTTTCGCGAACTAATAGTCCACTCAAACAGATGAGCCCGATCAGATTAGGAATTGTCATCAACGAAGCGAAGTGAGAGATATCGCCCTCGCCTTCCCGCTCTTTGGAAAAAGTCAGGCGCAGAGCATAAAAAAGCGCACGGAACTGGATTCCGCGAAGCCGAATCGTCAACCAGAAACCCGTACCCAATAAAAGCACAAGCAGCCAGGGACCCCACATAAAACCGGCAAAAGCGGCAAAGAATGTATTCATATAATAACGGCTAAGAGGTTTAGCAAAAACCTAACGAAACAGGTATCAGTTTGTCACATATTTTTAAGAGCGGGTCAATTGTTATAAGGAATAAGGCAGATGAAAATGGCAGTATTTTGGCAGAGTCGTTCGCGTTACAACCGTGTTTATTTAATAGATGAACGAACCCGTGTGACGGACCCCTTCCTACCTACAAGTTAATTTTCACTTGGTTTTTTCTTCAAGACCCTTGGGCAATTTGTTGTATAACTTGGCCGCTGTTTTTCAGCCAATCAAAACGTTTCCTCGACATATAAACGATATGGTCGGTGGCAGTTATAATCAGATCGTTTTCCGGATTGAGACTCAGCTTTTCTCCTTTTTTACTTTTGAGGCCTAAAATCTGAACAGGGAGTTTGAGCTGAATGGCCGCGATCTTTAAACTTCCGATGCTGAATTCCCGTTCATGTCCATCCCAGGATCCCACGGGCAAATGGCTGATGTAAATCTGGTTGCCATCGGCATTGGAGGACAGTTCTCGGTAAATTTGATACAAGCCGGGGTCTTCCAATTCCTGCACCAATAATCCCATTTGCAAATCGGTAGTGCTGATGCCGCCGTCGATGCCGAAGGTGCTGAGGTTGTTCAGAGTTTCGGCGCGGCTGCAGGTCATAACGGTTACGACTTGCGGCCAGTTTTTTTCGATGAGGCCGGCTGTCAGGGTATTGGTGTCGTCCATCGCCGGGTCGGCGGCGGAAGAGGTGAGGACACAAGCTTTGGCTTCGGACGCGTTGACCCGTTGCAAAGTTTCCAATGCCGATGGCAGGCCCATGATAAACCCATCTATTTTGCGTACCAAATAATCGGGCAGTTCTTTATCCCGGTTCGGCAAATGCGCGGTCACGATCACGCGGGAGATATCCTTGAAATCGGGACTGTAGTCCAGTTCTTTCAATAATTCCGTTGTCTCTGTATAGGAAGGAACATTTACAATGATCAAATGCCCCTTGCCTGTATAATTGCCTTCGCCTTTCATTTTTTTTATCCTCCTTTGCATGGCCCGTTCCATGATGATCCCGGTCAAAACCCCGAAACAACCGATTCCCAGCATCGAGGTCACAACCGTGGTCCACCGTCCTTCCGGAGTCGCTGCTGAAATATCTCCGTATCCGATCGTTGTTAAAGTGATGTATGCCGTCCACAGGCCGTCTGAAAAGGTCATATTCTTTTCGTAGGTCGACAGCACGAACGCAAAAATCAGAATCATTGAAAAAAAGATCAAGCCCAGGACGAAAAGCAACCGGATTTCCGGTTGCCTGAATTTTCTCAGGATGCGTTTAAATGGATA
>Ga0066376_10005398_pt1 | contig 10858 bp, 9 predicted proteins | sample Knorr_S15_td_Bot_FD_77009 | JGI IMG/M metagenome (GOLD analysis project Ga0066376, IMG submission 77009) | Marine microbial communities from Southern Atlantic Ocean transect - Knorr_S15_td_Bottom_ad_5009_LV_A | ecosystem: Environmental > Aquatic > Marine > Oceanic | place: Southern Atlantic... | reverse complement strand
AAATGATAGGTTGGTTTCACAATCGCGCCGACTCTTGTCGGGAGTCTTCTTCCGTGTACATCAATAAAGATGATTCCTACGGAATCATAAACCTTGGCGTAGGGGACAAGAAACGAGGCGTCAATGAGAACTTGATTGCTGTTTACCCATTTGACTTGGGCAATATCTGCGAACCAGCCTGTCCTAGCAAGCGCGTCAACAGTCTGTGTCAAGCCATCTCTACCGACCGGTGCTTTTGCCAGATGTATTCGTGCAACATCCTGCAATTCCAGCAGCAAAGAATCATCAAGCCAAACTGGTGGGTCTTGAAATGAAACACGAACATCAGCAGCTGAAATTCGAGTTGCGCGCAACTTTGGCACACTCATTGCGGCAAGAACAACCACTCCCGCTATCGCAAACAACCACGCAAGGACGATTGGTGATCGAAGGATGCCTCCAATCGCCGATACGATCGAAATCGCTCCTGAATGAATGTTTCCTCGTTTCCTGTGTGCCATGACGTAACTCAACATCGACCAGCTGAGGTCAAGTGCTTGATTTCACACGCCTGCCGATGAAGTTCTCTTGGATGCAACCTCAACCAATTGGGCACACAATTCCGGCATCTCGACACCCGCATGCTTCGCTGCCATCGGCACAAGTGAATGGTCGGTGAATCCGGGCATCGTATTTAATTCCAAGAGCCAATCTCCACTCCGATCAATGATGAAGTCGACTCTCGCAATGTCTTGGACTCCCATGACTTGATACAACTGCATTGCCAAATCTATGCAATTGTTTTCGGGCAGATGGGGATCGATGACATATCGCGTGTCATCGCGTTCATATTTCGCAGCAAAATCATAGGTTTGCAGATCTGCGGGTGGGATTATTTCAATGATCGGCAAGGGGGTACCATCGATAATCGAAACGGTAATTTCCCGACCACCAACATACGATTCGGCTAGCAATGTTGGTCTTACTTGATGCAGTTTGTTTCTAGCGGATGTGACTTGGTCGGAGTTGAAACAAATTGCCATGTCAACACTTGAACCATCGTTGATCGGCTTAAGGACGAGCGGTGGTTGGATCGTGCAGGGGTCGTCCACCGTGATCACGCACCATGGTGGGGTTGGAATGTCAATTTGAGACGCGATCTGCTTTGTCATCACTTTGTCCATTGCGTTGCGTGACACCCGGCTACTTGATCCTACAAAAGGTATCCTTGCGAGTTCGAGCATCGACTGCAGTGGACCCCCCTCACCGAAGGGACCATGTAGAGCCGGAAAAACAACATCGGTATTGATGTCAGCAATCTCACGCTCCGTAGGACAATCAATCCGTTGCGAGGTCACATCGAATTTTCCCGATTGTTCCAACGCAGTTGTCACAGCTATTCCTGAAGCGACGGAGACCTCTCTCTCAGCGTCCGGGCCACCCATGAGTACGGTCACGGCAAGGCGACTCATCGTTGAACCTCGAGGTTCCTTGACCATACAACCACTTCACGCTGTAGCACGATGCCTGTCGACTCGTTGACGCGATCCCTCACTTGGCTCATGAGAGTTAGCACATCGTTGGCAGATGTATTTGGTTTGGTGATGATAAAGTTAGCGTGTCGATCACTTACTGTTGCACCACCAACAGAATGCCCCTTGAGACCCGCCTCATCGATTAACTTGCCCGCAGAGATTCGCTGGCCATGTTCATCCTTGGGATTCTTAAATGCACAACCTGCCGATGAATCGGCGAGGGGTTGTCTGGAGCTTTTCCAAGCAAAGATCTCCTTGATGTGGTCGCGGACAACGACAGGATCGCATTCCTGCAGTTCAAATGTCGCACTGAGAATAATTGGATCAGTAATCCCGCTATCCCGATAACCGAACGAAATCGATTTTTTATCGTATGTGACAAGTTCACCACGATCCGTGAGACAGGTAACTGTGCGCAGGGCATCACTGATACATCCGTGTACTCCTCCTGCATTCATTCGAATCGCACCACCGATCGTCGCAGGAATCCCAGCCATGGCATCAAGTCCCTGAAACCCACAACGAGCAGCTTCCATCAGCAGGGGGGCGAGGTCTTTGCCACCCATGACATGCAGTTCATTTTCGGAATCCTCGTTGTTGAATCGGAATTGATTGAAACATGGATGATCAAGTTTGACAACAACACCATCCACACCAACATCATCGACAAGAAGATTTGCACCACGACCGAGAACCCTGAATGGAGTTTCTTCATTGTGGCATCGTTGCAACAGCATTGAGAGGGAATCAGTAGATCGAGGGTGGACAAGGAGGTCAGCACATCCACCGATTTTGAAGTATGTAGACGCACCTATTTTGGCTTTCAACGTCTCTTTCACATCAAGATCTCCAAGTAATGTTGATTGAAACCTGGTAGACATTGGAATCAGGGAGCCACCTTTGCTTGATCAACCAGTGAATGGGCAATCGACGTGACAGGTCCCGCACCCATGATGACAATGAGATCGCCGTCTCGTGCTGTTGTTCTAAGATGGTTGACGATGTCATCGAACTCATTGATGTTCTTCGCAGAAACACCCTGATCTACAAGTTTGTCCACAAGGTCTTGTGCCGAAATTCGATGTTGTTCTGCGATCGAGTCACGCACAAAATAGATGTGGGGGACAACCACTTCATCCGCGCTGGAAAAACTTTGGGCGAATTGGTCGAGCAAAAACCTCGTGCGACTGTGTTGGTGTGGTTGGAACACACAGATAAGTCGTTTGGGAAGTTCGGCTGCACGCAATGCACGAAGTGTTATTTCGATTTCGGTTGGATGATGACCATAATCATCATATACGAGTGCTTCACCGCCACCCCTGCAAGTGAATGTACCAAGCCGCTCAAGACGTCGTTCAACTCCTTGAAAGTCCTCAAGTGGTTGGATGATCGATTCCCAATCAACACCGAGAATTGCAGCGAGAATTGCAGCCGCTGCAGCATTCAGTGCTGAATGTGAACCGGGCATCGGATTGGTCCACTGAATCGTCCACATCCCGTCTCTGAGAATCCCAACCCTCCTCACGGTTGGATCAAATACGACTTGATAATCGGCTTCAGGGTGAAATCCAAATGTTTCCACATGGCAATGAAGTCCGGGTGTGATGATGCTTCGATGTGCACCATCATGGGCGATGAGCAACATCCCGCCAGATTCAGAAGTTGGCACACGCATTGCGAATCCTCTGAAGGACTCGATTATTGCATCCAACGACGGGTAGTAGTCGAGGTGATCCTCGTCGACGTTATTGATGAGTGCTACGGTTGGAACATGCTCGTGAAATGAACGATTGAATTCACACGATTCGCTTACGAGTATCCCGCGCTTTCCCTTGAGTTTGCCTTCTGGAACCTCGCCTGAACCAACACGACTCGATCCACCAATCTGTTTGCAATTTGCACCAACGATGAAACTGGGGTCGAACCCCGTTTGCAACAAAATTGCACTGAGCAGTGAGACCGTTGTGGATTTCCCATGGGTGCCTGCGATGCAGATACTCGTATGTTGCGATTGAACAAGTCCGAGCATCTGGGCATACGACACGATGGGAATCCTAAGACCATCCCCCTTGCAAATCTCGGGATGATCAAGCGGGATCGCAGCAGAGTGGACAATGATATCTACCCCTTGCGGAATCATCGACCCATCTTGAACATATGAGACGGGTATGAGGTCGTTGATCAAGTCTCCAGTGATCGAGGATTCGGTGGAATCGGTACCACCCACAACCCCCCCAAGGCGGGAAATCAATCTTGCAAGTCCACTCATCCCACAACCCCCAATACCCACGAAGTGAAACTGCTTGCCTTGGATCGCCTCGGCAGAAAAATCATCGGGAAAGGGCGGTGTCATGTGTAGATTCTATCGCCGTCTTATGGCTTGAATCTTGAACCTGTGATTGATTCTTTATCGAGGTACAATCCCAACTTACATGTCGGAACTACACGCTCAAATACTCATCATTGATGATGAACCAGACCATGCTGAAGTTATGGCCGAGTCGCTGAGGCGACTTGGTCATGTTTGCACGATTATCGATGGGTTTGAAGCTGCCCGCGATGAACTTGCAATGGGCAGTTTCGATGTCATCGTGACCGATATGGTGATGGAGGAAGAGCATTCGGGCCTGAAGGTGCTGGAGCTCGCCAACCAACAGCAGGAAACCGCTGCAACGATCGTTGTGACAGCCCACGGAGACGTGCCAACGGCGAAGGCGGCATTGCAAGGTGGTGCATACGATTTCATTGAAAAACCACTTGATCTGGACGTCTTTCGAAATCTGGTAAATCGTGCTGCCGAGACGGTCATGCTTCGTCAACAGAACGAAAGTCTCAAGGGCCAAGTGGATTCAGCGTATGGTTATGAGGGCATCATCGGTGAGTCGCCCGCAATTCGACAGGTGATCAAAATGATCCGTCAAGTTTCGCCGAGCAATTTGCCGGTTTTGATTACAGGAGAATCAGGAACGGGCAAGGAACTTGTTGCAAGAGCAGTACACAATCAGTCGAAGCGGGCTTCAAAAAGATATGTTGCATTCAACTGTGCCGGACAAAGCGAATCCCTCCTCGAGGATCAACTTTTTGGTCATGTACGGGGTGCATATACGGGAGCGGACAGAGATCGTGAAGGCGTGTTTGAGTACGCCAATGGCGGAACAATATTTCTAGATGAAATTGGTGACATGCCGCTCTCGATGCAGGCGAAATTGCTTCGGGTGCTTGAAACGGGCGAAATTGTTCGTCTTGGGCAAAACAAGGAACGGGGAACTGATGTTAGATTTGTTTCTGCAACGAACCAAGATCTCAAAGTCAAATGTGAAAGCGGGGATTTTAGAGAGGACTTGTTCTTTCGAATAAATGGGGCTGAAATCAATGTGCCCCCACTGCGAAAGCGGCGAGAAGACATACCACTTCTTGTGAACCACGCACTCGGAAAACACGCAGCAGAGATGGATTGCACCCATCCAGTTATTTCGGAACCAGCCGTGATACGTTTGGTCGGCTACCACTGGCCCGGCAATGTCCGCGAACTATTGAATGTTGTACGAAGAATGGCGGTGATGGCAGGGGGTGAGTCCATCGGCATAACCCATGTGCCCGAAGAAATTCGCAGTTCCGAGTCGGAAGACTCGAATGATGTTGGGAGTCTTGCGGGTATCGGACTTGACAAGTTGGAAAAGGAAGCTATTCGACAGACGCTGGCAATGACCGGGGGGAACCGCGAGAAGACGGCAAATCTGTTGGGCATAGGGGAACGAACGCTGTATCGAAAACTCAAGGAATACGGGATCAAGTAAGGCTAATCGATACTTCCCGTTGACGGGCTTACACTGATCATCGCAGTTTTGTCGCCACTCACGAGCGTGATTTCCACCGATTGCGTGAAATCGGTCAATCCGCCGTTTTGATTGAATGCGATCGTGTTTGAAGTTGCGTTAGTTTCTATGAAGACATTTTGGGCGGAACTTGCAGGTCCTGAACCGAGTTCCGTTGCAAGGGGTTCTCCGGTTACCGAATCGGATAGTGGTGTCGAAAGATCATCGAGAGAGGCAATATGCCATCCCTGACCATCTTCAGCAACAACGATACCTATTTCCTTTTCGGGATGGGTGATGGCTAGGATCTGGGCGTGTTCTAGATCGCTTATGAGGAGCCTGCGGGCAACATCAAGCTTCAATGCGTCGTTGTCCCCAAGAAGTGGAACCGCCAGCGCGGCCAGCAGGGCCATGATCGCAAGCGCTACAAGCAATTCGATGAGCGAGAAGCCATACCTTGTGCGTCTTTGGATCATCGATCGTCCGCCCTTGCGTAGATTGAATCGTCTGGGAGATTCGCATCATGTGCCAGTTCTTCCCATCGATGTGCATCAACACCATAGACAAGAAGAAAATAGATCACTTCATTGATCCTATCGGTCGGGTTTGTGAGCCAGTCGTTTACATATTGGTTTTCATACCCCTCATCCAAGACCGTGATGGACCGTAGGATTGAACTGATGAGCGACTGGTCGAGTGAAGTCAATTGAAACAATTCAGTGTGTAATGCACCATCGTCATCGTAGAGTGAACTTTGAAAATCAGCGAATCCACCATTGTTTAGCATCGGATCGTAGAGCAATCGTGACGCACCCCGCAGCGTGATTTCGTCAGCAGCGATCCGACCACAGATCGTTGTCATCCCTCGCAATTCAACTTGACTTTCTGGAGCATAGATTTCACCCTTCATTGTCGTGAGCCCGCTGAACACCAACTCAGAATCATTGTGACCAAAGAGTTGTAGGCGGTTTGGATCCATATATGATTGCACTGCCTGATTGTTGTTGCCAAGGTAGCTCGTCACAATGCTTGCATTTCCACCAACATGTATTGTCAGTGATGCATCATCATCAAGCACAACTGCAGCATGGCGAAGCACGAGATCACCCGTGATACCGATGATCACATCACCGTGTATGGCGAGTGTTTCCCCAGAGTGCAATTCAAGGTCATCCACCAGATATGTTCCTGATTGAACATCAATTTGTCCAGAACCGAATCCAAAATCCATGGACGAATTTCCAGATGACATGTGCCGTGAACCATTGCCGTGGGTGCTTGTATCCTGATGATCAGTTTCGTCATCGTATAAATCCAGTCCTGAAAGTGGAGCTGCTGGGGGGCTAGGGAAGGGTGGGGTTTCCGACATCAGCAGCACATTCAGGTCCGAATTAGTCACCATCGAAGACGCGTCTTCTGTTACGTACAGTTCCAATTCAACTTGTTGGTTATTGGAATTGATGAGGACGGACATTGGACTGGTGGATAATGTTCCCAACAGAATGGATTGCTGCTGTAAGGCAAGGAGCGAAGCAGACCAAAGTTGCAGCGAGGATGCACCATCAATTTCAATCAGCGATTGTGCAAAAATTGCAAACTCGCTGAAATCCACATCAAAATCATCGTTGTCGGGAATGACGGTTGCATTCGCCTTCACAACCTGAAATAAACCTTCAACTTCAGCTAGAACCGTGATCTGAACGCTCATAGTTGATTCTGTCGGTGGGAACGATGTGTCCAAGTCCATCAGGGTGAGCGTGATCGTGCCGCCAGTAATAGCATATTCGGACAAGAGCACACCCTCTACATGACCAGTACGCCAGTCGGCATCTGTCTGCAAAATGGCAACTGCAAGATCAAGCCCGGACTCCGCCACAACACGAGCGCGAGTTGATGCTTCCACATTTCTACTGATAGCAATTGAGTTGTCTCTGCTTCCAAAGTATGCAACTGCCATCGCGCCAGTAACCAGGATCGCCACCATGACGAGCATCAATGCGATACCCCGCCTTTGTTTGGGCATGCGAGGTTGATCGAGATGTCGTTGTTGATTGTTCATAGTTATTCAATTGGAGGGAAATGAAGTCGAATCGATTCGTCAATGATCGAATCCTTAGTCACTCCGAAAGCTGAAACCAGGGAGAATCGGATACAAACCCGCGTTGCTTCAAGCGGGTTGATTTGATTAATCCAATAACTGCATGTTTCCATCGAATCCACGAGCGGAACAGTTGTTATGAGATCGCTTGAATAAAACATGGAAAGGAGCGAGTCATAGTTTGTCAATGTTGTACATTCGATATCGGCAGCGTCCACCATTGCTTGTGTCCAACTATCTGGGAAATCAACGAACTTTACAGATAGCGTTTTGGTTTCGTCGTCAAATACTATCCACCGGATTTCTGAAGCATGGACCGTGTTGCTCTTGCGACTGTCTTCGAACCAGAGGACTATTTGATCGTTGCTCTTGTCCAGTACACACAGCGAGGGTGCGATATATGCAGCGAGTCGCACTTGTATTATTGCCAAGCGAATTGCGGAACTCCGTCCATCGTCCTTTGATGACAAGCTGTTTGCTGCTGCAGCCATCATTGATGAAACAGCGATCCCGATAACGGATGTGATGGTGATAGCAAGCAGCATTTCAAGTAAAGATAGACCTCTTCGATTCATGATTGTGGCTCCGGAATAAAGCGCTCCACAGTCGAGAGGATTCGCCCATTTTCGGTGAAAGCCGAAATTTCGATCGTGCGACCAATGATGAACACTTCCAAAGATTCAACGAGGATCTCGGAGTCCAATATAGATACACGCCGACCGATCTGGCTCCAATCACCTTCCAGGATTGCTCCTGTTGGATCGGTAATGCTGCCGACTTCTTCTGTGTAGCCATTCCACGAATTCATGCTCTCCCACGGTTCTTGTAATAATTGTGACATGAGTGATTCCACTGCCACTGCTGCAACTATTTTTTCGCGGGCCTCAATGCTATGTTGTTGACCCGCAACGATCGCAGAGGTGATGGCGGTGACTGCAAATGTAAGGAGACCGACTGCGATCATGACTTCAAGTAATGCAAGCCCGCGACGAGCACGAATTGATTGGGTTTGACCGATCATATTCAGCAAGATCGAAAAACTAAGCAGCGGACTTTCCTCGTTACATGTCAAAACGCAGATATTTCGCAAGAAAAGCAGATGACCAACACCAATTACCCAAATCTCCAGTAAAATTGTCCTATAACGATCTCTGTGTATCACCGTATTGGGGCTCCCCGGTATGTGGTCTGGGGACCTAGATTGCGAAAAAAGGGTGTTCAACCCCCAAATGAATTGCAAAGTGACGAGGTGAGACCATAATGCCCAAGATGCCGTGGCGGTTCTACCGGTACATGCTTGTCGACGTGCTTCGGCAATTTACCATAACACTAGTAATCCTAGTCGTTGTAATTGCCTTCGGCGCAACGATCAAGCCGCTGTCCAGTGGCGGACTCCTAACTGGGTGGGATACATTGAAGTACCTCACTCTTGCGATTGTGCCAATGCTACAATTTGCGATTCCATTCGCTGCCGCATTTGCCGCGACCATTTGTCTGCACCGGATGGCTCAAGACAACGAAATCACAGCGATGGCGGTGAGTGGACAATCGTATGTAAAACTCCTTGCACCGATGGCTCTTTTTGGGGTTGTACTTACCCTCGTTATTGCAGTACTTGCACAAACCACGATCCCAACTTTCGTTAGGAAGATGGCAGAAGCAATGACTGCGGATCTGCCTAGACTACTGACCAATTCGATCAAGCAGCACACACCATTTATTGCGGGCGATTTGGTGATCTGGGCGGAAGACCTCATTGTTGATCAGGAACACGATGATGAACGGATTGCACTTGTTCACGTAGCGGTTGCAAAGATTGATCGGGTTGCCAGAGCTGAGATGATCCTCACTGCAACTGCAGCACTTGTTGATGTGCAGAGGGAACAAGAACAAACATCAATTCTGATCAGTGCTCGTGACGCAATACAATGGACGCGAGGCGAAGACGGATCTGGAATCTTTCGAGGTGCAAGGGAAGTGCAGTTGACCCATGCAATTGATTTGCCATCTTTCACAAAGCAACGACCATCCTCATTGACGGGAAGAGAACTGCTTCAACTGAGAGACGATCCCTCCAGCTACCCCAGTGTTGAAATAGCGGCAACTCGACTGAAAAGCAATTTGCTGAAAATTGCCTTTCTTGAATCTCTCGAAGAACAGTTTTCGACGGATCATTCAATTTCATGCACAGCGGTAACGGGGGGGAGGCGTTTTGTCATCGAAGCAGCAGGTATGGAAGGCGCACGTTTCCAACCCCCGATCTCAGTAACAACCATCCGTGGAACTGGGGAAAGAAACGAGTTGTCACCACATCAAGCCAAATTCTTGATAGATCAAACAGCGTCAGGTGAAGTTGAATCGGTGACCCTCCTGATGACAGATGTCGTTGTCGGAGCAGACCAAGTTGGCGAAAACCTGCGGGCCGAACTGGTCGTCCCAAATCTTAGGATCGATGGTATCGATGTAGACAACATGAATGAGGTGCCAATCGCCGAGTTGCTTGAGACCGCGGACAGGCATGGGGAGAGCAACGTGCTGAGTTCAGTGAAAAATTTGAGGAGAAATCTGGATGCAATGGAATATCAGATTGTTGGGAGGATTGGACAGCGTTTGGCCGTCAGCCTGTTGCCTGTACTCGCAGTGCTTCTAGGGAGTCTTCTTGCAATCAGATTTCCAAACCGGATTCCACTTGCTGTGTACGGGAGGGTTTTCATTCCAGTCGTCATGGCGCTTCTGCTCATTTTTGCAGGTGGTCAGATGGTTCGTGATGCCAAAGAATTGGCTGGGTTCAGCGTGATGTGGTCTGGCAATTGCATGGTTGCTGGTCTTGTGATTTTTCACTGGTTGAGATTGAGAAAGACCTGACATGCGAAGACTGGCGCTCCACATCACAATGAGAATGCTCGTCAACTTTATCGTATTGTTCACGCTGTTCTATCTTCTGGTCGCGGTTATCGACATCATTGTAAACCTGGACGAGTTCGATACAATTGCGGGTGATCTGGTATCAGACGGATCAATCATTACACGTATTTTTGTACTGTTGAAAGTCGCAATAGAATTTGAAGGTCCCCGACTTTTTCAAGTCTTTTCGTATTTGCATGGAGTCATCGCGATAGGTGCAATGGCATTCACCGCCGCATCCATGCATAAGGCACATGAATTCGTGGCGATCATGGCCGTAGGCATTAGTCTGCGGCGCATATCCATCCCATTTGTCCTGGTCACCGCCGGAATTAGTCTTCTTGCCCTGATCAATCAAGAATTTATATTACCGAAAGTTGCTCCACTGCTCCTCCGTGACCATGGTGAGTCTGGAAAACAATCGGCAAGTTCTTTCCCGATACCTTTCACACCAGATCAGAACGGAACATTGTTGCTTGCTGTTTCGCTTGATCCTGAAGCCGGTGAACTTACAGAGCCAACTTTTT